>Ga0208199_1000379_pt1 | contig 18288 bp, 19 predicted proteins | sample Sb_taG_FD_187705 | JGI IMG/M metagenome (GOLD analysis project Ga0208199, IMG submission 187705) | Peat soil microbial communities from Weissenstadt, Germany - Sb_50d_1_NS metaG (SPAdes) (version 2) | ecosystem: Environmental > Terrestrial > Soil > Wetlands > Peat | place: Germany: Weissenstadt... | reverse complement strand
GACGCGCATGCCCATATGGGGCGTCGTCTTGCCGGCCATCCTGCCCATCCTCAGCCTTCACATCCGCACTCCGTGAGAACATACGTTCGTGCCTTCGAACACGCCTGGTCACCGGACGCGCAGCCTCGTCGTTCATCAAGCGGACGACGCGGTGGTCGCGTTCCGCATCGTAAAGGGCGTGAATCGCGGCGACCCCGCCACGCTGGACTCGCTGCGCTCCAACTACGAGCTTGGCGCCCGACCGCGTGGCTTGGAGATTGAGTCGGCCCTCATCCATCTCGGCCTTTCGATGTATTTGTCCCTCGAGATGGTGACCGCGAGCGCGCAACGCTGGCCACAGATCGGACGGCGAATCGCCGAGGTGCATCTGCTGCCCGAGAACGGCTTCTGCTATGCCGACACCGCCCAGCCGGGGCATGTCACGGTGTGGGGACGCCCCCTGCAGTTACTCGCCTGTGTGGTCGATATCCTTTCGGTAGGCGATTAGCGATGCACTACGTTCTACTGAGCAGCACCGGAAACCTGATCGAGTCCTATGACGAGGAGTCAGAGGCTCGCGCTGCTCTGCAACGGATCGTGTCCTCGGAGCCCGAAGCCGCGGACGATATCGCGTTGATGACCTACGGAGACGACGGGATGCCAGTGGGCGATCCAGTCTTCGCCAAGGCTCCGATCGCCGTCCGCTGAGTTTCGTTCGGCGGCAAAGAGGTCGTCATCGTGCCCGCCAAGCGGGTGGAGCTTCTCCCCGAGGCCAGCGCAGCGAAAGCTAAAATGTCAAGCGTCGATCGAGCGGCTACGGGCGTCGATTACGTGCCGCTCCCTGGTGAGCTCGGCGCTGGCTCCCCGCTTGCGTTGGCGCCCGCGAGCTTCTCGCGCGCGCGCTCGGGCGTGACCGTCACGACGTCCCACGCCAGCCCAACGCGCTTCAGCGCGAAGATCAGCCAGCCTGAGGGGTCGAGCTCATACCAGCGCAGGCCGTGGAAGGCGGACTGGGGGAAGGCGTGGTGGTTGTGGTGCCACGCCTCGCCGAGCGAGGGCAGCGCCAGCCAGAAGACGTTCGTCGACTGATCGTCGGTGTCGAAGCGGCGGCTGCCGAAGAAGTGGCAGATGGAGTTGATCGACCAGGTGATGTGGTGCACGAGGAAGATCCGCACGAGGCCGGCCCACAGCAGCGCGGACAGGCCGCCGTCGACGAGCGAGCCGCCGCTGAGCGCGAAGCCCAACAGGAACGGCAGCGCGAGGCTGCCCAGGGCGATCAGGGGAAAGCTCTTGTTGATGCGCCGCATCGTTGGATCTTCGACGAGGTCGCGGGCGAAGCGCCTGGAGGACGCCTGGCCGTGCACGGAGAACAGCCAGCCGACGTGCGCGTGCCACAGACCCGCGACCATCCCGCGCAGGCCGGCGCCGTGCCCGGCGTGCGGGCTGTGCGGGTCGCCGTCTTCGTCGGTGAACGTGTGGTGCTTGCGGTGGTCGGCGACCCAGTCGATCACGGGTCCCTGCAGTGACATCGAACCGAGGATCGCGAGCGTGTAGCAGAGCCACGGGCGCGTCTTGAACGCGCGGTGCGTGAGCAGCCGGTGGAAGCCGACCGTGATGCCGATCGCGGTCAGCAGGTACATGACGGCGAAGATCGCCAGGTCGCGCGGCCCGAGGAAGTGGTTCCACAGCACCGCCGCCGCCGCGATCACCCCGAGGAACGGCACGACGACCGCGGCGATGTTGACGTTGCGCTCCAGGCGGGTCACTCAAGGGAGATACCGCGGCCGTCGATCCCGGTTACAGCAGTCCCACGATAAGCGCGTCCCGGACTCGATCCTCGAGCGATCCTGAGACTTGCACGAGCGACGGCTCGCCCGGGACCGAGCGGTGTGATCCGGCCAGCATTTAGAGATCGGCGCTGGTTGCCGATGAGTGCAGGATGGCAGCTTCTCGGCAACCGACCACGCAGGTCGACGCTGCGTCCAGGACGCGCGCGCGGGCGTCCTCGCGGGCGCGTAAGGCGCGCGAAGCGCAGCCCGATGATGATGATGACGATCTTCGCCGTCTGGGTGAGGCGCTGAACGCGCGCACCGAGGATGTGGTGGCTGGAATGGTCTCGCGGACGAGCGAGTCGAGCTGCGTCCTTGACCCGATCGTCGAGGAGAGCTTTGAGCGAGTGGGCGCGGTCTCGACGGTCGCGGTCGCCCGCTGGATGGCCGGCGAGGGCGCCGACGTCGCGCGCGACGTCGGCCAGGAGTCCTGGCAGATCTTCGGGCAGCTCGCGGCCCAGCGCGCGGCGCCGTTGAACGAGGTCACCAAGCGCTGCCTGCGCTGGTGCGATGCGGCGGAGGACGTGGTGGGCGAGATCGCCGCGCAGCTGGCCCTCTCGCCGGAGGTGCTCGCACAGGCCGTGAGCATGTTGCAGCGCAGCCTCAAGGTGACGCTCGTGCGGATGTGTGAGGCCTTTGAGTCCGAGCGCCAGGGCGCGGATGAGCAGCTCGCGTTCCTCGCAACCCACGACCCGTTGACCGGGCTTCCCAACCGGACTTTGATCCTCGATCGCATCGAGCAGATGTTCGCCCGCTCACGGCGCGATCACACGCCGGTCGCCGCGCTGTTCATCGATCTCGACAACTTCAAGAGCATCAACGACACCCTCGGACACGGCTCCGGCGACGAATTGCTGAAGGCGGTCGCCGCGAGACTGGATGCCGTCGTGCGGGCCACCGACACACTCGGGCGCCTGGGCGGCGACGAGTTCGTCGTGATCGCCGAGGACCTGTCGCTCGCCGCCGGCCCCGACCTGGTCGCCGAGCGCCTGCTCGCCGCGCTCAAAGAGCCGTTCAAGCTCGACGGCGCAAAGGACACTCCCTTCACGGTGACGGCGAGCGTGGGTATCGCCGTGGGCGACCGCGTATCGCCCGCGGATCTGCTGCGCGACGCCGACATCGCGATGTACCGCGCGAAGTGGGACGGCAAGAACCGCTACATCGTCTTCGAGTCCGGGATGCAGGATGCCGTCCAAGGCCGGATGAAGCTGGAGATCGACCTGCGCCAGGCGATCGAGAACGACGAGTTCCTGCTCGTCTATCAGCCCACGTTCGACCTGCGCGACATGAGCCCCACCGGCATGGAGGCCCTGATCCGCTGGCACAGCCCCACGCGGGGCGTCGTACAGCCCGACGACTTCATCCCGCTGCTCGAGGAGACGGGCCTGATCGTGGAAATCGGCAGATGGGTCCTGAACGAGGCAGCTCGGCAGGGCGCCACGTGGCGCGACGCTGGCTATCCGATCGGTATGGCCGTCAACGTATCCGGCCGGCAGCTCGACACCGACGACTTCATAACCGACGTGCAATCGGCGCTCGCACAGAGCAGTCTCGAGCCATCCGCGCTGACGATCGAGATCACCGAGACGACGCTGATGCGCAACGTCGAGGAGACCGCCCGCCGGCTCACGGCCGTCAAGGAGCTCGGCGTGCGGATCGCGATCGACGACTTCGGAACCGGCTACTCCTCGCTCGCTCACCTGCAGAAGTTCCCCGTCGACGCGCTGAAGATCGACCGCTCGTTCATCTCCGGGCTCACGAACACCCAGGAAGGCGAGACCCTCATCCACACCCTCGTGCAGCTGGGCAAGGACCTGTCGATCGAGACCCTCGCCGAGGGCATCGAGCAGTCGCAAGAGCTCGACCTCCTCAGAGACGAGCACTGCGACTCGGGACAGGGCTTCCTGTTCGCGAAGCCCCTCGACGTCGCCGCCACCGAGAGCTTCCTGGAGAACTGGGCCAAGAACGCCGCCACCTGAGCTCAAGGCTCACGTGTTTCCGCCCGCTCCGGCTTTCGATAACGTGGTTGATTATCGAAGGCCAGGATGGTAGTCTGCATGTATGGGCAAGCGGGATGCACAGCATGTGACGATGGCTCTGATCGCGCTTGACGATGCTCACGACGCGCTGCAGAGTGGCCGTCGGGATGCGGCGATCCAGGCCATGCAGGAAGCTCACCGCACGCTTGAGGGTGTCGGCCATGCCGCTGGTGTGCCGGTCGCCCATGCCGCACGACGACTCGGTGTCTCTGAGCCGACCGTGCGCTCGTGGATAGCACGCGGCGCTCTGCGCGCGATCAAGGGCTCGAGCCCCGTGGAGATCGAACCGGAGAGCCTGCGGAGCGTGAGCCGCGCGCTTGACGAGCTGCGTGAGCGTGGACAGGATCGCGAGTGGCTCCAGGCGCTCGTGGACTATCTCGATGACCGCGAGGCACGCCGCAGCCCCGCGCTGAAGGAGGGCCTACAGCAGCTCAAGCGCGGGGAACTTGAACCGGCCTGATGGCCTTCGCAGTCCTCCGCACGCCGCAGGTGCGCGACGCAGTGGAGCGGCAGATGAGCCGGACCGAGCGAGCCAGCTACGAGGCGGCTCGTAACGAGCTCGGTGGACGCGGATGCGTTGCCGGCGGCTACAAGCTCGCCGCAACCGACGGAGGCGACTACCCGCTGTGCGCGCGTCACCTCGCGAATGCCTGGCGCATGTACACCGCATACCCAGATGACGCGCGCGTCGTGATCGTCGCCATCGATCAGCACCTCCCGCAACACAACCCTGTGCAATCGCTCGCAGAGGCGCTGTCGGGCCTCGCAACCGTAGGCCGTCGACGCCAAGACAAGCCGCCGCGCTGTGAGGACGCCGCCACGCCACCCCCGATGAACGACGAGCTGCGCAACCGGCTCGACATGCTCATCTGAACGCGGTGGATTCTCGTCGCTCCCCGGTTGCTTGTACTCTGGTGCGCTGCGGATGTAGCCGGGGATGCCCAGGAAGAACGACAAGCAGATGGAGGAGCGCGTTGCGCGCGTCGCCGAGGCGGTGCTGGCGGAGCGTGGGTTCGTCACGCCGATCGATGTGCTCGTCGGCTTGGGCTGGCTCCAGGAGAGCCGTGTCGAGGATTGGCGCCGTGGACGGGTGGCGTATCTCGAGAAGGTCACGTTTGCGAATCTGAGCAAGATCTCCCGTGCGATGCGGGCGTTTCGCCGCTGGGCGGAGCGCCGCGGACTGAAGCCCAGCGAGACCGGATATGTAAGGCGCACACGCGGCAGCCGCCCGCCGCTGCGGTTCTCGAAGAGCGGCACGCCGGCGATCGAGCGCGCCTACCGCACCCACTGGGTCTCCCCCAGGCTGGCCGAGCGCGCGCGTCCGGCCGAGCAGCGCTCCGGTGGGACTGTGCGCACCTCACCCGGCCCGGCCGGCAAGCGAACATCCGCCAAGATCTCACTCGAGATCGCAGGAAACCAGGCCTCACACTCGAAACTAGCCTGAACGGCAACATCAGGCAACAGAGAGGGACAACTGGCGCGTCACCGTCGAGGTCACTCGATCGAGGCACAAGCGCGCTACGCTCCCCATGATGATGATGATGCGCACACTGGTTCTGGACCCTCCCCCAGCAGGGTTCGAGCTCGTGGGCAGGGAGTACCGCCCGATCGAGCGCAGTGGGCTGATCGACCTGGGCGCGAGCGACCTGATCGAGCAGATCGACTGGTCACCCGGCGAATAAGCCCACGAACCGGCAGGCGACAGGTGAGGCTCGTGCCGCTGATCGTGCCCGCCGCGATGGCCGGCCTGCTACTCGCGTTGTGCGCCCCCGCTGTCGTCGCGGCTGACGCCGGGGCGGGACACCCGCGGCCGGCCTCGCCTCACGGCGCGAGCGCGCCTCGAGAACCCGGGCAGCTCCCGCTCCCGGTCACCGTGGGAATCGACCCGTTCGATCCCGGGAAGCCGGTGCCCGAGGAGTTTCTCGGGCTCTCGTTTGAGGCGGCGGCGCTCAGGCAGCTCGCGGTATACGCAGACCGCGGCGACCTGGTCGAGCTGCTGCGCTCGCTGGGTACGGGCGTGCTGCGCTTTGGCGGGATCACCGCGGATGAGAACGTCGCCTGGACCGACGCCGCCACCCCCCGGCCGGCGTGGGCGACGAGCACGATCGACCCCGCGGATATGCACGCCCTTGGGGTACTCGCCCGCCGCAGCGGCTGGCAGGTGCTGCTGACGGTCGGGATGGCCCACTACGAACCGGCGGCCGCCGCACGCGAGGTGGCGGCGGCGCACAAGGCGCTCGGACCCGATCTCGCCGCGGTCGAGATCGGGAATGAGCCGAATGCCTATGGCAGCCACGGTTTCCGGCCCCTTCCCTGGATCGCCCAGGGGTATGAGGAAGAGGTCTCGAGCTACCGCGAAGCGATCGGGGCCCTCACCCCCGGCGTGCCGATCGCCGGCCCGGATGTGTCCGGCTCGGGCGCGTTCAGCGAATGGGGCGAGGAGGAGGCGCTCTCACAGAGGCCCGCCCTGCTGACCGGACACCACTACCCGCTCGGCTGCGTGCAGACGCCCTCGCCTTCGATCGAAACTCTGTTGAGCAGCGCGACCCGCGGACGCGAGGCGCACTCGCTTGAAACCTACCTCAAGGTGTCGAGCGAATATGGCATCCCGCTGCGTGTGGATGAGACCAACACCGTGTCCTGTGGCGGGGTGACTGGGGTCAGCGACACGTTCGCCTCGGCACTGTGGGCGACCGGTTACGTCACGCAGGCGATGGCGGCGGGCGCGGCGGGCGTCAACCTCCAGGGCAATCCTACGAACTGCGCCGGATACACGCCGCTATGCGCGAGCGATCCGGCGGCCCTCGCGGACGGAGGCCTGCGCGCCGAGCCGGAGTGGTACGCGCTCCTCTTGACGAGCTCACTCCTCGGCGAGCGCCCGCTGCCCACGACGATCTCAGCCGAAGGCTCACCCAACCTCGTGGCGGCTGCGTTCTCGGGACCCGGGCACTCGCGGAAGGTGGTGCTCGTGGACGACGAACCGCCGGGCTCGCGTCCGCTCGCGCTGCGATTGAACGTCGGCGCCGGCATGGGCATGGCAAGCATCGTGCGCCTCACCGCCCCCTCTCAGAGCTCGAGCGCCGGCGTGCTGCTCGCCAACCGCGCGGTCTCGGCCAACGGCTCCTGGCGCGCCTCGACACACACGGAAAGCGCCCCGACGAACGCGGGTATCGTGGAAGTCGAGCTCACGCCCAGCAGTGCGGCGCTCGTCACAGTCACCCCAGCAAAGGCCACGCCACTCAAGCACCGTTGACTGTGCTTGTCACCTCGACTTCGCACGCTGATTCTGCCGGCCGAAGGCCGGACCTGCTTTTCTAAAAATTGCTTGTAAACGAGTGGCGTTAACCACCGTCGGAAGGCGAGCTCTTCAGCTAGGTGTTTCCAAGGATCCTTGGCGTAGCTGGTATCAAGCAATACTCGGGGATAATGGGGCTCCAGCTACTTGATCGCTCACAAGAACCTCTGGAAAACCCGACGGTCTCTCAAAACTCAACAGCATGCTGGGGTAGTTTTGCGGATGTGGCCACTTGTGCTCCCCAAGTAGTGAGGGAGACGCGTGATTCACGTCCATCCAGCCAGGTTCGGTCGACATGCTAGGCCCGATCGCTCGAATGCCATCCGGTCCTTCGCGCTCTAGTGAGACGAGCTCGAGGCCGGACGGTCGCTGCGCTCGGGGCACTGTTATGTGCTCCCTAGAAAGGAGGTGATCCAGCCGCAGCTTCCGCTACGGCTACCTTGTTCACGTGGTTCCCCATGTCGCCATGAGGCGTGGACTATATCTTCATCCTGGTTGCTGGATTTACCCAAAACGGGCTTCCAACAGACCGCGCTTCCTTGGATGCCCCGAAGGGCTCCAAGCACCTGAAGCGCTTGTCGCCAGGAGCTCGGCGTGTAGTCTCTGAGGGGTCAATGCCTCCGCCAGGTTAGGCGAGGACACGACTTCCCTGCTGATTGTCCGCACCCCCACATTTTCACTGCCGCTCCGGACGGAAAACTGCTCCGGCCAGAACAACGAGTAGCAAAGGGATACTCGGAGTTTCCAGCATACAGCCGAGTTTTTCACGTGTCGTTACCGACACGGGTCGCAACTTGCTTACGACTTCACCCCAGTCACGAGCCCCACCTTCGACGGCTTCCTCCCTTGCGGGTTAGGCCACCGGCTTCGGGTGTTGCTCACTCCCGTGGTGTGACGGGCGGTGTGTACAAGGCCCGGGAACGTATTCACCGCGGCAATGCTGATCCGCGATTACTAGCAACTCCGCCTTCATGCAGGCGAATTTCAGCCTGCAATCCGAACCGAGACGCACTTTAAGGGATTCGCTCCACCTCGCGGTATCGCAGCCCTCTGTATGCGCCAATGTAGCACGTGTGTAGCCCTGGACATAAGGGGCATGAGGACTTGACGTCATCCCCACCTTCCTCCGGTTTGTCACCGGCAGTCTCGCATGAGTCCCCAACTGAATGCTGGCAACATGCGACGGGGGTTGCGCTCGTTGCGGGACTTAACCCAACATCTCACGACACGAGCTGACGACAGCCATGCACCACCTGTGAAAGTGCCCCGAAGGGAGGGTGTGTTTCCACACCGGTCACTCACATGTCAAGCCCAGGTAAGGTTCTTCGCGTCGCGTCGAATTAAACCACATGCTCCGCTGCTTGTGCGGGCCCCCGTCAATTCCTTTGAGTTTTAGCCTTGCGGCCGTACTCCCCAGGCGGACAACTTAATGCGTTAGCTTCGACACGGGGGGAGTCGACACCCCCCACATCTAGTTGTCATCGTTTACAGCGTGGACTACCAGGGTATCTAATCCTGTTTGCTCCCCACGCTTTCGCGTCTCAGCGTCAGTCACGTCCCAGCGAGCTGCCTTCGCCATTGGTGTTCCTCCTGATATCTGCGCATTTCACCGCTACACCAGGAATTCCACTCGCCCCTTCCGGACTCTAGCCCGACAGTATCCACCGGCATTCCAGGGTTGAGCCCTGGACTTTCACAGCGGACTAATCGGGCCGCCTACACGCTCTTTACGCCCAATAATTCCGGACAACGCTTGCACCCTACGTATTACCGCGGCTGCTGGCACGTAGTTAGCCGGTGCTTCTTGTGAAGGTACCGTCACTCCGTCCGGCTATTCACCGGAGAAGCTTCGTCCCAACTGAAAGGGGTTTACAACCCGAAAGCCTTCTTCCCCCACGCGGCGTTGCTGCGTCACGCTTTCGCGCATTGCGCAAGATTCCCCACTGCTGCCTCCCGTAGGAGTCTGGGCCGTGTCTCAGTCCCAGTGTGGCTGATCGTCCTCTCAGACCAGCTACCCATCGAAGCCTTGGTGAGCCGTTACCTCACCAACAAGCTAATGGGCCGCGGGCCCATCTCGATGCGGAGGCCGAAGCTTCCTTTCCCCTTGCGGGCACATCCGGTATTAGCCCGAGTTTCCTCGGGTTGTCCCGGTCATCGAGGCAGGTAACCCACGTGTTACTCACCCGTTCGCGGCTCTGCCCCGGGGCAAGCCCCGGTTCGTCGCTCCACTTGCATGTGTTAAGCACGCCGCCAGCGTTCGTCCTGAGCCAGGATCAAACTCTCCGTGAAGAACTGCATTCACTGAGAGTGTCATGGAGTTGCCTCCTGCCCGAGGGCAGAAGGCGGGGCCGGCACCTATACACCGTGGTCCCGGCACCATGACGGGGTACTACCAATCTACTTGACTCTTTGTACCGCCTCCGTGAACGCCTGAGCGCTCCCGTTGACGGGTCGAACCTGGACGCACACCACGATCACGAAATAGATCGTAGATGCGCATGCTGTTGAGTTTTCAAAGACCGCCGAGCCTCGCCGAGAGGGCTTCCTTCCGAAGGAGACCTTGCTCGCACCGCGTCCAAGGACGCCAATTGGCGCGAACGACAGAGTATAGCGCGATCGAGCCGGCGTGTCTAGCCGAGCCGGGGGGGTCTGTCCTCAGCTGGCGTGCAGGGCCTGCACGAGGCCGGGAAGCTCCGCGGCGGGGGCCGCCGCCAGCCGCTCAAGCCGCTGCTCCTCCTGCGGCCACACGGCGAGCGCCTCCTGAACGAGCCGGCGCAGCTCGGCGAGCTCCTGCTCGCCACCAGGCTCCCCGCGAAGCGCCACCACCCGCAACGTCGAGTCGATCCCGCCAAGAGTGTGCTGAAGCTGCTCCTCGCTGCTCCACGGCGAAGACCTCGAGAGGGCTGGCTTGCAGTGGTAGCAACGCCACGTCTGCTCATCGGCGCGATACCACTCATGAGCACCGCAGTCGCGAGCACCCTTCGGCACGCGGTCGGCCAGCGCGACGGGCACACGCCCACGCAGCCACGTCCTCAATCGATACCGGCCACTGTCCATGCTCACCATGATACCCCCCCTCATCGCCGCTTACGCTTGCTTCGCAGCCCACGGAACTTCTCCTCGCGCTGGTAGCGACGACGCTCCACCGCCGGAAGGCTCTTGTCTCGCGCGCGGCGTTCAACCTCCTCGTCGCTGAGGTTCTGAAATTCGCTCTCTCGCTGCCTGCGTCCCATCGCGCCACGCTCAGGCTACGGGCCCCGCCGTGAGCGGAACCGCGGCTGGCCGGCGCCGGCGCCGGGTGCTGGTTCGATCCATGCCAATCAACGTACTGCTTGCTTTGGACGGCTCTCGGCCGCACCCTTCCCCCACCCCACCCCACGCGCGACCGATCGGAGATCGGCCAGCAGGCCGGGCCGTGCATCCCTCAGCGCCCAGCGGGAGCGACCCGGTTTCGTCCAACCACGCTCTGCTCTAGCGAGCGTCGATGCACCGTGCTTCAGGAGCGACCCCACGGCGATCACGGGAACGCCGCCACACGCACCCCTCAGTGGTGCTTTGGACGCCCGCCCCCGGGAGCCTCGTCTGCCGGCATCTTCCGGTGTTGTCGGCCTTTCTGCATATTCATACTGTCACCGCAATGAACGGGAAAGTCGAACGAACCGGTGACCTCTTCGGTCCGGACCTCCTATACCGCCTGGCCGAGCGCCAGGCCGGCCACCTGACCGCGCGCCAAGCCGTGACGACCGCGAGGGCGGCACCAACGAGCAGATCGAGCTTGCGATCTCCCAATCCCTGCAGCGCGGCCTGAGCACCCGCCGATAACTCGCCGTCACCGCCGAGGCATTCCCCAAGACAGTCCAACACCATCTCGCGATACGCGACGCCGGAAGCGTTCCGCGCCGCGCGGTCAAAAACCTGGCGCGAGAACGATCACCGCCAGGCCATTGCCGACGGCTGATCGGTTACGGCTTGTGCTCTCTGTGGCCGTAACGAACGAGCGAGAAGCGTAGGCTCGGACGACGAGCGTCGGGCTGGTCGCGATTGGAATGCAGCTGTGATCCAAGCATGACGATCGGCATGGCGACGGCGCAGAAGACGACCAGCAATGCAAGCGCGAGGTCGGTGAAGAGCGCATCAGAGAAGCCCACGATGGCCTTGACGAGCCCAAGCAGAAGCATGCACGCGACCCCGGCGACGTATGCGACCGCGAAGCGCCTGGCGCGAGGGCTTCGACGTAGGCGAGCTGGGCTGTATTCGCTGATGGTCACCATACGAATGCTAGCCGATCACGAGCTGGAAGAGGTAGGCCAGGAGGCCGAAGGTGATACCTGCGAGCGTGCCCCGTGTGATCCAACCACCGAGGTCGAAGGCGTCATCTGACCATGTGCCGGCGTTGAAGTTAGACCAAAGCCACAACGCGATCACCTGACGCGCCCGGAGCGGCTGACCGCGCGCCACATTCCTCAGCCACGCGGCACGGGTCTCCGGCTGGGCGACCTCGTGGCACAGGCGATTGATCGCCCTCAGAAGAAGAGACCCCCAGCCAGCGATGAAGATCCCGGCTGCCGGGAAGACCGTCAGCCAGAACTCGATTGGATGGCCGTTGGCGGCCGCGTTGCGAGTCATGCCAGTCAACATACGCAGCGCTTTGGACGGCACACTCGATCGTCTCCGCCACCCCCACCCCACGCGCGAGCGATCGGAGATCGGCCAGCCTGCCGAGCCATTGATCAACGACGCCAGAGCCGGCTGACAGGCACGATCTGCACTCCGTCGTGGGTGTATGCCCGCGCGCCGGTGTAGAGCACTACGCCTCCCAGGAACTCACTTCCAAGCTTGCCGCGGAGCTTGAGCATGCTTCGCAGCTCGCGAGCGGTGACGCGTGAAGCTGCCTTGACCTCGAGCGCGGCGATCTTGCCATCTTCGCGCTCGAGCACCAGATCGACCTCGTCACCGTCGTGTGTGCGCCAGTGCCCGCGAGCGACGGGCTCATCGAGCCAGTCGAGCTGCTTGCTCACCTCCCCCACGACGAACGTCTCCAGCAGGTGTCCGAACTCGGTGAGGGCGGGTGCTGTGGCCGCCCCGAGCTTGTCCTCGGTCAAGCTCAACAGACGCGCGGCGAGCCCGCTGTCCACAACATGCACCTTCGGCGCCGCGCCGACACGCGGCCCAAGCGTCGTGCCCCAAGCCGGGAGCCGGTGCACGAGGAGGACGGTCTCCAGCAGCTTGGTATAGCTCTCCGCGGTGGATCTCTCCATACCGACCGCCCGTGCGGCGTTGGCGACGTTGAGCACCTGAGCGGTCTGGCCGGCGAGCTGGCGCAACAGCAGCGGCAACTGCCGGCGTTGATGCACGCGCGTCAGCTCCAGAACATCGCGCTCGATGATCAGCTCGATGTAATCGTCAAACCAGCGGGCACGATCGGCGGCCCGCGCACGGCGAAGTGCCATCGGGAACCCTCCCGCCACGACCCTGCCGACGTACTCCTCGCGCGCGGTCGCGGATGTGGTCCGCTCCACCAGCGAGCTGGGGTCGCTCAGCAGCACCTCGACGAAGTCCTCGCGGACTCCCGCTATCTCCCCCTGAGAGAGCGGCAGCACATCGACGCGATGAGCACGACCGGTGAGCGCCTGCGCCGCCGCGGGCAACGTCGCGTACCGGGTCGAGCCAGTGAGCACGTAACGGCCCGGAGAGCCGTCACGGTTGAGCTCGGCCTTGATCGCGTCGAGCAACTCCGGCACATGCTGAAACTCGTCGATTAGCACCGGGCCCTCACCGCGCACGAACAGCGCCGGGTCAGCAGCAACCGCATCGCGCGTACCCAGATCGTCGAGGTCGATGACCTCCCGGCCCCGCGAGACGGCCAGCGCCCGCAGCAGCGTCGACTTCCCGACGGCGCGCGGACCCTGGAGCACGACGACCGGCTCAAGCTCCATCCGCCGGCTCACCACCTCGTCGAGACGACGCTCAACAATCTCAGAAAGAAGCGGAGCCATGCAGACAGCTTATCGCTTTTTTCCGCAATCCGAGGCTGTTTTGTTCCGCAATCCGAGGCTGTTTTGTTCCGCAATCCGAGGCTGTTTCGTTCCGCAATCCGAGCCCTGTTTTCTCCGCGATTCGAGCACTCTGAGCGGGAGGGCCTTTACACCAGGCATTCATGTCAGCGCGCCGTGGTGAGGATTCCCCGTGTGAGGGTTCGATACGAGATTCAGCCCTTGAGTTTTGGGATAGGGAGAAACAGAAACACATAAATCACGTTCTCCCAGAGCCTGAAGATCAAGCACTCGGTGTAGCCTCATCTTTGGCCAGCAGAGTCGATGGCGGTGCCTTCGGCGTGCAGCGCGTCGAGCAGTGGTAGGTCGATCGAGGTGGAGGGTCCTTGCACGACGAGCCACGCTCGTCCGACGCGTCTGGCCAGCAGCGGTCCGTCCGCCCCGCCGTCCTCGGCGAAGATCCCTGGGTTCCCGGTGGGTGTGAGGCCGGGCAGCGCGGGCGCTACGCGGTGCGGATGCTGCGCGTCCAGGAGGATCGCGGCTGAGGCCGCTTCGGTGTAGCCCTTGATCGAGTACCAGCTGCGTGCGCAGCTGAAGAGCACGTTCGCGCTCACGCCGGCGCCCAACGCCGGCACACTCGTGGCGAGAACTCCCCAGGAGGCCGTCACAGTAGGTAGGCGCGGCGCGTGGATCGAGCACGGGCTCGACGCGGCTGGACGGCCAGGCTTCACCGAGCGCGTCAGCGCTCGCACAATCGTCGGCGTTCCGCCATTCGACGGCATGGCGATGACGCTCCCGGCTCTGTCCAGGGCCACTGGGTCGATCTGCCCGGACACGAACGCGACCACCGCCTTCCACCCCGAGGGCAGGCGGTCATCGCGTCGCGCCGAGACGACATGCCCCGGGCTCAGGCGTACGGCCGCCACGCGTGAGGTGACGATCGCCCAGAACAGGTTCGTGTGGCCCTGCCGCGCGCTCACCGGCGTGTGTGAGGATTTCAAGAGCTCCGCCGCGTTGCTGATCGGCTCCCCGCCGGCCAACACGATCGGCGTGCCCGGTCGATAGGACGGCGCGCACGCCCCGCCACCTGAGTAGGGCGAGCGGACGCTGCTGATCGAGAAGCGCGGGTCGCTGCACCAGCCGGCGTCGCCGGCCTCCAGGTCCGGCGTCAGGGGCACGTCGTAGTGAAGCGCGCGCAGGCTGGGCACGGTCCCTGTCAACGGCGCCGAGCCGCGATCGACGAGCACCACGATCGCCGCGCCGGCGGTCGCGCAGATCGCCAGCGCCAGGGCGGCCGACGCGAACGGAGGCCAGCGACTGGACGACTGTACCCAGGTGCGGCGCGCCTTGGAATCATCGTCGTCTCCCGGGAGCATCGCCTCCCGCCGCTGCCCGCCGCTGTGGGCATGACCGCCGTACTCGCGCGTGGCGGCGTCACTGAGCGCCTGCTGCAGTTGGCCGAGGTGATCGTTCATGGCTTCTCCTCCATCAGTGTTCGCAGTCGCCTGAGTCCTCGACTGACGTGCTGGCGCACCACCTGCTGGGAATGCCCGAGCTCCAGCGCGAGCCGCTCGTAGTCCAGCTCCTCGAGGACTCGCGCGCGAACCGCGTCCCGCTGCGCGGCGGGAAGCTGCTCGAGCAGCTCCAGCGCCTCCTCACCCACGCTCGCCAACTCCTGCACACGCAGGATGTCCTCGTCCTCGAACGCTATCGCGGGCATTCCCAGGCGCTGCCGGGCTTCGATCTCGACGCTCCCGCGTCTCGCGCTCTCACGCAGCTTGTTGCGCGCTATCCCGAGCAGCCACGCCAACGCCGGCGCCTCGCCCGCCCGGTAGCGCTCGCAGGCCAAAAGCGCCGCCGCAAACGTCTCGCCGGCGAGGTCGGCCGCGACCTCCTCGGAGCCCACCCGGCGCACAAGAAACGCCAGCACCTCGGCGACATGCCGACCGTAGAACGCCGCGAAGGCGCCGCCATCGCCGGTGGCCGTCGCAAGCAGCAACTCGTCGTCGTCTCGGGGATCGTCGTATGAGCCCACTACCGATACCTTGCACTACACGCTCGCTTGTGACAGCTACGGCAGCGCGAAGGAGAAGCGCCCGATCGTCTCGGCGCCGCGGACAGTCAGTGCGCTACCTCCCAGACCTCATAGTTGCTCCTAAAGCGCGAGACGAAGAGGACACCCTCGGATAGGCTCGCGCTCGGCAGCTCCTTCGGGAAACGAAGTTCAACGACGACTGTCCTCGCTTGGATCGTCTTACCGCATTGGAAGGCGACCTCGCCACCGCGCGCTCCCGCCGCGGTCGCGACCTTCGACCAGACGACCTTTGCGCCTTTCACGTTGAGGTCTTTGTAGCGCTTGGGTGCTGCCGCCAGCGCAGCCTGCGCGGCCTTCTTGGTCGCGTGACCGGACAGCGGCAGTGCAGCCTTGGCCTGCCTCGGGCAGGCGATCCTCTTTTCGCCGCCCTTCGCGGCGGCCGCGCCCGGCACCACCGCAAGCGCGAGGGCGAGTGAGGCCCCCGCGGCAAACGCTGCGGCTCTGAGGAGCGCTCGCGGTTTCACAGCCGCACGGTCCCTGTCAGGTGGTGCAGCAGCGTGAGGCGCACTCCCTCGGCGTTGCGTCCGCCGCCGGCGAGGACGATCCATGCGTTGCCCTGGCGCTCCGCGGTCATTGGGTTGACATATCCGAGGCTCTGCGCGGTGTTGTAGAAGCCTTGATCCCCCGGGATGGGCAGCAGGCCGGGTATCGGCCCGGGCAACTTGTGAGCTGGCTGGGAGACGTCGAGGAGGATCGCAGCCTGGATTGCATGCCCGTCGAGAATGTACCCGGTGTCAAGGCATGGCACAAAGCCGTCTCCGACGATCTGGCCAGGGGTGCTTCGCATCGTGGTCACGACCCCACCCCACTTCTCGACCAGCCCACTCAGAGCGGAAGCATGCAGTTCACAAAGCCCGCGCGGCGGGGCTTCGGGTTGCTGCCAATACCGAACCGGCATTGACTCCCGGGTTTCTGCCCCTTCGGTCACCCGCCTGCCGTCTAGCGTGATCAGTCGCGGGGGTCCGAGCGTGAGCCGCCCAGCCCCTACCGTGGCCACCCGTGCGGATCGCGCCACAGTGCGGACACGAACGGGCCTTTCCAGCACCGCTACACGCAGGCCAAAAGGTACGCCGGGCACCGCGCGCGTCAGAACACGGTGCCCGTTGAAGAGGATGGACCTCACCTTCGCAGGCGTGAGCACCAGGCTCGTGGCATATCTAGCGCTCGGAGCCCACGCCCAGTCTTCGCCAAGAAACGGGTGGGCTCGCGTGAGCAGAGAAGCGCCCCCGAAGCCGAGCGCAAAGCCATGCACCGCGGCAGCCACGCACCAGCCTGGCCGTCCCGGTTCCAGTTTGGGCGATAGCGAAACCTGAAAAGATCCGTCGTGGGAAACCGCGGGCAGAGCGCCAGCCGTGTTCGTCGGCGTTTTCGAAGACGCTCCGCCGCCCGCCAGGTGAGCCAGCAGAAGACCGACGCCGCCGAGGAGGAGGAGCATGCCCACCAGTACGGCGCGTATGTGGCGTCGATGCCGGCGGTGCCTGGCTTCCTCGATCACGCCGTCCTCGATTAGCGATGTCAGTGCCGGGGTGCTCACCACCATAGTGACCTCCTTCTACTCATAGCCGCACGCTCGTGGTCAGGTGGCGCAGCACTTCCTCGCGTTGTCCTAGCCCGCTGCCGCCGGCGACGATCAGCCACGCGTCGCCTTTGCGGATCGCGGTCTCCGGGCCGTGGAATCCATCTCCGTGCCCGTTGTAGATGTCCGGTGCCCGGCGCAGTCGCTCGAGCCCAGGGATCGCCGCGGGAACGATACCCGGGTGCTGGGCGTCGAGCAGGATCGCCGCGTCCAACGGCCAGTTGTGCAGGTAGTACTCGGTGTCGATGCACGAGTAGAACGCGCGGCCGACGATCTGCTTGGGGTACGGCGCGATCGACGCGGCCACGTGACCCCACTCGGGCAGCAGCCCAGGGACGCCGTGCGCGTAGATCTGGCACGGACCCTTCGGGAGGGCGGTCGGCCGTTTCCACCAGATGGTCCTCACCGAGGGGCCGCCGGCGGCGGGGTGTGTCGAGCGCAGGATGTGTCCCTGCGCATCGACGGCGAGCAGGGACCGCGGCGTGAGCGCCTCGGGCGGCGGCGGCCCGTTGCCCCTGTCCCCGGCCGGTGCGCTCGGTCTCGAGATCGTGATCGTTGCTACCCGCAGGTGGTATGGCAGCGAGTCGATTGTGACCGCTGGCACACGCTTGCCGTCCACGAGCACCGCGACCGCCTGCGGGCCGAGCATGAGCGTTATCACTTCCGTGTCCTTTCGCGGTTCGGTGCCCACCAGGCCCCAGTCCAGTTCGCCGCTATCGGTGGGGACTATCGGACAGCTGCCGCCGCCGTCGACCGTCAGGCACCATCCATACGCGCCGCCCGTGAGGTTGGGGGTAAGGCTGGCGCCGCGCGGTATGGGGGCCCGCCTCGCAGGGGTTGCCACCGTGAAGATGTGCTCGCCCTTCGGCCGCGGCGCCGTCCTCGAGCCCCCGCCGCCGAGAACGATCGCGGCGAGCGCCCCGACGCCCACCAGCACGATCAGCGCCGCGGTCCGCTGTCGTCTGCGGCGCTGCCGGCGGCGCGCCTCTTCGATGACTCCGTCCTCGATCTCGACAGCAGGGGAGGGCGTTACCTGGGGCGGCGGGGCGGTCATTGGCACGCTGGCGCCCCCTTCACGGTGATAAGCATGGTGCTAATATGAATAGCACAATGCTGGACAGCATCGACCGCTCGGATCCCACGCCCCTGCATGACCAGGTCGCCGCCCAGATCCGTCGCGCGATCGCTGAGGGCGAGGCCAAGCCCGGGGAGCGCCTGCCGCCCGCGCGCGATCTCGCGGCGGTCATGGAAGTCAACACCAACACCGTTCTGCGCGCCCTGCGCGCTCTGCGCGAGGAAGGCCTCCTGGAGTTCCGCCGCGGGCTCGGTGTGCGCGTCAGCGGAACCCCGCAGCGAGGCGCGGTGACCGCTCGTGCTCGTGAGCTCGTCGGCTTCGCGCGCCAACAGGGCTACCAACCCGACGAGCTGATCTCGATCATCCAGGGTCTCCGCTGACCGATGTCGCAGCTGCTCATCCACGAC
>Ga0208199_1000375_pt1 | contig 18467 bp, 19 predicted proteins | sample Sb_taG_FD_187705 | JGI IMG/M metagenome (GOLD analysis project Ga0208199, IMG submission 187705) | Peat soil microbial communities from Weissenstadt, Germany - Sb_50d_1_NS metaG (SPAdes) (version 2) | ecosystem: Environmental > Terrestrial > Soil > Wetlands > Peat | place: Germany: Weissenstadt... | reverse complement strand
CCAGCGTGGAAGGCCTTTGCCTCGGCCGTGGCGGGCGCGCACGTCCAGTTCCGGGCGGCGGGATGCTCGAACCACGGCGGGCAGCCCGCGGGCAGGCCAGGCGGAGTGATCACCCCACCACCATGCCGCGCCGGCTGTCACTTCGGCTAGGTGATCTTGGTCGTCACGTCTCGTCCGGCTACCCTCGGAAGCTGTTCATCGACAGGCAGTGGACCGACGTCTACGCCGAGGTCAAGGCCGCCACCACGCAGCTATAGGCAGCCGTGAGCGGGCGGAGCTATGCCGGCCCCGCTCCCGGGCTGCGGAGCGCCGGTCTAGGCGGATACCGCTGGGTCTATGACGGCGACCACACGCCGGTTAAGCGGCTGGCCTTTAGGAGTATCAGGCGCTATCGGGTCGGTATCGCCGTAACCGAAAGCCTGAAGCCGTCCGACAGCGACCCCGTGCGCACTCAGCCATTCCGTCACTTCCTGCGCGCGCTGCTGCGACAGCTGAAGGTTGCCGCTATGGACAGGCAGGCTGTCGGTATAGCCGTTAATGCTCGCTGTGGCGTGCGGATATTTGACAGTGAGGAGATACAGCAGTCGGCGCAGTTGCGGCAGCGCGGCAGCTTGTAGTTTGTACTGACCTAGACCGAACAAGACGCTGGTCAGCGTGTCGGTAACGGCACCGTCGAGCCCCTGTCGCACGATAGGTTTGAGCTGATCGTCTATGGCGGGAGTGAGCATCACAGCCCTAGCCGCACCGCTCTGCACCAGGCTGGCCTGCCAGGCGGCTTCCTCATTGGTTGTGCCCGGGAAGTCCTCTATCACTACTGTGCTGGCCTGCAGGTTAGCCACTGGTGGAGGAACGGACCGTACGATTGTGCCGATGACACCTTCGATCACGATGACTGTATTTACTACGCCCATTCCTGCCTCCCGCAGGCTGGAGAGGTCCGAGACTGCTACACCAAGGTCACCGCTGATACTGACGGTATGAGTGCTCTGCAGGGTCGGCCGGGAGGCGACCTCGGCCATCGTGGACCTTGCCCACGCCGCTAGTGCCCGCTGTTCCTTCGTTTGGAGTTCTGACTGGGCATGAAGCACCATGCTCTGGTAATGCTGTAGGGCCTCCCGATAGCGGGCTTTCTGGAAGCTGGTCGGGTTAGACGTAAGTCGCCCAGGCGGAGCCGACACCCGAACGCTAAGGGAGTCCGGAGCCTGCGAGGAGGCCAAGATTGCTCCGTCTTGGGAGTTCAATATGATGACCTGTTCCCGCGGGCGCGCCGAGGCGGTTACGAGCGCTCCCGTGGCTCGCATATCTGATGGGGAATCCGGGTTGGCGATGATGACGAGTACGGAAGCGCGGGCGACGGGCAGGAAAAGCGTGCGCATGTCCTGCGAGTGGCTGGTGGGGAACCTGCAACTTGAGATGCCCAAGACTAGAGTACTAAAGAGGACCATGAACCGGATGGACAGCGAAGTTTGCAGCGCCTTCATCTAACTTGCACCTATCCGACAAGTGCGACCGGACTGCTGACTCCAAAGCCAGCTGCACATCGACCGGATAGGTCTTCAGCACCAGTTTCCTTACATGCCCGAGGTAAGCACGGATGAGGCGGTCTCGTTCCTTCGCGTCTCGGTCCGCAGTCGCCCGTGCGGCTCTCGCTGCCTGCCACGCTTTGCGAACCGCCCGGCGGGCACGCCACGCCTGTGGTGTCTCGGCGGCCCGCAGTGCCCGATAGCCGAGACACAGGAACCCAGCGGTTACTGCCGTGAACAGAAACGCTCCGACAGTCGCTGGCACCAGGCCGTCAGTGCCGATCGTGGCAAGGAACCAGAAGCGGAGAATGCCGAGCAGTGCGACGAAGACTCCGGTGAGGATAGCCAGTGCCCGCCACACCTGCAGGTTGCGGTCACGATAGAAGTCCAAGGCGAATTCCCCTCCGGCCAGGACAGCTAGGAACAGGCCTGTCCATACCAGAGTGGTGTCCTGACTACCGTCCAGGGCCTGGGCGGCGAAATAGCAGGCCACGCCGTCCAGTCCGACTGCCGCCAGAGCGCAGGCCACCTGCCGCAGCAGTGGCGCGCGCCGCCGCGGGCGTTCGGCCTGGATAGTCCAATGGACGACCGTTGCCCTCTGGAAGGCAGCCGCCGTTAGTTCAGCAACTTGGGCGCTGTCGGCTGCGATGTCTGCAGCCTGGCAAGCGCGCAGACACTGATCCTCCACGGCCTCGTTGGAAGCGTTGACGTCGCGGATCAGGATGGCCGGATCGATTGGCGGGGGGAGCATCATGACTTCCTGGCAGTTACAGATTGCTACATGATTGACACCTTGAGTGTCACACGGTTTTGGCATTTGCCATAGCTCTATGCCAAATAAATTTGCCAAGGACATATGCCAAGTTTTGATGGGTTTAGGCACAGAACGTCTCTTCAGTGACGAATGCTCCGACCCGACCTGACGGCTCGCTCGCGCTGACGATCAGAGGGTGAGCCTGATCACCTAGTCAGACAGGCTGATGCAGCAGAACCCCGGCAGACTGAACTGCCGATGGCTACCATGGAAGCCATGGATAAGGCGACACCACATGTCGAAGGTCGGGCCCTGTCCGACATGGTCGTCAGCTCTCGTCGGCGTGCCTCCCGTTGAACACTTGACCGCGACCAGCCAAGGTTGGTATGACTTGGCACATGCCAACGGCCAGAACCTTTGGCTAACGCTAGCGAAATGTGCGCTTGGGCAGCATCGAGAACCCTATCGGGGTGTCTGTGCGGCCAGAGCCCTAACGAGGAGCGAGTGTCGTGGTAGCTACGAGCCCCACAATGCGTCAACGGGAGCTCGGAAAGCGGCTCCGCGACCTACGCAACGCCCACAGTCTCACCGTCGAAGATGTTGGGGAAAAGCTTCTCTGCTCAGCGACCAAGATCAGCAGGCTGGAAACGGGAGCGCGCCGCCCAAGCCTTCGCGATGTCCGGGACCTATGCGCACTCTATGTTGTCGACGAGGCGACCTCAGCTGAGCTCATGAGCTTGGCTCGAGGGGCACGTGAGCAAACCTGGTGGACTCAGTACGAGGACCTCAACCTAGACCCTTACCTGGACCTAGAGCAAGATGCCATCGCTATCACAAGCTACACAACCTACTTCTTCCCGGCACTCCTGCAGACCGAAGAGTACACCCGAGCGGTTATAAGAACTATAGCACCGAAAATGGACCCGGATGTATACAAAGAGCGTGTCGAGGTCCGGATGCGCCGTCAGTTGGTACTTGATAAAAGTAATCCGCCGTCCTATCGCGTCATGCTGGATGAGGCAGTGCTCCGCCGTCGCATTGGTGGGCCGACGGCAATGATCGCGCAGTTGGATAAAGTACTTGAAGTCGTTAGCCACAATAAAGCAACTGTTCAAGTCATCCCCTTCGATGCTGACGCGTATGTTGCCCAGGATAGTAATTTTATACTCTTCGAACTTGAGGAAGGGTCGCATCCATCACACGTAGTATTCGTGGAAGGTCTGACAGGTAACCAATACCACGAACGCAAGGTCGATATTACGCGTTACCGCGAGGCTATAGAGCATTTGCGCGATTCTGCCCTGAGTCCACGAGACTCGGTACAGTATATGAAGGAAATAAAGAATCAAGTCCACGAGACTTAGTAAGTATGCTGTAACAAGAGAACGGCGGTAGCAGGAGGTGAAAACCGGCTAACGCCAATGAAAGGATAGTAATGACGATATATCGGTCAGCTCCGGGGGATCTCGATTGGCGCGTCTCGCGCACATGTGATAGCGGAGCATGCATCATGGTGGCACGCCGCGGCGACTCGGTCGTGTTTGGCAATACGACCAAGCCAGATGGCCCGATCTTTGCTTATACAAGGGCTGAATGGAGCGAGTTTATCGTCGGCGTTAAATCCGGAGACTTTGACGATATAGCCTAGCTATAGAAGATCTGCGACCGCGAGGGCTAGTCGTCAGCCCTCGCGGTCGCATCGTTAGTATACATTGATCACTGATTGCACATTCGACGCATTATTACTCCATCAGGTTGACACGGGTCTAGACCACGTGTTTCGCTCGGAGCGGAACAGGCCATGTTACATCGGGACCCATTGGGGGTAAAGTGGCTGACGAGTCAGACAGCGAGCTAATTTGGCACGGAGGCCCAAGGTGCGAAAGTGGCGCATGTGTCGAGGTTGCCGTCGACGGCGATACTGTCTTGGTCCGTAGTTCTATGCATCCAGAGGCCACGCCCATGGCTCTGAGCCATGACGAGTGGAATGTTTTCATTGCGGGGGTCAAGGGCGGTGCATTCGACCTAGTATAAGTCGATTTTCCTTACCCGAGCTGCAGTAGAGTACCTTCTCGAAATGATAGGCTTACGCTAGTAAGTAAGCACTCCTTGGTTGGTAACCCTTGAACAAAGTGTTGTGTTCCTAATTTGCTGTCAATGGAGCTGTTCCGCATGGGACTCTTCGCTCTCGGCCACCTCTGGGCAAAGAGCGCTCCCGTCGGAGCCGAAGTACGGCGGGCCTAGCACCGTCACGCTGAACTCGCTGTCGGGGGCGGGGGGCTTGTCGGGCAGACGGCAGGTGATCAACGCCTCGCCGACCCGCAGGTCGGCCTCCCAGCCTGCGCCGGCGGGGCGGCAGGCCGCGATTACGCCGGTCAGCACGAGTCCTCGGTCGGGAAAGCCTCCAGCCGTCACCCGTTCGGGATGAATTCCCGCCACCTTGTCCCCGCTGGGTACGAAGCCGAGGTAGCCGATGAGCTCCGCGACTCGCCGGGAGGCGGGGCGCAGGACGACCTCATTGGGCTCGCCGACCTGGAGGAGTTCGCCGCGGTCGATCACGGCCAGGCGGTCGGCGAAGGCCTGGGCGTCGGCGAGGTCGTGGGTGACGAGGATGGCGGGGATGGACCGGTCCACGACCAGGGAGCCGACCAGGTCGGTGAGCGTGCGGCGCAGGCTCGTGTCCAGGCCCGTGTAGGGCTCGTCGAGGAGCAGCGTGTCGCAGTGGGCGAGGAGCAGGCGGCCGAGCGCCACCCGGTGTGCCTGGCCGCCGGAGAGCCGGGCGGGCATGGCAGACAGCAGGCTCTCGATCCCGAGCACCGAAGCTAGTCCGGACAGTTCGGATCCCGAAGGCGACGCGGTTCGTGCGTAGCACAGGTTGTCCCGGACGGATAGGTGCGGGAACAGCCCGGGGTCCTGACGCAGCAGCCCGACCCGGCGCTGCCAGGGCGGCAGGGCGGTCACCGGCGGTGCGGTCGACGTCAGCACCCGGTCGCCCAGGGAGATTAGGCCCCGGCGTGGCAGGACCAGGCCTGCGATGACCTCGAGCAGCGTGGTCTTCCCGGCGCCGGACGGGCCGAACAGGGCGAGCCGCTCACCGGGAGCCACCTGCAGGGCCGCGCGCACGGTGAACTCCCGGCGGTCAACCTCGACGTCGGCGTCCAGCACGGGCGCTCCAGATGTAGGCGGCCAGCGGCAGCGGCAGCGCGACCACCAGCAGGACCAGGGCGTACGGCAGCGCGGAGGGCAGTCCGGTTTCCTGCAGCGTTGTGTATATCTGCAACGGTATCCCCATCGGGTGGTAGGCGATGATGATCACCGCGCCGAACGCGCCCATCGCCCTGGCCCAGGCGATCGACAAGGCCATGGCCAGCCCCGGTACGGCCAGCGGCAGCGTGACCCGCCGGAACACTCGCCGCGGCCGGTCGCCAAGCAGGCCGGCCTGCTGCTCCAGCCGCGGCTCGACGCTGGCGAAGGCCGCCTGCGCGCCGAGCACGTAGTACGGCGCCGACTCGTAGACCTCCGCGATGACCAGGGCGAGGAAGGTGTTGGTCGCGGACAGGTTGAAATGTCCGAGCAGCTCGCCGATCGGCGTGTACGGGCCGACCATGAAAACCAGCAGCAGGCCGATGACCAGTGGCGGCAGCAGCAGGCTGCACAGCACGCCGGTCTCCCATACGCGCGGGAACGGCAGTTTCCCCCGGGCCAGCATCCAGGCCAGCGGGGTGCAGACGACCAGGAGCACGCCCAGGGTCACCAGCCCGGATTCCACCGAGACCACGAGCGGAACCAGCGCCCCCGGGGCCGTCAGGGAGCTGACGATGGCGCTCCACGACAGGTGTGTCAGCAAGGCGATCACGGGGCCGAGCAAGGCCAGCCACACAATGCCCGCGCCGACCACCGAGACGACGGTGGACGCCGAACGGAGCCGCAACTGGCCCCCCGCGAACCGCCCCCGTCCCGCCGGGCGGGGCGGTCCCGGGATTTCTTCCCCCTGGACCGCGCCGCCAGCGGCTGCAGCGGGGCTAGCCGCCCAGCTCACTCGAAATCGCGGAGGGGACTGAGCTTGTCGACCCGGTTATCGTCGGGGTGAGCACGGTGAATCCGCCTGCCTTGTACAGGGCCAGGCCCGCCTGCGACAGCGTGTACTTGACGAACGCGACCCCGGCATCGGTGGGCTTGCCAATGATGGTGATGTCGATGACCTGCGGCGAGCCGGATTTGGTCTTGCCGTTGGCCAGCTTAACCGTCGCCGTCTTATAGAGGCTCGCGTACTGCGAGCAGCAGAGGTTGATCTGCGGCACCAGCGGGACGTAGTCCAGGTGCAGCTCGATCGCCTGGGTGACGAACGCGCTCGCGGCGTCAAGCTGCCCCGACTCCAGCGTCGAGTCCAGCGAGGACTCGGCGTAGATCTGCGACGACGAGGCCGTGCCGAAGTCCGTGGTGCCCAGGATCTTGGCGACCGTGTCCGACGGCAGGTGGTAGTAGGCCTGGGCGAGCTCCAGCATGTAGATGAAGTCCCGGCCCTGCGGGTCGACGTTGGGGTCGGTGCGGCCGAGCTTCAGGCCAGGCGTCTGGAGCAGGGTGAACAGGTTCTTCAGTGGCTCGCTGCCGTCGGCAATGGCCTTGAACTGGCTGGCGTACTTGCTCTTGGGGTTGTACGCCACGACCATCGAGGTGCCGGCGTACTGGATGTACCAGTTCGTGAACTTGGGCTCGAGCGGGGTGATGTTGTCACTGCCCACGCTCTGGAAGACGTTCGGGTGGATCTCGCCGGCGGCGATGTCAGCCTCCAGGGTGCCGGAGGCATTAGCGTAGCCCGAGTAGCTGTACCCGGTGGCCGCCTTGAAAGCCGGGGCGACGACCTTCTCATTGAGGAACGTCAGCGAGGACGCATAGGCGACGTTGGCAGTGCCGGACACTGCGGGCGTACTCGACGAACTGGCGGTCGCCGAGCTCGAGGTCGAGGTCGCGGCCGAACTCGACGAACTGCTGCTGCACGCGGCCAGCCCGGTGCACGCTATGGCGAGCAGAGCGACGACAGGCGCTCTTTTCCTAGTGAAGAATGAGATCATTCCTCGAACATTGCCACTGATAGTTGCGTGGCGCAAGGAATTCAGACATCACTTTGGTGACAGCACTATCGCCGGGCCGAACGGCGCGTCCCACGGCGTGATAACCCCCTTGGCACCCTCACCGTACTCGGGCATTGTTGACCGGGTGAGTACCCCCAGCCTTCCGCCGCCGGACACCGAGGACCTCCGAGGGCTGGCGCGCAGCCTCCGGCTGCTGCTCGAGATCGGGGTCAGGACGCTGTCCGAGGACTCCGGGCCCTCCGAGCTCGCGCTCCGGGTCACCGGCCACCTCGGCTGCGAGCTGAGCACCGTGGTGTCGGTGGCCGAGCGGTTCCCGATCTGGGAACACGTGAATATCCAGCGGGGGATCGACGCGTACCTCGCGGCCCAGCACAACGACGCGGAATGGTTCGCCGCGCCGGGAGCCGGGCAACGTCCGCACGAGAACATGCTGTCGCTGATCAGCACGCCCGACCACTTCGGCGGCGTCCGGCTCATGGGCCGGCGCCGAATCGGGGTTACCGGCGTCGCCAGCGGCACTGGTGACGCCGGGATAGGAGCGGCTAGCTACGGTACCGTCGCCATCGGGCCGGAGGAGAACACCGAGGTCGTCACCCTTGGCCTGGTGACGGCCACGGCACCGGATGGCTCTCCGGTTGTGATCGGGGTCCGGGACGAAAGCCAGTTCGGGCCGCCGTTGTGCAGCCTCGAGATACTCGCGGCGGAACGGTCGGCGGCCGCCGCGACGCGCGCCGAGATCGAGCGGCTGATGCGCGCCCACGACGCGTTCCGCAGGCAGGTGCTCAGCTTCACCGAGAGCGAGCATCACGGCAACTCACTGGTCTCGTTCCTGCCCCGGCCGGCCATCACGGCCCGGGATGTGGTCCTGCCCGATGGCGTACTCGAGACCATCGAACAGCACATCATCGGCATCGCCGACTGGTCGCAGGAACTGCTCAGCGCCGGCCAGCATCTCAAGCGGGGCCTGCTCCTGCACGGCCCGCCGGGGACGGGCAAGACCCATACCGTGCGCTACCTGACCGGACGCCTGGCCGACAGCACGGTCATCCTGCTCACTGGCCGGTCCATCCGGTTCATCGACCAGGCCGCCGCCCTGGCCCGGCGCCTGCAGCCGTCCATGGTGGTCCTGGAAGACGTGGATCTCGTCGCCACGGACCGGGATTACACGCCGGACGGAAACCCGCTGCTGTTCTCCCTGCTCGACGCCATGGACGGGGTTGGCTCGGACGCGGACGTCACTTTCGTGCTGACGACCAACCGGGCTGACATTCTCGAGACGGCCCTGGCGGACCGCCCCGGCCGGGTCGACCTGGCGGTCGAGATTCCCCGGCCTGACGCCGGCTGCCGCGAGCGCCTGCTCCGCGTCTACGTGCGGGACCTGACCCTGGACGCGGACCTGGACCCGGTGGTGGCAGGCACCGAAGGCGTCACCGCGTCCTTCGTTAAGGAGATGATCAGGCGTACCGTGCTGGTGTCACTGCGGGCCGGCGAGCGTCCGCCGGTGCTGCGCGACGCTCATTTCGCCGAGGTGCTGGCCGAGATGAGCGGGGAACACCACGCCCTTACCCGTTCGCTCCTCGGCGTCGGCCCGGCCGGCGGGGAACCGGCCGAGGCGGAGCCAATCGACCGTCCTGGACTCCCGGGCCGTCCGATGCCTGCCCGTTATCGCCGTTTCCGGTAAGGGATCCGGCGCACCCGCACGGGATCCGAGGAAGAGAGGTCAGCTATGTCACGGAGAACCAGCCCACCGTTCCGCGCCGACCATGTGGGCAGCCTGCTGCGCCCGGGACGGCTACTTGACGCCCGGGATGATTTCGCGGCTGGCCGGATCTCAGCGGCTGATCTGCGGTCAGTCGAGGACCAGGAGATCCCCAGGGCGGTGCGGATGCAGGAGGAGGTGGGCCTGCAGTCGGCCACCGACGGCGAGTTCCGCCGGACGACCTGGCACATGGATTTCATCTATCAGCTCGGCGGGATATCCAAGGCGCCCGGGAACCTGGCGGTGAAGTTCGTCAACCCGTCGGGAACCATCGAGTGGACCCCGGCCGCGCTGCACGTCGGCAGCAGGGTCAGACTGGACGGCACCATTTTCGGCGAGGACTTCGCATTCCTGAAGTCCCAGGTGACGACGGCCGTGCCCAAGCTGACGATCCCGTCGCCGAACATGGTCCACTACCGCGGCGGCCCCGCCATGCTCGACCCCGATATCTATCCGGATATGGAGGAGTTCTGGGCTGATCTGGCTGCGGCGTACGCCGATGAGGTCCAGCGACTGGGGGAGCTGGGCTGCACGTACTTGCAGTTTGATGACACGTCGCTGGCGTACCTGAACGACCCGGCGCAGCGCGCGGAGATCGCCGGGCGCGGCGAGGACGCCGAGCACATGCACCTGCGCTACATCAACCAGATCAACGCCGCCGTGGCGGGCAAGCCGGCCGGGATGGCCATCACCACGCACATGTGCCGGGGGAACTTCCGGTCCTCCTGGGTGGCCTCGGGCGGGTATGACTTCGTGGCTGAGGCGCTGTTCTCGCAGCTGGACGTGGACGGGTTCTTCCTGGAGTACGACGACGAGCGCTCCGGCGGCTTCGAGCCGCTGCGGTTCGTGCCGGCGGGCAAGATGGTGGTCCTGGGCCTGGTCACCACCAAGCGCCCGGAGCTGGAGTCCAAGGATGACCTCAAGCGCCGCATCGACGAAGCGGCCAAGTACGTCCCCCTGGACCAGATCTGCCTGTCCGGCCAGTGCGGCTTCTCCTCCACCGTGGAGGGCAACGCGCTGACCTACGACCAGCAGGTCGCCAAGCTCCGCCTCATCGTCGACACCGCCCACGACATCTGGGGCTAGCGCCGGGCGTGTACCGTCGACGCCTGGTGGCAGGAGGCAGGGGTGGCCGCGGAGGTCGACTCTCGCGCCTACCACCTGGCAGCCGAGGACGCCGATCGCACCACTGACCGGCACGACGAGCTCGCCGCCCACGGGATTCTCCCGCTGCACTTCACGCCCAGGCGGATAAAGACAGACGGTCCCGGCATCATCCGCCAGCTCCAGTCCGCGATCGAGGAGGGGCTCGGCCGGCCGCCCCTGCCGATCACGGCGGTCCCGCTGGCCGCCTAGCGCGAAGGTCACGTTGTGGGTGCGGCACAAGGCTCGTGGGCGCCCGGGCAAGTGCCGGGACAAGAGCCGGCACAACCGCCGTATCCGGCGTCATCGACCCTTGTCGCGCCTCCGGGCGGATCCTAATATCCAAGACAAATCAAAAGACGCTCGACTTTCTCATTGTCACGTACTTCCGACGGGTTCCGATATCGAGTGGGTGAACGCTATGAGGTTCGGGTCAACGGGGACCGTGCGAAGATTCTGCGTCGGGGGGACGGCCCTGCTGCTGGCCCTCGCGGCGGCCGCCTGCGGCGGCGGCAGCAGCACCTCAAGCGCCAAGGCGACGGCCAGCACCGCGCCGAAGGCTGGCGGTTCGCTTACGGTCCTTGAGAGCACCGGCTATTCAGGCGCCTGGCCGGTTGGCCTCGACCCGGCCACCAACATCGACGGCGCCGCCGACCAGGACTACATGGACGCCATCTACGGCGAGCTGTTCGAGCTCGGCCCGAAGGGGCAGATCATCGACGACCTGGCCACCGGCTACAGCTTCTCCAACGACGCTAAGACGATCGCGATCAACCTCCGCCAGGGTGTCACATTCACCGACGGCACGCCGTTCAATGCCGCCGCCGTGGTGTGGAACATCCAGCGTGACCTCAAGTCGGCGTGCACCTGCAAGCCGACCTGGCCGGTCAAGTCGGTCACCGCGACCGGCCCGTACACGGTGACGATCAACCTCGCCCTGCCCGACGGCGCGTTCATCGATGAGATCTTTGACTCGACCGCGGACTGGATCGCCTCCCCGACGGCCGTGCAGAAGATGGGCGAGAAGGCGTTCGCCATCAAGCCGGTCGGCGCCGGCCCGTTCGAGGTGGTGAGCGACACGCTCAGCTCGGTTCTCGCGCTGAAGAAGAATCCCGGCTACTGGCAGCAGGGCCGCCCCTACCTCGACTCGCTCACGTTCAAGTCCGTCGCGAGCGACGAAGCGGGGTATGAGGCCATGCTCGCCGGGGAGGGCCAGGTCTACGTGGACATGTCCACGCCGTCGCTGCTGAAGCTGGCGGGGCAGAAATTCAATGTCGAGACCCAGCTGTCCACGTCGCCGTACGATCTTCAGCTCAACACGGCGGCCCCGCCGTTCAACAACAAGCTCGCCCGTGAGGCTATCTACGACGCGACCAACTTCGCGCCGATCCTGCAGCACGTCTTCGACAACCTGTACCCGGTCACGCAGGGATTCACCGGGCCGGGCGGGATCTGCTACGAGCCGACTGTACCCGGCTACCCGGCCTACAACCTCACGCAGGCCAAGGCGCTCGTCAAGCAGGTCGGCGGGATCACCATCAACCTCGGCACGATCAATGTTCTCGTGGCGCAGGAGACCACCGAGGCATTGCAGACCGAGTGGGCCGCGGCGGGGATCAAGACCACCATCCACAGCTACGACCTGGCTTCGCTGATCCAGACCTTCGTGTCGAAGAAGTGGCAGGCGATGGTGCAGACCGCGGGCTCCTATGATCCCGCGGCGGGTGTCGGCGTCGGCTTCAGGTTCTCCTCGATGTCGCCCTTCAGCGGCGTGCATGACCCGCACCTGGACGCGCTGCTCAACCAGGCCGCGGGCACGGTCGACATGAGCCAGCGCTGCTCCATCTACAACCAGGCCGCCGCGTACATCGCGCAGCAGTTCTACGGCCCGTTCTACTTCGGCTTCGCGCCCGCCAACGTCGCCGTCAAGGGGGTGACCGGCCCCGGCCTGACCGAGCCGCTGCCGGCCGTGGTCGTCACCCCGACGATCTTGTGGGAGGACGTGGCCAACAACAGCTGACCAGACCCCAAAAATACCCATGGCGGTAGCAGAAGAGCTCAGCGAGCAGGCCGGACCCGGTGCGGACCTCACGCGCCGGGTCGTCGGCTCGCCCGGCGCCCGGCTGGCGGGACGGCGGCTGCTCGCCGCGATCCCGGTGCTGTGGGGCGTGACGTTCCTGACCTACGTGGTGATGAACCTGCTGCCAGGGGATGCGGCCCAGGAACTCCTCGGCGCCAACGCGACGCCCGCCGAGGTGCACCAGCTGCAAATCGAGCTGCACCTGAACGAGCCCTTCTGGGTCCGTTACGGGCAGTGGTTCGGCGGCCTGTTCCGCGGGAACCTGGGCACCTCGCTGACCAGCGGCCAGAACGTGACCACGATCCTCGGCCAGCGGCTGCCGGTCACCGCCGAGCTGCTGATCTACGCCTTCGTCGCGTCGATCGTGCTCGCCGTCGGCCTTGCGGTGCTCGCCGCCCGCAGGCCGAACGGCATCGCCGACCGGTTCAGCATGGTGGTCAGCATGACCGGGCTGTCCGTCGCTCCCTACGTGCTCGCCCTGGTGCTGATCTACATCTTCGCGGTCAGGCTCCAGCTGTTCCCGGCCATCGGCTACACCTCGCTGACCCAGAGCCCGGCCGCCAACATCAAGTCGCTGACGCTGCCCGCCGCCGCCATCGGCTTCCCGCTGTTCAGCGTGTACACCCGGCTGCTGCGCGCGGACATCGTCGAGCAGATGCAGCGTGAGGATTACATCGTGACCGCGCGGGCCAAGGGCATGCGGCCCTGGCGGATCCTGATCAGGCACGCGTTGCCGAACTCGCTGTTCGGGCTGATCACACTGGTCGGGCTCAACCTGGGCGCGCTCGTCGGCGCGGTGGCGATCATCGAGCCGATCTTCTCGCTGCCCGGCGTGGGCGCGATCTTGATCCAGTCCATCAACGACCGCGACGTCCCCGTCGTCGAGGGGATCGTCGTCATCTTCGCCGTGGTGGTGGTGCTGGCGAACCTGTTCACCGACCTGCTGTACGCGGCCCTCGACCCGAGGATCAGGTATGGGCGCTCCGCTTCCTGAACTGCTGGCCCCGGACGCCGTACTCCGCTCGCCCGCGACCCGGACGCGCGGGCGCGGCGCAACGCGCAGCCTGCGGATCTGGCTGCCCGCCGGTTTCCTCGTCCTGCTCTTCTGCGCCTGCTTCTTCTGGCCGCTGGTCTACCCGGTGCCGAGCCCGGTGCGCGGGAACATCCTCAGCTCAGGGCTGCCGCCGCTGTCGCCCGGCCACATCTTCGGCACCGACCCGGTAGGCAACGACATCTTCTCCCGCATCCTGTATGGCGGCAGGGTCTCGTTCGAGGTCGGGTTCGGTGTGACCGCCATCGGCCTAGTGGTCGGCGGCCTGCTCGGGATGGCCGCCGGGTACTGGGGCGGGATCACGGACGCGATCATCATGCGCGTGCTCGACGTACTGATCGCGTTTCCCGCGCTCGTCCTGGCGCTCGCCATCGCCGAGGGCCTTGGGCCCAGTGAGCTGCACGTCATCTGGGCGCTGGCCTTCTTCAGCATCCCGGCCTTCGGCCGGATCGCCCGGGGCGCCACTCTCGCCCTGCGCGGGCAGACCTTCATGCTGGCGGCCCGGCTGTCCGGCACCCGGGGGTGGCGCGTGATCCTGCGTCACATCATCCCCAACATCATGCCGCAGCTCATGACGTTCAGCCTGCTCGGCATCGGCATCGCGATGATCCTCGAGGGCGCGCTGAGCTTCCTCGGCCTCGGCATCCCGCTGCCCGAGCCGAGCTGGGGCAGCATGATTGCGGCCGGGCAGCAGACCATCTCCGCGTCGCCGGACCTGGTGCTGATCCCTAGCGCGTTCCTGTTCGCCACCGTCGTGTCGCTGAACGTCCTCGGCGACGCCCTTCGGGAACGCTGGGGGGTCGGGTGACCGAGGCGCTCCTGGAAGTACAAGACCTCAGGGTGACGTTCGCCGGCCGCGGCCAGCCGGTGCACGCGGTGGACGGGGTGAGCTACCGCGTCTACGCCGGGCAGACGCTGGCCATCGTGGGCGAGTCCGGGTCGGGCAAGACGGTCAGCTGCCGCGCGGTCATCGGGCTGCTGCCGCCCAGCGCGGTGGTCACCGGTTCGGCCCGGGTCCAGGGCACCGAACTGATCGGGCTGAGCGACGACCGGCTGCGCGAGCATCGCGGCACGGATGTCGCGATGGTGTTCCAGGACCCGGCCCGGTCGCTGAACCCGACGATGCGGGTCGGCGCCCAGATCGCCGAGGCCGTCCGGGCGCACCGGCCGGTCAGCAAGGCCCAGGCCCGCCAGCAGGCCGTCGACCTGCTCCGCCTGGTGCACATGCCGCTGCCCGAACGGCGCTGCGCCGAGTACCCGCACCAGCTCTCCGGCGGGATGCGGCAGCGTGTCATGATCGCCATCGCGCTGGCCTGCCGCCCGCGGCTGCTCATCGCCGACGAGGCGACCACCGCGCTGGACGTCACGACCCAGGCGCAGATCATGGAGCTGCTGCTCGAGCTGCAGGCCCAACTGGGCATGGCGCTGATGCTGATCAGCCACGATCTCGGGCTGGCGGCGGCCTACGCCGACGAGGTGATCGTGATGTACGCCGGCCGGATCGTCGAGCAGGCCCCCGCGGCGCGGCTGTTCGGCCACGTCCGGATGCCGTACACCCAGGCCCTGTTCGAGGCGATCCCGCGGCTGGAGTGCCCCGCGCACTCGCCGTTGCCGGTGATCGGCGGTCGGCCGCCCGACGGGGCCATGGCCAAGGGCTGCTCGTTCGCGCCGCGCTGCCGCCGGGCCGCCGACGACTGCCGCGCGGCCGCCCCGCCGCTGGCCGAGCACGAACCCGGCCACCGCTGGGCCTGCTGGCATCCCGTCGAACCAGGTGCGGCATGACCTCCGACGCGTCCCCCCTGCCGCAGGCAGCAAGGCCAGCAGCGCTGCCGGAGGCGGCAAAGCCAGCAGCGCTGCCGGAGGCGGCAAAGCCAGCACTGCTGCAGGTCCGTGACCTGGTCCACGAGTTCCACACCCGGGCCGGCACCGTGCACGCGGTCTCCGGCGTCTCCTTCGACGTGTGGCCGGGGGAGACGCTGGGCATCGTGGGCGAGACCGGCTCGGGCAAGTCGACGCTGGCGCGGTCCATCCTGCAGGCGCCGCGGCCCACGGCAGGCGCGGTCGTCTTCCGCGGCACCGACCTGGTCACGCTGCGCGGCGCGCGGCTGCTGCAGGCCCGCCGGCACCTGCAGATGGTGTTCCAGGACCCGTTCGGCTCGCTTGACCCGAAATGGCGCGTGCGGGACCTGGTCGCCGAACCGCTTATCGCCTATAAGACGGGCGACAGGAACGCCCGGCGGCAAAGGGTCGGCGAGCTGCTCGAGATGGTCGGGCTGGCCCAGCACGGCGGTCGCCGTCCCCGGGAGCTGTCCGGCGGCCAGGCCCAGCGGGTGGCCATCGCCCGGGCCCTGGCGCTGTCCCCGGCGCTGATCATCTGCGACGAGGCGGTGTCGTCCCTGGACGTGCTCATCCAGGCCCAGGTGCTCAACCTGTTCGAGCGGCTGCGGGCCGAACTCGGCCTGTCCTACCTGTTCATCGCGCACGACCTGGCCCTGGTCAAGCAGGTGAGCGACCGGGTGGCGGTGATGTACCTGGGCAAGCTGTGCGAGGTCGGGCCGGGGGAGGCGGTCTACCGCCAGCCGCTACACCCGTACACCCGGGCGCTGCTCGACTCCGTGCCCGGCTCCGCCCAAGCCCAAGCCCAAGCCCAAGCCAGAGTCACGGCAACGATCCGAGGCGAGCCGCCGTCGCCGGTCCACCCGCCGAGCGGATGCCGGTTCCGCACCCGGTGCCCGCGGGCCGCGCAGCGCTGCGCGGACGAAGAGCCTGGCCTGCGCGAGCTGGCCACCGGGCACTCGGTCGCCTGCCACTTCCCGCTGGTGGCGATGGCACGCACCCCGGACCGTTCGGCCGAAAAAATCGGAGAGATCCCGCGATGAGGATACGCGTCCTGCTCGAGCCGCACCACGGCGCCAGCTACGGCCAGATCCTGGCCCTGGCCCGGACGACCGAGGAAGCCGGCTTCGACGCCTTCTTCCGCTCCGACCACTACCTGGGCATCGACCCGGAGGACACCGGCTATCGCCCGACGGACTCGTGGACCACGCTGGCGGGGCTGGCCGTCCAGACCGGACGGGTCCGGCTCGGCACGCTGATGACCGCCTCCACTTACCGCCGGCCGGGGCCGCTCGCCATCACCGTGGCCACCGTGGACGCGATGAGCGGCGGCCGGGCCGAACTCGGCATCGGCGCCGCCTGGTACGAGCGGGAGCACCGGTTCTTCGGCATCCCGTTCCCGCCGCTCGGCGAGCGGTTCGACCGGCTGGGCGAGCAGCTCGAGGTCATCACCGGACTGTGGCGGACCGCGCCGGGCGAGGTGTTCAGCTACCACGGCAAGCACTATCAGCTCGAGGAGTGCGCCAGCATCCCCCGCCCCGCCCGCACGCCGCCGATCATCATCGGCGGCGCCGGGCCGCGGCGCACGCCGGCCCTGGCGGCGCGGTTCGCCGACGAGTTCAACAGCGGGATGCCGGACGGGCTGGCTGACCGGTTCGCCAACTTCCGGCGGGTCTGCCGGGAGGCCGGGCGTGATCCGGGGGAGGTTCGGCTGTCCACCACGCTGCCGGTGTGCTGCGGCGAAACCCGCGGCGAGGCCGCCCGCCGCGCCGCCGCCCTGGGCGAGGCCGGGGCCCGGATGCTGCGGATGGGCGTAACCGGCGCCCCCGGCGACGTGGCCGGCCGGCTGGCCGAGCTGCGGGCGGCCGGCGCGGACACCGTCTACTTCCACCTGTACGACGTGGCGGACCTGGACCACGTCCGGCTGCTCGGCCGCGAGGTCCTGCCCCGGTTGGACTGATTTTCGGGCCGAACGGCCCGGCGATCAGCCGGCCCGCCACGACCCCGGTCGTCGGGTGGCGAGCGTGGCCGCTGCGGTCACCATGGCCAGCAGCCCGACCGCCAGGCCCAGGGCCGCCGTGGCACCGGCGTGCAGGACGAGCAGCGCGCCGCACGCGGCCCCGGCGAACATCGTGGCCACCGCGAGGACGCGCCTCCCCAGCCCGGCCAGCCCGTGGTCCTTGGCCCGCACGTCGGCGGCGATGCCGGTCAGCGTCATGGTGAGCACGGTCGTGGTGAGGTCGGGCACCGCGAGGCGGCGGGCCACCGCGTTCTGGATGCCCATGGCCAGGGCCAGCAGGGCGGCGTCGCCCACCCGTCCCGCCGCCGTGGCCAGCCCGGTCGCGGCCGTCAGGGCCAGCGCGGCGGAGACAAGCACCAGTTCGGCCGCCGCGCCGGCGCGCAGCAGCAGGCCGCGGTCGTGGCCCAGGCGGCTGGCCAGCGAGCCGCCCAGCACCGCCCCTACGAGCAGGGCCCCGGCGAGGAACCCGGCCAGCGCGGCCAGCGAGGCGCTGAGCGAGAACCCGGGCGCGCCGACCAGCGCGAAGCCGGTGAACACGACGTTCCCCGTCATGTTGGCCACGAACACCCGGCCCAGCCGCAAGATGCTGACCGCGTCCACCACGCCGGTCACCACCGTCAGCACGAGCAGCAGCGGCGGGAGCGGCCCCTGCGCCTTCCCGTCAGGCGCCTTGGCACCGGGGCTGGTCATGGCGTCCCGGCCCCGGCGGCCGCGAGCGGGGCGGCGCGGTCGGCGGCGCGGTTCCATACCCGCAGCGGGAATCCCGCCCGGGCCAGGTTCATCGCCATGGGCAGGCCCATGCGGCCGGTGCCGAGGAAAGCGACGGCCGGTGTGCGTGTCATGTCATCTCTCCGGAGTGCTTGAGAGGGAAAGAGTCCGACCACCAGACCACGATCCTCCCGGGAGGAGGTTTGGCGGCGTTACCGGCCGAATCATTCGGCCGGTAACGCCGCCGGTACGTGAGGTCCTTAGTCCTCCGCCTCAGCCTCCTCCTCCTCCTCGAGTTCCTCCTCGAGCTCAGCTTCGGCCAGGGCGATCACGAACCCTAGTCCCTCGGCGATTTTCGCCGTCGCCGAGACGACGCGGGCTGTGCCTACGATGGGCGCCACCGCGACGAGAATATCTTCGACGTCATCGAGGGTGATGCCTGAGTCGGCCGCCGGTAGGGCGTTGAGCGCGTAGGAAGCGGCGGGCGCGTCTACCGCCAC
>Ga0208199_1000369_pt1 | contig 18599 bp, 18 predicted proteins | sample Sb_taG_FD_187705 | JGI IMG/M metagenome (GOLD analysis project Ga0208199, IMG submission 187705) | Peat soil microbial communities from Weissenstadt, Germany - Sb_50d_1_NS metaG (SPAdes) (version 2) | ecosystem: Environmental > Terrestrial > Soil > Wetlands > Peat | place: Germany: Weissenstadt... | reverse complement strand
CCGGCTCCAGGCCGGCCGCGCGGGCCGCGGCGGCCAGCCGCCACAGCTCCCGGTCGGTTTCCATGATCTTGGTGTCATACCCCTGCAGGAACTTGCCGATCTGCCCCGGGTCCAGGCCCAGCTCGGTGCACATGCCGTAGAAGCCGGTGTAGTTCGCCAGCAGCGGGTACATCACCTGGAAATGAATCTCGGCGGCCCGCTTCTGGTACCGGCGGGCCTGAATCAGGTTCTCCCGCAGCCCGGCCAGCGACAGCGCGAACAAGTCCACGCCGCAGAAATAGTCCCAGCCCTGGCTGATCTCCTCCCGCATCCGGCCCCAGATCGGCTCGAAATCCCGCAGAAACCCCGGCAGGGTGTGTTCCAGCCGTCGGGCCCGCTGGCTGATCTCCCGCGGATCATCCACCGCGATCGCCGAACCGTACATATGCGTGCCGCCCAGTCGGCAGGTCAGCCCCCGCCCGGGAGGCAGCGGCATTTGCTCGGCAGCTAGCTGCGTGCTCCAGTTATAGCCGTCCTCCATGAAGATCAGCCCCATCGGGGCAAGCCCCCGCGGCCAGTGGAAGTCGAGGAACCAGAATGCCTTCTCATCTTCCTTGCGGAACGTCCGCACCGGATCCACGCACCACGGCGCGTGGGCGTAGCCCGGTTTGAATCCCGGATACCACTCGTCGCTGATGAACTCATCGACGGGAATGACCGTAGCCATCGCGTCTCCCTAGTAGGGCAACCGCACCGGGCGGTCCCCCCACGAGAATCCAGTCGTCCGATGACTCCTTCAAGTTCAAGTTAGGAGCCGTCACCCATACGCTCTTGCGTCATATGACTCGAATTGAAGCGCATGGAGGTTGGCGGCAAGCATGCGGTGCGCCCGTCGGGACTAGCGGTCGATAACCGCGGCGGTGACCGCATCGACGCTGGCCAGCACGTCCGCCAGGTCTCCATCGAGGCCACACCGGCGTGCGACCGCCGCAGGTTCTGGATAGCTCACCAGCGTCTGATACCCGTCCTCCCACACGACGACTCGCAGCGGCAGATCCAGCGCCGCAAGCGGCGCTGCCTTGATCGCCGGCGTCGCGGCCAGTGGACTCCCGAAGATCACGAGTTTCGTGTCTCGCAAGTCGAGACCGGCGTCCCGGGCCCGGCCGCTGTGGTCAATGATCGCGAGCACCTCCATCCCGCGTGCCGCGACCACCGCTGATAGGCGGGCGACGGTATCGGCCACCGACCATGGGCTCAGTTTCGTGACGACGGCCTGATCACCGGCCTCGCTGCGCCGTTCCGGCACGGATCTGTTCGCTGAACGTTCGCTTGGCATCGCAACTCCTGGATCGGGGCTAGTAAGACGAGCCTGGATCCGGCGCGAGTGGGTCGTCTTGGGTCAGATGACCCGACTATGGCGTCGTGCCACCTCTTGCCCCACCAAATGGTGAGGGTGCATACTGGCCGCGCACGGGGGGCTCCGCCTTCACGGGTAGCGCCAATGAACGACATCGACGGGCCGCAGCACGGCGAACGGCAAGGCGACGGTCGCCGGGCCGGTCAACTGATCGGGCGCGAGACGGAGATGGACCGCATCCTCGCGTTCCTCGCCACCGCCCGGGCCGAGGGCGGAGTCCTGCTCGTGACCGGCGAGCCCGGTGTCGGCAAGACCGGCCTCCTGAACGCCGCGATGGAGACGGCGTCGGCTGCGGGCATGCGCATCCTCCGCGCGGCCGGCGTCGAGTTCGAGGCCGGGACGAGCTTTTCTGGTCTGAATCAGCTCCTCCTCCCCCTCCTGGGCGCGTTGCCACAGCTCCCGGCGGTCCACCGAGACGCCCTCAATGTCGCGCTCGGCTTCGGCGACGGCACACCCCCCAGCCGGCTCGTTGTGTCCAATGCGGCTCTCGTCCTGCTTCGCCAGGCGTCCGTTGCACGACCAGTGCTCGTCATCCTCGACGACCTGCCGTGGCTGGACCGAGCGAGCGCGGGCGTGCTGAGCTTCGTCGCGCGGCGCCTCGCGGGCAGCCAGGTCGCGTTGCTCGGTGCATCGCGGACGGGGGAAGTGGACTTCTTCGACCACGCTGGACTTCCCGAGCTGGAGGTCCCGCGGCTCGATGATGCGGCGGCAGGGCAGTTGCTCGACAGTGGGTTCCCCGAGCTCGCGTCGACTGTACGCCAGCGCATCCTGGTCGAGGCACAAGGGAACCCCCTCGCGCTGCTGGAGCTCCCGGTTGCGCTCAGCCCGGGAATGCGCGCATCCGCCAGCGCGCTGCCTTCCGCGCTGCCGCTCAGCCGGCGGCTCCAGGCGCTCTTCGGATCGCGGATCACCGCGCTTCCGCCTCGGACGCGTCAGCTCCTGCTGCTCATGGCGCTCGATGGCACCGGAGACGTGCGCATCCTGGAAGGGGGAGCGGCCCCGAACGCCGGCTTTCGCAATCTGGCGGCGGCGGAGCAGGCACGACTCGCGTACCTGGACCAGGCCACGCACCGGCTCGCGTTTCACCATCCGCTCATGCGCTCGGCCGTCGTGGACCTATCGCATGCCGAAGAACGCCGAAGCGCGCACCGCGTGCTGGCCGATGTGTGGGCGGCCCAGCCCGACCGCCGGGTGTGGCATCTCGCAGAGGCGGCCGTCGAGCCGGACGAGTCAGTGGCGGCCCAGCTCGAAGGTACGGCGGCGCGGATCCTCGCCAAGGGCGACGCGGTCGGCTGCGTCAAGGCGCTGACTCGCGCGTCGGAGCTCAGCCCGCGGAGCGCCGAGCGACTCCGACGACTGGCGGCGGCCGCCTACATCGGCGCCGACGTGGCCGGTGACCTGGGCAACGCCTCGAAGGTGCTGGCCGAGCTCCGTCGGGGCGACGTGGACCTCGAGGGGTCCCTCCAGGCGGCAATCGCCGCATCCGCCTTCCTGCTGAACGCCGACGGTGACGTCGCAACCGCCCATCGTCTGCTCGTACGCGCGATCGAGACCCGGGTCGGCGCGGAGGACCCCGCCGATCCGCTGCTGGAGGAGGCGCTCAACACTTTGATGATGGTGTGCTACTACGGCGGGACGGCCGACCTGTGGCAGCCATTTCACGAGATCGCCCGGAGCGTGCGCGTCCCGCTCGCGGTGATCCAGAACAGCAAGACCTACGCCGATCCCGTCCGTACGGCCCTGACTGAGTTGAGGCCCCTCGAGGCGGCGATCGAAGCGCTCGCCCGGGAATCCGACCCGACCCGGATCGTGCGGGCCGCGATCGCGGGCTGCTACATCGATCGGATGGGGGGGTGTCGGGAGGCCCTCTGGCGCGTGGTTAGCGACGCGCGTCAAGGCGGCGCGGTCGCGTCGGGGCTCAACGCTCTGATCGTGCTGGCCTGGGACGACTTCTTTACCGGCGACTGGGACGAAGCAGACGAGCTGCTCGACGAGGCGCTGAGAGTCGCCGAGGAGCTTGGATACGGGCTCCTGGCGTGGCCGGCCAAGCTGGTCCAGGCCTTGATCGCGTCGGCGCGCGGAGACGACCGGCGGACCCTGGAACTGAATGCCGTCGTCGAGTGGGCGCGACCGCGTGGGTTCGGCGCGGTCGAGTGGTATGCCTGGCAGGCACGCGGGCTGGCCGCGCTCGGGCGAGGTGACTTCGAGGATGCCTACCAGCAGGCGTGCCGGATCAGCCCGCCCGGAACCCTCGCGTCGCACGTCCCGCACGCCCTGACCGTGCTCATGGACCTCGTCGAGGCCGCGGTTCGCACCGGTCGCGACGCCGAGGCGACAGCGCACGTGGCCGCGATGCAAGAGGCAAACCTGGCCGGAGTGTCGTCTCGCCTCGCGCTCGTGGTCGGCGCTTCGGCCGCGATGGCGGCACCCGACGACATGGCGTTGGAGCTGTTCCAGACGGCACTGGCGCTCCCTGAAATCGAGCGGTGGCGGTTCGACCTGGCCCGGGTGAGGTTGGCCTACGGCGAGCGCCTGCGACGTCGCCGGTCGATGGTGGCGGCCCGGGAGCAGCTCAACTCCGCGCTCGAAACCTTCGAGCATCTCCGGGCCCGACCGTGGATGGACCGCGCGAGCGCGGAGCTTCGGGCCACCGGACAGACCAAGCCGCGTGCGGGTGACAGCGTCCTGGACCGTCTGACGCCCCAGGAGTTCGAGATCGCCAGCCTCGCGGCGTCGGGCCTGACGAACAAGCAGATCGCGGAACGGCTGTTCCTGTCGCACCGGACCGTCAGCGGTCACCTCCACCGAGCCTTTCCCAAGCTCGGTGTCGCGACCCGTGCGGCCCTTCGCGACGCGCTCGCGTCCGTCCCCCCGGAGCAGCTCCCGCGCTGAGCCGCGATCGTGAACACCTGGGCCGAGACCCGATCGAGCCACCGAGCATCGTCCACGACGCAGACCAGCGGTCGCTCCCTGGCGGCATCCGACAACAGGCTCAGGACCACAAGGTCGACTGCGGAGCCGCCGGGGGTGTCGTATCCGCGGAATGACTAGGGACATTCATAGATGCCGTGGCCGGCGGACCAGCCATAACGTGTCTCCCGGGCAAAGCCGCCGGTGAGGGCGAGGCGGTGCCGGAGGCGGAAGCGGGGTAACGATGACGGACGAGGACCTGCGGCGCGACATCGCCGCCGAGCTGTGCTGGGATCCACAGGTGGACAGCGCGGCGATCGAGATATCGGCCGCCAGCGGTATCGTCACGCTGCGCGGGACCGTGGCCAGCCTCAGGCACAAGCGGGCGGGGGGAAACGCCGCCGCCCGCGTCTGCGGGGTCAACCGGGTCGCCAATGAACTGAAGGTGCAGATCCCGGACAGGGACCGGCGCGACGACGAGGACCTGCGCGGCGACGTGCTGGAGGCGCTGATGCTGGAGGGCTCCGTGCCGATGACCGTCGATGCGCAGGCCCGGGACGGCTTCGTCACCCTGACCGGCACGGTGGAGTGGCACTACCAACGGGAGGCGGCCGAGTCCCGCACCGCGGGAGTGCCTGGCGTGGTTGGCATCAACAACGCCATCGCCTTGGCCCAGGCTCCCGACGCGCTTGCCGCAGGGGACGCCATCAGCCGCGCGTTCCGGCGCGATGCCGTGCTGGACGCGGACGGGCTCTTGGTCGAGACCTTCTCCGGCGGGCTGGTGATCCTGTCCGGCACGGTCAGCTCCTGGACCGCACACGATCACGCAGTGGCCGCCGCCTGGTCCGCGGCTGGCGTCACCGACGTCGATGATCGCATCGGTGTCGAGTACGCGCCATAGCGGCGTGGTTGGCGGTCCGCCCGCAGCGCGGACAGGCGACGACCGGGCCTGTGGGCCTCCGGCCGGCCCTAGGAGGGCAAGCCGTCGTCAGTCCCGCCATGCCGGTGTCTGTTTGTGATCGGAGAACGTCCGGGCGAGCTGTGCCCGGCTGGTGACGCTGAGCTTGCGGAAGACCTTGTGCAGGTGGTACTCGACGGTGCGGTCGCTGATGAACAGCTGGCTGGCGATCTCCCGGTTGGACAGGCGCTCAGCGGCCAGCCGGGCGACCTGCGCCTCCTGCGGCGTGAGCACCTCCGGGGCCCCGAGGATGCGCGGGCGGGCCCGCTCGCCGGTGGCGCGCAGCTCGGCCCGGGCCCGGCCCGCGAAAGCCGTCATGCCCATCTCGTCGAACCTCTCGAAGGCGCAGCGGAGCTGGTCGCGGGCGTCGCGGCGGCGGCGCTGGCGGCGCAGCCACTCCCCGTACACCTGGTGCGCCCGCGCCAGCTCCGGGACGAGCCTGCAGCGCTGCAGGTGGTTGATGGCCAGCCGGTACTCCGCCTCAGCATGGCCGTCATCGGCAAGCAGCGCCCGGCTGCGAGCCAGCAGACCCAGGGCCAGGTCGGTCCCGCTCGCCAGCGCCCAGGGCGTGAAGTCCTCCAGGGCAACAGTCGCGGTCTCGCGCTCCCCGCACCTGGTTCCGGCCTCGACCACATCTGCGAATTGAACAAACCCCAGTACGTTCTGCCGCGGGAGAGCCTCCAGCGCGTGGCGCAGCGCGGCCGCGTAGTTGCCCAGGCCCAGCTCCAGCACGGCCAGCGCACCCTGCACTCTCAAGACCTCATACTTGTCGCGTCCGGCGAACTCGCGCAGCAGCCGGACAGCGAGCGAGCGGGCATCTGCTTCCTGCCCCCGCCGGGCCAGAACCCTCAGCTCCTGAAAGGCGTAGGGGCCCAGGATTGCCCGGTAACCCGTCGCCTCAGACAGCGCCCGCCCCTCCGCGAGCGTGGCCTCGGCATCCGCGAAACGGCCCTCTTGTACCTGGACGCTCAGCTGGGTGCCGAGCGCTGGAAGCAGCGCCGCAATCGCGCCCCGGTCACGAAGCTCCGCCACCCACCGGTTCCCCATCTGGTACCGGGCCAAGTCGTCGTACAGCATGCCGGCGGCTTGGGCCACGGCCATGAGATGCGGCAAGGCGTCGTCGGGGATCGGCTGACCGGCCGCCAGCGGCGCGATGGCCCGGCGAAGCAGCGCGGCACCAGCCTCGTAGCGGCGCTCACCCACGGCCGCGAAGCCGTCCAGCAGCAGGTCGGCCACGGTCGCCTGGGTGTCCGCCACCTTCGGCACCGAGCGGACCTCGCGCAGGAACTCGGCCATCCCGGCCCCGGGCTGGCCTGAGAACTGTGCCGCCGTGAACGCGTCCAGCAGGGTGTCGCGGACCAGGCGGGTCTCGGACGGCTGGAGCATCCGTGCCGCGTCGAGCAGCACCGACGTAGCCTCGGGCATCTGCCCCGCAGCGTACAAGCTCTGGCCCTCCAGCCGCCTGGCCCTCGCCCGGGCCAGCGCATCGGTCAGACGCGGTGCCGCCAGGCCCAGCAGTGCCTGCGCCGCCGACGCCTCCCCGGCCACGAGCCGGTCCTCGGCGGCCGCCAGCATACGCGTTGCCCCGTGTTCCCCATCTGGGGACAGCGCGGCCGCCCGCTCCAAAAACGCCGCGCCACTGGCCCAGCCGCCACGGCCGCGCGCCCGGTCCGCCAACCGCTCCAATTCCGCGGCCACCTGCTCGTCCGGTCCAGCCGCCGCCTCGGCCAGGTGCCAGGCCCGCCGGTCCGGATCAACCTCCGGATCGGTGACCGCGGCCAGCGCCTGGTGCGCGCCCCGCCGCGCCGCGGCCAGGGCGGCGTAGTACGCCGCCGACCGGATCAGCGGATGGCGGAACCGCACCCGCGGCTCCCAGGACATCAGCCGCTCCACTCCCGCAGCCTCGCCCGCCTCAGGATCGATCCCCAGATTCCGGGCCGCGTTCCAGATCAGCGCAGGCTCCCCAGTCGGGTCGGCCGCCGCCAGCAGCAACAGCGTCTGTGTGCCGCCGGGCAGGGCACGCACCTGGGACCGGTACAGCTCCTCCAGACGGCCCCCGAATCGCAGCGGCCAATTCAGCGGCTCCACACCCGACAACTCGGCCGCGGTCAGCTCCGCGGCCAGCTCGACCAGCGCCAGCGGATTACCGGCCGTGTCGGCCGCGATGCGGCCACTCACCTGCCGGTCAACCTGCGCGCCCGCTGACGTCGCCAGCAGCTCCTGCGCTGCCTCTTCTGACAGCCCGCCGACCGTCAGCTCCGGCAGTCCCGTCAGCACCGCCGCCCGTTCCTCTTCCCGCCGGATCCGAGTGGCGAACAGCATGCCTACCCGGTCCGCGTGCAGGCGCCGGGCGACGAACCCGAGCACCTCAATCGACACCCGGTTCAGCCACTGCGCGTCATCGATCAGGCACAGCACCGGCCGCGTGGCCGCCGCGTCGGTCAGCACCGTCAAAGCCGCCATACCGACCAGGAACCGGTCCGGCGGCGGCCCGGGCACCAGCCCGAATGCCGACCCGAGGGCCTGCCGCTGCGGCGCGGGAAGCCCCTCCAGACCGCCCAGGAACGGGACAAGCAACTGATGCAGGCCGGCGAAACCCATGTCCATCTCGGCCTCGGCACCGGCTACCCGGGCCACCCGCATGTCACCGGCCTGTCCGGCCGCCCAGTCCAGCAGCGCCGTCTTGCCGACGCCCGCCTCACCCCGCAGCACCAGCACCCCGCTCAGCCCGTCCCGGACCGCCGCCAGCACGCCCTCCAACGCGCCGGTCTCCACCGCCCGGTCCAGCAACGCGTTAATCGCTCTGCCCTCCTCCGCCCTGGCCGGAACAGACGAAGCGTTCCGGGTCCCACGACCGTGCCCGAGGGCGGCGCATGACAATTATCCCGCAGGCCCGGGTTCCGGAGCTGATCGGGTTCCTGATCCGCGTTCCGGAATGAACACGCAGGTCAGCGGCGTCCGAGGTGCTCAGAATCACAGGACGACGGCGCGTTTGTCCGCGATCGCCTTGACCTCCGCCTCGCTCATGCGGAGCGGGTCGTGGTCCGGCGCATGGCGAGGGGCTCGGTCCCGCCGTAGTGGATGGACTGTGGTCTTCTACGGATGCGATAACTGCCCTGTGCACGCGACCGTGCTCCTTGTAATTCCCCGCCTGCAAGGAGCAGATCCATGAGCACCATCACGACCGAAGACGGCGCCGAGATCTATTACCAGGACTGGGGCGAAGGCCCGGCCGTCACGCTTTCTCACGGATGGCCGCTGAGCGCCGACGCATGGGACGGGCAGATGCTGTTCCTCGCCCAGCACGGCTTCCGCGCCATCACGCATGACCGCCGCGGCCATGGCCATTCACCCAGTTCACGCCCGGAGGAAAAATGAGCACCCCGACCGGCGACAACGCCTTCCTGTACGCCCTCGAGCTCACCGTCAGGACCGAGCTGACCCTGGCCGAGACCAGCCAGCCGGAAGAGGAGGCCCTCGGCGTACCGATCGACGAATGGCTGGTCGATCCGGCGGATGCCCAGCGCTACGAAGCCGCCCTCCGCTCCCTGCTCGGCGCGGTCGTGGCCCTGGAAGACGGCTCCGGCCCCGGCGACCATCCTCCGACGGCCGAGATGCCTGACAGTGTTAAGACCGCGGGGTATTTGCCCGATGGGCCCGGACCGGGCACCGAGACGGAAGGGTGGTGAGCGATGCAGGTCACACGACAACACGTGGTTGACATACTGCGGATAGCGGGGCGGCTGGAACTGGCCGGGGAGGTCCGCCGGGTGCTACCCGACCCAGTCGAGTACAACCAGGCGGCGCGCTACCTTGCCCAGTACGGCATCACCAAAGACGAGCTGATCAGCCGCATGGGAGGAAGTCCGTAGCCTGAGCAGCAGGGCCTGGGTGTCCACATACGACTGGGAGCTGACGACCAGCCCGGCCGGGGCATACCAGTGGACTCCCAAGGGTCCGTCGGCGCATGGCCACGGGCCCGATGCTCATGACCCGTCCAAGCGGCCAGGGCTCGTCCTGGCTCATCCCGCAGTACCGGTACTTCGGTTACGCCAGGGCGGTGACGCCGGTCCGCGCGACCGCGCTGATGTCAGCCTCGGTGATGATTCCCACCGGCGGTTGGACCTGTCGCCATCCAGGACGAGGAGAGCAGTCGCACCGTCGTGCCTCATGAGCCACACGGCCGCGTGGTCGTAGCGGTCTACCGTCACGGTAGATGCGGCGGCCGGGGGCCACTGGTTCGTGGCGAGGCCCAGCGCTGGACCGTTTGGCCGGGGCCGCGGCGGGCCGGGACGGAAACGCCGTCGGCGATGGCGGCCTGTACGGTGTCCGCCGTGCGGCGGGAGCTGACGCCGAGCTTGGAGAACACCTCGCGCAGGTGGTGCTCCGCGGTCCGGGGCCGATGAACAGCCGGGCACCGCCCCGAACCGGCCGGACACTCACGCCGACGCGCCTACCGCCCCGTTCCGCGTCTCGGGCACCGGCATCCTAGGGGTCCGCCGTCTTCCCGGGGCACGGACTATGGGATCACACGGAGGCGACGTTACCGCCGCAGGAGTCAGGGTGTGATGCATGAAACCTTCCCCTGAGCTGTGGCATCCGGCACCAGCCGGGAGCCGCAGGCACCCCATCCTAGCCAGCTACGACGGGTCGCTGCCCAGCAGGAATGCTCTGGCGTACGCGGCCGGGCTGGCCCGGCGGGCCGACCGCTGGCTGCTCATCGTGCGCACCTGGCGGCTCGGCGGCCTGGTCTCCGCGCCGCTGACCCGGGACGCCCAGGCCGAGCGGGTCCGGCAGCTGCGCGCCGAGCTCGCCGAGACCGATCTCACCGGCCTTGACGTGGAGATCATCGTGCGCATCGGCGACCCGGCCGCGGAACTCCTCAAGATGGCGGCGGACCGGCGGGCGGACGCCATTGTGATCGGCACCGCCCGCCGGTTCCGGCACCTGGCCACCGTGCCCGCACGCCTGGTCCGGCACGCCTGCTGCCCGGCGGTGGTCGTGCCATGACCGCCAGGAAGGCCATGCGAGCCGCCGCGCGGCTGACCGCTCCTCCCGGGGACCGGTGGGCGGCGGTGTTCGGCCGGATCGCCGTCTACTCGTTCATCGTCGCGCTGATCAGCGGCGTGCTCCTGCTGCCGTTCTTCCGGCCGGACATGACCAGCGTCGTCTATCACGGCTCATACCACAAGCTCGACGGCATCCCGATGAGCAAGGCGTACCAGTCCGTGCTGGGCATCAGCTTCGATGTCCGCGGCGGGCTGCTGATCCGGCAGGTGCACCACTGGTCGGCGGACCTGTTTGTGGCGGCGATAATCCTGCGGCTGCTGCGGGCATTCTTCCGCGGCCGGTTCTCCGGCCGGGCGCTGCCGGGCTGGCTGATCTGGGTGGCGCTGCTGCCCCTGGGCATGCTGGCGGCCTACACCGGCACCCTCCTGCCTGACGACGGGCTCTCCGGCGGCAGCCTAAGCGTGATCACCGGCGTGCTGCTGTCCGTGCCGGTGATCGGGACGCACCTGGTGTTCTGGATCTTCGGCGGTGCGCCTCCCGGGCATCAGATCATCGGCCGCGACTACTGGGTGCACATCCTTGTCCTCCCGGTCCTGGCCGGCGCGCTGCTCCTGCTGGCCATCCGGCCGTCGCTGCGGTGGCTGCGCCGGCTGCGGCTGGATCCGCTGCTGCCGATCACCTGCGCAGTGCTAGTCCTGCTCGGCACGGTCGCGCAGATCAACCCGGTGTGGCTGATCGGGCCGTACCAGCCGGGCAGCATCAGCTCCGCCGCGGTGCCGGACTGGTACATGGGGTTCCTCGACGGCCCGCTGCGGATCATGCCGGCCTGGGAGCTGTCGGTAGGCGGACATCCGCTGGACCTCGGCGTGCTGATCCCGGGCCTGGTCGTACCCGCCCTGTTCTTCACCCGCCTGGCCCTCTACCCGGTGACCGACCGGTGGATCACCGGCGCGCGGCCGCCGCGCGGGCTGCTGCCGCCCACGCCAGCTGACCTGGCGAACCGCACCGCGGCCGGCGCGGCCGGCGTCACCTTCTACGGCCTGCTGTGGGCCGCGGCAGCCAACGACCAGATCGCGTATCACCTGCAGATTCCTCTCTATACGGTCACGTGGATCTTCCGGGTGCTCGTGCTGGCCGGGCCCGGGCTGGCGTTCCTCATCATCCGGGTCATCTGCCATGCGCTGGCCGACCGGCGACGCGACGAGAAACGGCACGGCCGGGAAACCGGGCGGATCGTGAGGAACCCGCAAGGCGGCTACACCGAAATCCGCGAGCCAGCCCAGCCGGCGGCGCCGCCTATCGCCAATCCGCCCGGACCGGCGACCGCCCGCCGCGGGTACGTCGCCGCCCGCCACCCGGCCCCGCACCAGCCAGATTTCCTGGCTGGGTCCATGCCCGGCTCAGACCGCGGCTCGCCCGGCAGATCCTGAAAGGAAGCCCGACGCCATGGACAGGTCGAGCTTGATCGTTATCGTCATGCCCATCACCGCCCTGATTGCCCTGTTCACAGGCATCACTCCGCCTTTCATCGCGGGCAGCCGTTCCGGCCGCAGCCACGCTCGGGGGCCGCTGGCATCCGAGGATGCGCGGAAGCGGATCGGCGCCGCCGCGCGGACGGTCCGGCCGCCGAACCCCGGCACTGATGACGCTGCCCCCGTCGAATACCTCTACGTTCCCTGCGTCAGCATCGGCTACCACGGCTACCTGGCCGGCACTCGCCGCTGGGTCCAAGAGGTGCCGATCGTCAAGAAGACGGCCAAGCTGATCTACTACACGAGCGACAGCTGGGACCGACGCGAGGCCGTTGTCAGCCCCGGCTGCATCAGCCGCGAAGAATTCGAGACCGACACCCGGTGCCACGATGACGGCCCGAGGGATATCCCCGCTGGCCTGGTCGGGTACAGGTGGGAGCACCGCCCGCACGGGGAAGATCGGTGCCGTCACGGATATCCGGCCGGCGTGATCCCGATCCCCGGTGACCGGCACCGCCCCGGACCGGCTGGCCGGCTATTCTTCGCCACCCGCGAGGCCGCCGAAGACCACCTGTACCGCGGGGACCGCCAGCGAGCCGAACAAGCCGCACCGCAGGCACCACCCATCAAGGAGCTGCGCCGCGCCATGGCCGACGCTCACCCCGACCGTGGCGGCACGGCCGAGCAGTTCATGCAAGCGCGCCGCCGGTACCAGGCGGCGCTTCGGGCCGCGTGACAGTAACGTCCGGCCCCGCTGGCTCCCGGCGGACACGGCGGCTCGTAAGGCGGCGCTAGGGCGCCTGCTAGGGACATGCACGGATGCGACCGGCCTCCGGGGTGGCGCACTGTGAACGCAAGGAAGCACGAAACAGGACGGTGTGAGATGCCCATGACCACACAACTCGCCGTGACCAGGCTGAACATCCGCGACGCTCGGTGCCTTGCGCTGTTCGCCTCCGGGCTGCAGCCATCGGACATGCCGACCGCCGAAATGGTAGCCACGGCAGTTAACCGCGCCGTCCGGCGGCTCGGCGTGCGCGGCTGCGTCGCCCGGATGGCCCAGGACTTCGGCGACCACCCCGACGCTGCCGCGACGCGCATGCGCTGGGCGCGCCAGCTGGCTGCCTTGCCCCAGGCCAGCGTGCCCGGCGGCCATGATGCAGTCACAGGACGGGCGGCGGCATGAACGAAACGTGTGACCGGTGCGGCCCTGCATCCGCGACCTGACAGCTTCCACGCTCGACGACGGCAGAAAGGAGTCGCACGATGAAGATCGTCCTGGCTGGGGCAAGCGGAGTGATCGGGCGGAGCCTGATTCCCCGGCTTACCGCGGCCGGGCACGGCGTTACGGGCATGACCGGCGACGCGGCCACGACTAGCCTTGTGCGCTCGCTCGGCGCTCAGCCGGCAGTGGTCGACGTCTTCGACCGCGACCGGCTGGCTGAGGTGATCCGGTCGGCACATCCAGACGCCGTCATCGACCAGCTGACCAGCCTTCGCAACGGCAACTACCCCGCCACCAACCGCCTCCGCACGGAGGGCACCCGCAACCTCATCGACGCGGCCCTAGCGGCAGGGGTCCGGACAGTGGTGGCGCAAAGTTACTGCATCTACGTGCCGGGACCCGGGCTGGCGGACGAAACCGACCCTCTGGACGTGAACTCCCCGGCATTCGGGGCTGCGGCTGAGGCGCTCGTCGCGCTGGAGGCTATCGTGTCCGAAGCGCCGCACGGGGTGCTTCTGCGCTACGGGAATCTGTACGGGCCAGGCACGGGCTATGCGAGCGATGGGGCAATTGCAGCTCAGGTCCGGCAGGGCAAGCTGCCTGCCACCGAGGATGTGACGTCGTTCCTGCACGTGGAGGACGCCGCCGACGCCGCGGTCCAGGCCCTGGGATGGCCAGCTGGCCCGTGAACATCGTCGATAACGAACCTGCTCCCGGATTGGACTGGCTGCCCGTCTATGCCGCCGCCATAGGGGCGGGCGTTCCTCCAAGAAAACAGCCGGGTAAAGGCAGCGGGCTGCGTGGCGCGACAAATTCCAAGGCGCGAAAAGACTACGGATGGGAACCGGTCCATCCCAGCTGGCGTGAGGGATTTCAGACCGCGCTCGGATAAGCCACACCGACGGGCTGCCGGGCAGCCTCGCACGAGCGCCCGCGTGAGATCAAATCACGATTCGTTAATCGCATGAAAGGTCAGAAGGACATGAATGAACTAGTCGAAAACACCGCAACGCGGTCCCGGATCGTGATTGCCGGCGCGGGTTACGCCGGCTATCACTGCGCGCGGCGCCTGGAGCGGATGCTGCCGCGCGAGGCCGCCGAGATCGTGATCGTCTCGCCGACCGATTACATGCCGTACACGTCGCTCCTTCCTCAGGTCGGCGCCGGCACCGTCGATCCGCGGCATATCGCCGTCTCGCTCTCGGCCACCCTGCGGCGCACCCGCCACGTCCCGGGCCACGCCGTCGACGTTGACTTCGCGAATCGCTCCATCACTGTGGACGGCCCCGACGGGCAACGGCGCGAGCTCAGCTGGGACCGGCTGGTGCTGACACCAGGCAGCGTATCCCGGACCCTGCCGCTCCCCGGCCTCTTGGAGCAGGCCAAAGGATTCAAGAACATCGCAGAGGCCTTGTACCTGCGCGACCACGTGCTCGGCCAGTTGGAGCTCGCCGATGCCAGCGACGACCCGGCAGAGCGCCGGGCCCGGTGCACCTTCGTGGTGGTCGGCGCCGGGTACACCGGCACCGAAGTGGCCGCCCAGGGGCTGCTCTTCACCCGGGCCGCGCTGCGCCGTTACCCGCGGATCCGCCCGGACGAGCTCCGGTGGCTGCTGGTCGACCGCGCCCCGGCCATCCTGCCCGAGCTGGGCCAGCGGCTCGGAGACCCGGCCCTGCGCATCCTGCGCCGCCGCGGGCTGGACGCGCGGCTGAACACCACCATCGAAGGGGTCACCGCCACCCAGGTCCGGCTCTCCGACGGCACCACCGTACCCACCCGCACGCTGGTGTGGTGCGTCGGCGTCACACCCGGCCCACTCACCCAGGCACTCGGGCTGGAAACCGTCAAGGGACGCATCATGGTCGACGAATTCCTCACCGTCCCCGGCCACCCTGATGTCTTCGCTGCCGGCGACGCGGCCGCGGCACCGGACCTCACCCGTCCCGGACAGCTCACCGCGATGACCGCCCAGCACGCCCAGCGCCAGGGCAAGGCCGCGGCGCGCAACGTCGCCGCCACCCTCGGCCACGGAACCCGCAAGCCCTACAAGCACCGTGACCCCGGCTTCGTGGTGGACCTCGGCGGCTGGCAGGCGGTGGCCAACCCGCTGCACATCCCGATATCCGGCCCCCTGGCCAATATCGTCACCCGTGCCTACCACCTCTACGCCTTGCCCGCCAACAGGCTGCGGGTCGCCACCGACTGGTTCAACGACATCATCGAACATCGCCAGTTCGTCCAGCTCGGCCTGATCCCCAGCGAACACTCCGGTCTCACTGCAGCCGAGCACACCGACATCTACTACCAGACCGACGGGCAGCCGCTCAACCGCAGCTCAGCAGCTGAGCACCTCCAGGGCACCGCTGCCACTGAGAGCGGCACCCGCGTGATGTAATCAGCGCGGCGTTGAACCGTCTTGCCGCACGGCCCGTAGTTATTTACGTGGACCGGGGGACGGGATCCCAAGCCCTGGATTCGCCATGCCCTTAAATGCCGCCCGGAGGGCGGCCGGATAGCTGCGGAAGTCACAAGCCGGCCCGCGGCGATTCCCGTCAATCCGGCTGGTCTGTATCAGTGGATATTCCAGCAGACCAAGCTGAGCAGCCCAGCGGCTGTGCCGCCGCTAGCTGTTGGAGGAGATCATGGCGAACTCGGCTACAGGCGGAGCCAACGACTATAACACCAAGATCATTGAGGAGTTCCGGGCGAACCAGGGACGCGTCGGCGGACCCTGGGCGGACACCACGCTGATCCTCATCCACCACACCGGCGCGAGGTCAGGGATCCAGCGCGTCTTGCCGCTGGGCTGCTTCCCCCGGGGAGACGGCCGCTTCGCGATCGTCGCCTCCAACGGCGGATCGCCAGCCCACCCGGACTGGTACCACAACCTCAAGGCCAACCCCAGGATCATGGTCGAGGTGGGTGCCCAGACGTTCACGGCACTGGCGGAGGAGCTGGACGACACCGCCCGCGCCGAGCTGTGGCCCAAGCTGGTCGCGTCGGCTCCTAACCTCGGCGAATACCAGGCCAGGACCGCGCGGCAGATCCCGGTGTTCATGCTGACCCGCCAGGACTGGCCCTAGCGTCGCGCCGAGCAGATATCAGCCAGATCTGCGGCGTCAGTCTCAGGGCGGGCCTGCCCGGGGCTCGAATACGAGCTGCCCGCGACCCCACCCATTCGCGCTCCAGTCAGCGGATTAGCCCCTGGCCTGCCCCCGCGGTCGCTAGGTCCAGGGCAGGAATAGCCGGTTGTACAACTACGCCCGCGATGACGTCATCGAGGCGACCGCGAGCCGGACAGTGGCCGGCGGGAAGATCGCTTCGGGCAGCCTCGGCTGGCCGGTGATCGCTGCCCGGACCGTGGGAAAGATCTCCAAGTGCTGGTTCAGGCCGCTGGCTGACAGGACCCTGGCCACCTCGGGTGATGGTGCGGCCAGGCGCAGGGATCCGCCGAGCAGCCCGGCGCGGCGTCCGCTGCCCACCAGGACCGCAAGGCTGCTGGCCTCCGCATGCTCTACCGCGGACAGGTCGATGATCAGGTGGCTGGCTGCGCGGAGCAGGCCGAGGAGCTGCTCGCGCAGGGCGGGAGCGGACCCGATGCCGAGTTCCCCGCTGAGCGCGGCGATGACGTAGCCGCCGCGGTCTGCCCGGGAGGTGAGACTGAGGCTGGTCTCATCAGCCGCGGAGTGCGTCACGGCGCTTCCGGTCACGGTTGCGGGGGACAGACCGGGTGGCGCACGGCCAGCCGTGATGACCGCGGGCCGCCCGCACGCGGGCCGAGACTATGCATGGCGGGGGGCCCGGTGCACCATCTTGCGCAGCGGCGACATCGCCGTGCGGAACAGGCCGGCCACAGGCCGGCGTGTGCGCGCCGTCGTGACCTCCGATGGCATCGGCGGGACCGATGTCATCGGCGGGACCGGTGGCTTCGGCGGGGCGGTGCCGTTCTTGGTGACCTCCGATGGCATCGGCGGGACCGGTGGCTTCGGCGGGGCGGTGCCGTTAGGGGATGGGCGCGGCCGGGTGGTGGCAGGGCCCGGATCGGGGTGGGGTGCGGCTGGTTCAGGCACGATGTCTTCCCTTGGCAGGTGGGGGCCCGTCGCAGCGTCCTCGGTGACCGCGTGGTTAGCGGCCGGCCGGAACGCTGCGACGGAGGACGGGCGGGCGAACGGCTGCTAGCCGACGCCCAGTAGGGCCGGCGTCAGCTGCCGGCGGCCGTGGCCCAGGGCGGCCGCTGTCGCGCTGACCCTGTGCCGGGCACCGGCGGGTGCACGCGAGCTGAACCGCATGCGGCGTCCCTGCCGCTGTTCTTCGATGAGATGACCAGCGGCAGCGCCAGGCCGGGCCCGAGCAGGGCGGCCTGCGGCCTCGAAGTCGCTGGCCTTCATCGCGTCACCGCCGCCGCCAGGCCAGGATCCCGGCCCGGCAGCTTTCATCAGGCACCGGCATCGTCAGCCGGGACGCGGCATTGCGAGCGTCATGAGCACCAGCGATCGTGATGACCACATCGGTGCGCATCTGCTCCTCCGGTAGCCCCGGGAAGCTGGCCGCTGGTGGCGGCTGACGTCCGGCGCCTGATCCCACGCTATACCTGCACCAAAAAACTAGCAAGTTTTTTCCGGAAATTGGTATCTTGTCAAATAGCCGAGTGGGCCTTCCTGACTCATCACGCCTGGGTCCTGCTGTGCGTGGCTCATGACCCCGGGGTGCGGCCTGCGGCGGTCCCTGCTGGCCCGCCGTGGCGGACGCTCTGATCCGCCCGCAGGAGCCGGCCGCGCCGTGCAGGAAACAGGCGTAGGACAGCCCGCTCCTCGCCTGCCTGCGTCCGAGACGCCCTAGCCTGGCGGGCCGCCGCTGGGCGGATGGGGCTGATGGTGATCGAACACGACGTTCCTGACGTCCCGGATCGCCAGGTCCAGCTGGTCGATGGCTTGCTGGACCTTCCGGGCTCCCGGGTGGTCGCCGATCAGCCCCAGCGCCGTTTCCAGAGTGAGCCCGGCGGAGAACAGCCGTCGCACCACGACGTCGTTCATGTCCTTGGCGATGCGGTCGCGATCCCGGGCCAGGAGCAAAGCCGCCTCCGCCCCGTCGCCTCCCCTGACAGACGGGGGATCGCGCGTCGGCCGTACGCTCGCCTCGTCTAGTTGCGGTATCGACCCGTAGCAGAGCGCCGCGGTTGATGAAATAAGCATCGCTGGGTACCTCGGTCCTAACCGGCCGTGACTGGCCGCGCCGCCGGGGTCCGGAGCGACGCCGGGAACCTGCGCACTTGCCTGGGCCTGGCGCAGGATCTGAATAAATGCTTGTCCACCAGCGACACTACGCGTCGGTCCTGCTCCTGGATAGGCGCAACGGGCTTGACATCTGCCGCCCGGGCCGGGGAGCGTGCTGGCGGGCCTGCGCACGCTCTGGCCCTGGGCGGGGGCGCGGCCGGCAGCACCGGCTCGGTCAGTGCAGCGGCGCGAACCGTGCGGTGAAGTGCCGCAGCTGCTGGGGCTGGGACACGATGCGCATGCCGGGCAGCTGGGCGGCCCGGCTGGCCACCCGGGTGACGACTTCGATCACATAGTCGAGGTGGCTTTGGGTGTAGGTGCGGCGGGGGACGGCCAGACGGACTAGGTCCATCGC
>Ga0208199_1000368_pt1 | contig 18619 bp, 15 predicted proteins | sample Sb_taG_FD_187705 | JGI IMG/M metagenome (GOLD analysis project Ga0208199, IMG submission 187705) | Peat soil microbial communities from Weissenstadt, Germany - Sb_50d_1_NS metaG (SPAdes) (version 2) | ecosystem: Environmental > Terrestrial > Soil > Wetlands > Peat | place: Germany: Weissenstadt... | reverse complement strand
CCATTTCTGCACGGTCGGGCTCAGCGACACGTGGATCAGCACGTTGAACAGGAACGTGCCGTGGTGCCCGGTCGCGGCGCTTTCGGTGGAGTACACGTACAGCGCGATGATCGCGACCAGCATGAGCAGCCCGCCGAGCAGGCTGTAGAGCAGGAACTTGACCGCCGCGTACTGCCGCTTGCCGACGCCGTAGCTGCCGATCATGAAGTACATCGGCACCAGCATGGCCTCGAAGAACACGTAGAACAGGAAGACGTCGGTGGCCGCGAAGACGCCGATCATCATCGTCTCGAGCACCATCATCAGCGCGAAGTACGTCTTGACGGAGTGCCGGCCAGGCTCCGCGTCGTTCCACGAGGCCAGGATCACCACCGGCATCAGCACCGCGGACATGGCGATGAGCACCAGCGCGATGCCGTCCACGCCGACCGCGTAGTGCACGCCGAACTGCGGGATCCAGGAGTAGACCTCGGTGAACTGGTAGTTGGGGCCCCCGACCTGGAACTTGACCGCGATGATGATCACCACGACCAGCGTCAGCAGCGAGAACGCCAGCGCCGTCCACTTGGCCAGGGCGTTGCGCGCCTGCCGGTCGGCCTCGGCGCTGTCGGTCGGCAGACCGGGGATCGCCGCGATCACGATGGCGCCGAGCAGCGGGACCGCGCCCGCCACGGTCAGCCAGGGAAAGCCGTTCATCTACAGCCTCACCGCCAGGAGCAAGGCGACCAGCACAGCGGCGCCGAAGAACATGGAAAGCGCGTAGGAGCGGACGAAACCAGTCTGCAGCCTGCGCCACCGGCCCGACGTCCCGCCCACCAGCGCGGCCAGCGAGTTCACCAGGCCGTCCACGCCGCGGTTGTCGAAGTACACCGACAGCCGGGTCAGCCACTGGCCGGGCCGCATCAGGACCGATTCGTTGAACGCGTCGCCGTAGAGGTCCTTCCTGGCGGCGACGACGGGAAAGCTCCCGCGCGGCGCTTCCGCGGGAACCGGGACCCGCCCGTAGATCACCCAGGCGATACCCACGCCGGCCAGGGCCAGCACCAACGCGAGCACCCCGGGGACGGTGAAAAAGCCGTGCGAAGTCGGCGGCACCCCGACGACCGGGGCGAGCCAATCCTGAAGCCGGTCGTTGATGATGAGGAACGCGCCGGCCCCGACCGAGCCGATCGCGAGCACGATCATCGGCGCGGTCATCACCGGAGGCGACTCATGCGGATGTGCCTCGGGCGCCCACCGCGACTTCCCGTACCAGGTCATGAGCATCATCCGGGTCATGTAGAACGCGGTGATGCCCGCGCCGATCAGCGCGCAGGCGCCGAGTATCCAGCCTCCCGTGCCGTGCTGGCCGAAGTCCGCGTCGATGATGGGGTCCTTGGCGAAGAACCCGGAGAACGGCGGGATGCCGATGATGGCCAGGTACGCCAGGCCGAACGTCACGTAGGTGACCGGCAGGAAGCGGGACAGTCCCCCGTAGCGCCGCATGTCCTGCTCGTCGTCCATGCCGTGGATCACCGAGCCCGCGCCGAGGAACAGCCCGGCCTTGTAGAACCCGTGCGCGAGCAGGAGCGCGATCGCGAACACGTACCCGGCGGGCCCGAGGCCGGCCCCCAGGAACATGTAGCCGATCTGGCTCATGGTGGACCCGGCCAGCGACTTCTTGATGTCGTCCTTGGCGCAGGCGATGATGCCGCCGAACAGCAGCGTGACCGTGCCCACCAGGGCCACCGCTATCCGCGCGTCGGGCGCGAGCGCGAGGATCGGGTTGGACCGCACCAGCAGGTACACCCCGGCGGTGACCATGGTGGCCGCGTGGATCAGCGCCGACACCGGGGTCGGGCCCTCCATCGCGTCCAGCAGCCAGGACTGCAGCGGCACCTGCGCCGACTTGCCGCACGCGCCGAGCAGCAGCAGCAGCCCGAGCGCGGTGGCCACCCCGCTGCCGCCGCGGTTCACCGAGCCGAACACCCCGGTGAACGACACCGTGCCGAACTCGGCGAACATCAGCATGATGGCGAGGGACAGCCCGGCGTCGCCGACCCGGTTGGCGATGAACGCCTTCTTGGCCGCGACCGCCGCCGAGTTCTTGTACTGCCAGAACCCGATCAGCAAGTAGGAGGCCAGGCCGACGCCCTCCCACCCGGCGTACAGCACCAGGTAGTTGTCGGCCAGGACGAGCAGCAGCATGGCCGCGAGGAACAGGTTCATGTAGCCGAAGAACCGGCGCCGTTCGGGATCATGAGCCATGTAGCCGACCGAGTAGATGATGATCATCGACCCGACGCCGGTGATCAGCAGCACGAAGCAGATCGACAACTGGTCGATGAGCAGGTTCATGTTCACCTGGAAGCCCGCCACCGGGATCCAGGAGTACAGGTGCACGTCCTGGCTGCGGTTGGTGTCCCCGAGCAAGGTGAAGAACGCGATCACGCCGTACACGAACGCTGCGAGCGGCATCGCGACGCCGAGCAGGTGCCCCCACCGGTTGGTGCGCCGGCCGCCGACCAGCAGCACGGTGGCGCCGATGAGCGGGAAGGCGAGCAGCAGCCACGACAACCGCAGCGCGCCGCTGGCCGGGACGGTGGTCTCGGTGGCGGCCAGCACCGTCACGGCATGACCAGCGGTCAAGCCTGTCAACGTCGTCATCCCTTCAGCTCAGTACTTCAGCAGGTTCGCGTCGTCCACCGACGCGGACCTGCGGGCCCGGTAGATCGCCATCAGGATCGCGAGGCCCACGACGACCTCGGCGGCCGCCACCACCATCACGAAGAACGCGATGACCTGCCCGTCCAGGTTGCCGTGCATGCTGGCGAACGCGACGAACGCCAGGTTGCACGCGTTCAGCATCAGCTCGATGCACATGAAGACGACAATGGCGTTGCGCCGGACGAGCACGCCGACCCCGCCGATCACGAACAGGATCACGGACAGCGCCACGTAGTGCACCGGGCTCACGAGTCAACCCTCCCGGACGGCGTGGGCTCCCGCTCGCCGCTTTCCGCCGTAATCGCCGGCGTCTCTTCTTTGGGCCGAACGGCCGGCGGTGCTTCCATCACCTCACGCTGAGACAGCACCGGGCTGACCGACAGATCGGACGGCGTGCCGTCCGGCAGCAGGGCCGGCCGGTCCGCGGCGTCGTGCAACGCATAGACCCCGGGCGACGGGTCGGGCGCCAGCTGGCCGCTGGCCAGCCGCCTGCCGGCGAGGTCCCGCTGGGTGGGCTTGGGCGTCGTGCGCTCGCGGTGCGCGAGCACCATGGCGCCGAGCGCCGCGGTGATCAGCAGCGCGCCGGTGATCTCGAACGGGAACACGTAGGTGGTGAAGATCAAGGCGGCGAGCCCGGACAGGTTGTTCGTCCCGTTCGCCGCGGTGAGGGGCGACGCCGGGCCGATGGCCGCGTGCCCGATGCCGAGGATCAGGATCACCAGCAAGCCGATCGCGGCGAATCCCGCGGCCAGCCGCTGGCCCTTGATCGTCTCCACGATCGAGTCCGCCGAGCTGATGCCGATCAGCATGAGGACGAAGAGGAACAGCATGAGGACGGCACCTGTGTAGACGATGATCTGCACGAAGGCGAGGAACGGCGCGCCCTGCATGGCGTACATGGTCGCCAGTGAGAGCATCACGACGGCGAGCATCATGGCGCAGTGCACTGCCCGCCTGACCAGGATCATGGCCAGCGCGGCGCCCACCGAGGCGACGGCGAGGATCCAGAAGAGGGTCTCCCGCGCGATCACGTCGGTGTTGGGGCCCGCCGCCAGGACGTGCGTCATCGGTCCTCACCCCTGTCCTGCCGACCCGCCTCGCGCACTTCCAGTGGAGCCCAGGCCAGCGAGGCGTCCGGAGATTCGGCGGACACCGGTGGACCCGACGGACCGCCCGGTCCCGCCATCCCCGGGGCCCGCGGACCAGCCACCAGGCCGGCGGCCCCCAGGCGGTAATAGTCCTTCTCGTCGTCACCGAGCCGCATCGGATGCGGCGGGGTTTCCATGTCCGGCAGCAGCGGCACGAGCAGCTGCTCTTTGGTCCAGATCAGGTTTTCCCTGCTGTCGTCGGCGATCTCGTACTCGTTGGTCATCGTCAGCGCCCGGGTCGGGCAGGCCTCGATGCACATGCCGCACAGGATGCAGCGCAGGTAGTTGATCTGGTAGACGGCCCCGTACCGCTCCCCGGGGGAGAACCTGGCCTCGGCGGTATTGTCCCGGCCCTCGACGTAGATGGCGTCCGCCGGGCAGGCCCAGGCGCACAGCTCGCAGCCGATGCATTTCTCCAGCCCGTCCGGCCACCGGTTGAGCTGGTGGTGACCGTGGAACCGCGGCGCGGTCGGCCGCCTTTCCTCGGGGTAGTAGACGGTCTCGGGCTTCCTGAACATCTCGGAGAAAGTGACCCCGAAGCCCTTGATCGGGTTGAGGAAATCAAGCACCTGTGACCTCCCGGCTGGAGGTTTCCGTATGGCTGGCCCCGGCATGACTGGCACTGGCATGACTGGCACCAGCATCCAGCCCAGGCGGTCCGCCGAGACCGACGCCATGGTAGTGCGGCAGGTCCATCGGCGGCACCGGGAAATGCGTGTCCGGGCCGATGGCCACGGCCTGACCGGCCTCGCTGACATCGGCGGTCTCGGCTGCCGCATACCTGGCCGCCCGCTGCTGCGCGGCGCTGTCCCACATCCAGGCCAGGACCATGATGAGCACGATGACGAAGCCGAAGACGACGTACGGGGCCGTGCTGTGGGTGTCCAGCCGCCACGCGCGCACGGTCGCGATCAGCAGGATCCAGACGATGGAGACCGGGATGAGGACCTTCCAGCCGATCGCCATGAGCTGGTCGTACCGGACCCGCGGCAGGGTGCCGCGCAGCCAGATGTAGCAGAACAAGAAGAAGTAGACCTTGATCAGGAACCACAGCAGCGGCCACCAGCCGCTGTTCGCGCCGGACCACAGCGACAGCGGCCACGGCGCCCGCCAGCCGCCGAGGAACAGCGTCGTCGCGAGCGCGGAGACGGTGATCATGTTGATGTACTCGCCGAGGTAGAACATCGCGAACTTCATCGACGAGTACTCGGTGTGATAGCCGGCCACCAGCTCGCCCTCGCCCTCGGGCAGGTCGAACGGCAGCCGGTTGGTCTCGCCCACCATGGTGACCAGGTAGATCACGAACGAGACCGGCAGCAGCCACGCGTACCACTCGTGCTGCTGCGCATTGACGATCGCGGTGGTGGACAGCGAGCCCGCGTACAGGAACACGGCCACGAAGGCCAGGCCCATCGCGATCTCGTAGCTGATTACCTGCGCGGCCGAGCGCAGCGCCCCGAGCAGCGAATAGGGCGACCCCGAGGACCAGCCGGCCAGCACGATCCCGTACACGCCGACCGAGCTCATCGCCAGGATCAGCAGCACCGCCACCGGCAGGTCGGTGAGCTGCAGCGGAGTGTAGTGATGGAAGATCGAGACTTCCGGGCCCCAGGGGATGACCGAGAAACTGATGAAGGCGATCGCCCCCGATATCACCGGCGCGGCGATGAACACCAGCTTGTCCGCGCCCAGGGGGATGATGTCTTCCTTCAGCGGCAGCTTGAGCGCGTCGGCGACCGGCTGCAGCAGGCCGAAGGGCCCGGCCCGGTTCGGGCCGGGCCGGTTCTGCATCCGCCCGATGACGCGGCGTTCGGCCCAGATCATCAACATCGTCGTCAGCAGCAGGAAGAGGAAGACGATCGCGACCTTCAGCAGTACCATCCACCAGATGAGCTGGTTGAAGTCGCTGAGCGTCGGGTCTGGTGCGGAAGCGGCCAGCACCTGCGGCAGGCCCCCTGCCTGGATCATTCCGGCCTCCCGAGCGTGACCATGGCGCCGTGGCCCACCCCGAGGTGGGCGCGGACGGTAGTTCCGGCCTGGGCCGCGGCTTCCGGGTCACCGGGATACGGGACGCTCTGCGCTGCGGTGCCCGCCCGCGCCAGTCCCGCGGCGGGCAGCCAGACCACGTGGTCCGCCATCGGCACGACCTCGACGGGAACCGTCACCGAACCCCGGCCGGTGGCCACGGTTACCTTATCGCCGTCGGCCGCGCCGGCCTCCGCCGCGGTCGCCGCGGACATCCTGGCCACCACCGGCCGGGCGGTACCCGCGAGCGACGGCTCGCCGTCTTGCATCCGCCCGCTGTCCAGCAGCTGGCGCCACGTCGCCAGCCGGACGTCGAGCACCCCGGAGCCCTTGATGTGGTGGGTCGGCGGCGCGCTGGGCCAGGCCCCGGTCACCGTGGGCGGCTGGGGACGCGGGCCGCGCCAGGTGCCGAGCGCGGCGAGTTCGGCCCGCGCGGCCGCCGCGTCGGGCAGGCCGAGGTGTACGTCCATCTGGTCGGCGATCGCGCCGAGGACATACAGGTCGGTGCGGACCTCGGGAACCCGCAGCGCGGGGCCGAACGTGCCGCCGCGTCCTTCCCAGTTCACGAACGTCCCGGCCTTCTCCGCGACGGCGGCGACCGGGAAGACCACGTCCGCGCGGGCGGTGACCGCGCTGGCCCGCAGCTCGAGGCTGACGACGAACGGCGCCATCTCGATCGCGTGCAGCGCGGCCTGCGGATCGGGCAGGTCCGCAGGGTCGACGGCGGCCACCACCAGAGCGCCGAGCTCACCGTCCGCGGCGGCGGCGAGCATCGCCGTGATGTCGCGCCCGGGGTCGGCAGGCAGCGAGCTCTTGCCCCAGGTCCTGGCCACTTCGGCGCGCGCGGCGGAGTCGGTCACCGGGCGGCCGATGGGCAGCAGGCCCGGCAGCGCCCCGGCTTCCAGGGCCCCTCGCTCACCCGCCCGGCGCGGCACCCAGGCGAGCCGGGCGCCCGAGGCGGTCGCCAGTATCGCCACGGCCGCGAGCGCACCAGGCACCTCGGCCAGCCGTTCCCCGGCGAGGATCACCGCTCCGGGCGCGGCGAGCGCCTGGCTGGCCCGCTCAAGGAGGGTCTGGGGGGCCAGGGGGGTCTGGGGGGATGGAGTCCCCCCAGGAGCAGGGGGGGTCTGGGGGGGATCGTCCCCCCGGGAAGGAACTGCCGCGAGCGCGGTCAGCGCGGCGGTCTCGTCCCCTGGCAGGGTGGCCAGCAGCACGCCGGACAGCTTCGCCAGCCCCGGGCTGGCCAGCGCCGCGACGGAGAACACCTGGAGGTGATGACGCCTGACTCCCTTGCGCAGCCGCAGGAAGACGATGGGCGACTCGTCTTCTGGCTCGAAGCCGGCCAGCAGGACGGCGGGCGCCTGCTCCAGGTCGGCGTAGCTGACGCCGATGCCGGTCCCGGCCACGCAGGCGGCCAGGAACTGCTCCTCCTCGGCCGAGTGCGGCCGCGCCCGCATGTCGATGTCGTTGGTGTCGAGGGCCACCCGCGCGAACTTCGCGTAGGCGTAGGCGTCCTCCAGCGTCAGCCGGCCGCCGGTCAGGACGCCGACACCGCGCGGTCCGGGGAGGCCGGGAAGGGGAAGAACGTCGCGGGCCGCGGTGAGCCCGGCGGCGGCCACCGCCAGCGCGTGCGGCCAGGACGCCGGGACGAGCACACCGGCCTCGTCCCGGACCAGCGGAGTGGTCAGCCGGTCGGGCTGGGTCGCGTAGGTGAACGCCCACCGGCCCTTGTCGCAGTTCCACTCTTCGTTTACGGCCGGATCGTCGCCGGCCAGCCGGCGCGTGACCCGGCCGCGCCGGACGTCGGTGCGCAGCCGGCAGCCGGAGGCGCAGTGCTCGCACACGCTCGGCACCGATACCAGGTCGAAGGGCCGGGACCGGAACCGGTAGGCGGCGCCGGTGAGCGCGCCGACCGGGCACACCTGCACGGTGTTACCTGAGAAGTAGGAGTTGAACGGCTTGCCCGCCGCGGTGCCGATGAACTGGCTGGGACCGCGCTCGATGAAGTCGATGAACGCGTCTCCCGCGATTTCCTCGGACGTCCGGACGCACCGGGTGCACGAGATGCACCGCTCCCGGTCGAGCAGCACCTCGGTGGAGATCGGCACCGGCTTGGCGAAGGTCCGCTTGTCCTCGGTGAACCGGGTCTCACCCTGGCCCGAGGACATCGCCTGGTTCTGCAGCGGGCACTCGCCGCCCTTGTCGCACATCGGGCAGTCGAGCGGGTGGTTGATGAGCAGCAGTTCCATCACGCCCCGCTGCGCCTTCTCGGCGACCGCGGAGGTGAGCTGGGTGCGCACCACCATGCCTTCCGTGCACGTGGTGGTGCACGAGGCCAGCGGCTTGCGCTGGCCTTCCACCTCGACCAGGCACTGGCGGCAGGCGCCGATCGGATCGAGCAGCGGGTGGTCGCAGAACCGCGGGATCTGGATGCCGAGCATCTCCGCGGCCCTGATCACCAGGGTTCCCTTCAACACCCGGATCTCGAACCCGTCGATGGTGACGGAGACGGTGTCCCTGGCGGCGTCGACGGTCATGAGTTCCCCCTGCTAGCCCGGGGGGACACAGTGCCCCCTGGGGACACCCCAGACCCCGATGGCCCGTTGAACCCCCCGGAGAAGAGGGTCGAAGCAGCAGGATCGAAGGGGCAGCCGCCTTCCTTCTGGTGCTGCATGAACTCATCCCTGAAATACTGGATGCCCGAGGTGATCGGGCTGGTCGCGCCGTCGCCTAGGGCACAGAAGGCGCGGCCGAGGATGTTGTCGCAGATGTCCAGGAGTTTCTCCAGGTCTTCATCGGTGCCGTGGCCATGTTCCAGCCGTTCGAGCACCTTGACCATCCAGAACGTCCCCTCGCGGCACGGCGTGCACTTGCCGCAGGACTCGTGCTCGTAGAATTCGGTCCAGCGGAGCACGGCGCGGACCACGCAGGTGGTCTCGTCGAAGATCTGCAGCGCCCGGGTGCCGAGCATGGATCCGGCGGCGGCGACCGACTCGAAATCCAGCGGCACGTCGAGATGCTCGTCGGTCAGGAGCGGGGTCGACGAGCCGCCCGGGGTCCAGAACTTCAGCCGGTGACCGGCCCGCACCCCGCCGGCCAGCTCGAGCAGTTCGCGGAGCGTGACGCCGAGCGGCGCCTCGTACTGACCGGGCGTGGTGACGTGCCCGGACAGCGAGAAGATGCCGAATCCCTTGGACTTCTCCGTGCCCAGGCCGGCGAACCAGTCCGCGCCGTTGGCCACGATGGACGGCACGCTGGCGATGGACTCCACGTTGTTGATCACCGTCGGGCAGGCGTACAGGCCGGCCACGGCCGGGAAGGGCGGCCGCAGCCGGGGCAGGCCCCGGTAGCCCTCGAGCGAGGTGAGCAGCGCTGATTCCTCGCCGCAGATGTAGGCGCCGGCGCCGGCGTGCACGATGACGTCCAAGTCGAGGCCCGAGCCGAGGATGTCCGTCCCCAGGTAGCCGGCCGCGTACGCCTCCGCCACCGCGTGCCGGAGCCGCCGCACCACGTGCAGCACCTCGCCGCGCACGTAGATGAACGCGTGCTTGGCCCTGATCGCGTACGCCGTGATGATCACGCCCTCGAGGAGCTGGTGCGGGTCGGCCATCATCAGCGGGACGTCTTTGCACGTGCCCGGCTCAGACTCGTCCGCGTTGACCACCAGGTAGTGCGGCTTGCCGTCGCCCTGCGGCAGGAAGCTCCACTTCACCCCGGTCGGGAAGCCGGCCCCGCCGCGACCGCGCAGGTTCGCGGCCTTCAGCTCGGTGATGAGCTGATCGGGCTGCAGGGCCAGCGCCTTCGGCAGCGCGCGGTAGCCGCCGGTGCGCTTGTAGCCGTCCAGCGTGAAGGCATCCGGCTGGTCCCAGCGCGCGGTGAGCACCGGGGTAAGCGTGTCGGTCACCGCGACTCCTTGCTAGCCCGGGGGGACGACGCCCCGGAACCCCCCGCTGCGCTTCGCGCCCCGCTGCGGTGCCCGCCGTAGTATCGCCCGGCCGGAGGGGCCGCAGGCCCCTCGCGGACCGCGCGATCGCAGGGCCTCGCCCCGCGCGACTCGCCGTAACCCATGCCGGTCACTGTGCCTCTCCTTGCCCTGGCTCCGGCGCGGTCCAGCCGTGCTCCTCGGCGATCTTGAGGCCGACCAGGCTGGCCGGGCCCGCAGCCGGGCCGTCCGTGGCCTGGTCGTCGTTGAAGCCCGCCAGGATCCGGGACGCCTCGCGCCAGGTGCACAGCCTGCTCGGGCCGCGGGTCGGGCTGACCGTGTTTCCCGCCCGCAGGTCGTCGACGAGCTGGCGGGCCGAGGCGGGGGTCATGTTGTCGAAGAATTCCCAGTTCACCATCACGACCGGCGCGTAGTCGCAGGCGGCGTTGCACTCGACGTGCTCCAAGATGATCTTGCCGTCGGGCGTGGTCTCGTCGTTGCCGATCCCGAGGTGCTCGCAGAGCCCGGCGAAGATCTGATCGCCGCCCATGATCGCACACAGCGTGTTGGTGCACACGCCCACGTGGTAGTCACCGACCGGGCGGCGCTTGTACATCGTGTAGAAGCTCACCACGGCGGTGACTTCCGTCTCGGTCAGCCCGAACTTCGCCGCGCAGTACTCGATGCCGTCGGCGGAGACGAAGCCCTCCTCCGACTGGACCAGATAAAGCACCGGAAGCAGCGCTGACCTCGGCCGCGGGTACTTGCCGATGATCTGCGCCGCGTCAGCGTCCAGGCGAGCGCGCACTTCGTCGCTGAACGGCATTACCTGTCCACGCCCCCCATCACCGGATCGATGCTCGCGATCGCCGGGATCACGTCGGCCAACATGCCGCCCTCGCACAGCGCGGCGACCGACTGCATGTTGTTGAACGATGGGTCACGGAAGTGCACCCGGTAAGGCCGGGTGCCGCCGTCGCTCACCACGTGCGCGCCGAGTTCACCGCGGGCCGACTCGATCGCCGCGTACGCCTGGCCCGCGGGCACCCGGAATCCCTCCGTGATCAGCTTGAAGTGATGAATGAGCGCCTCCATGGACTGGCCCATGATGTGCGCGATGTGCTCGGGTGAGGGACCGAGGCCGTCAGGGCCGAGCGACAGCTGGGCCGGCCAGCCGATCTTTGCGTCGCGGACCATAACCGGGTCGGTCCCCGAGCCTGCGGAACCGCGCGACGCCAGCCGGTCGACACACTGCCTGACGATCTTCAATGACTGCTCGATCTCGTCCATCTTGACCAGGTACCTGCCGTACGCGTCGCACGTATCGGTTACCGGCACGTCGAAGTCGTAGGTCTCATAGCCGCAGTACGGCTGGGACTTGCGCAGGTCCCAGGGCAGCCCGGTTGACCTCAGCATGGGGCCGGTCACGCCGAGGGCCATGCAGCTCGCCAGGTCCAGGTAGGCGATGCCCTTCATCCGGCCGATGAAGATCGAGTTAGCGTCGATCAGCGTGCGCAGCTGGTGGACGAGTTCCGGCGCGGTGTCGAGGAACGCGCGGATCGCCTCGAGCGCGCCCGGAGGCAGGTCCTGCGCTACCCCGCCCGGCCGGATGTAGGCGTGGTTCATCCGCAGTCCGGTGATCAGCTCATACAGGTCGAGGACGCGTTCCCGCATGCGCACGCCCTGCATGAAAATCGTGGTCGCGCCGAGTTCCAAGCCCATCGGGCCGATCCCGCCCAGGTGCGACGAGATCCGGTTGAGCTCCATCATCATGACCCTGATGATCTGGGCTCGCTCGGGGATGCGGTCCTCGATGCCCAGCAGTCGTTCCACCGCGAGGCAGTATGCGGCCTCGTTGAAGAAGGGCATGAGGTAGTCCATCCTGGTGCAGAAGGTGGTGCCCTGCGTCCAGGTGCGGTACTCCATGTTCTTCTCGATGCCGGTGTGCAGGTAGCCGATGGCCGCCCGCACCTCGATGACGGTCTCGCCCTCCAGCGTCAGGATCAGCCTGAGCACCCCGTGTGTGGACGGATGCTGCGGACCCATGTTGACGACGAGCCGCTCGCCGCTTTGGAAGTCTCTGGCCTCGTTAGCGGCGGCGACGATCTCGTCCCAGTCCTCGCCGGAGGCCGTATAGACCCGGCCCTCCGCGGCCTCCTCGTCAGCGTCGCTCGCGCCGACCGGCGCGTGCGGCGTCTGCGCTTGCGTCATGAGTAGTGCCTCCGCTCATCGGGAGCCGGGATCTTCGCGCCGCGGTATTCGACCGGGATCCCGCCGAGCGGGTAATCCTTGCGCTGCGGGTGACCCTTCCAGTCATCCGGCATCTCGATCCTGGTGAGCGCCGGATGGCCGTCGAAGATGATCCCGAAGAAGTCCCAGGTCTCCCGCTCATGCCAGTTGCAGGCCGGGTACACGCCGACCAGCGAGGGGATGTGCGGGTCCGCGTCTGGCGCGCTGACCTCCAGCCGCACCCTGCGGTTGTGCGTGATGGACAGCAGGTGGTACACCGCGTGCAGCTCACGGCCGGTGTCGGGCAGGTAGTGCACGCCGGATACCCCACTGCACAGCTCGAAGCGGAGCGCCGGGTCGTCGCGGAACTTCGCCGCCACCTCGGGCAGCCGCTCCCGGCGGACGTGGAAGGTCAGCTCGCCCCGGTCGGCGACCACGCGTTCGATCGCGTCGGAGAAGCCGACCCCGGCCGCCTCGAGCGCGTCGCCCAGCGCGTCGGCGACCTCGTCGAAGTAGGAACCATACGGCCGCGGGCTCTCGATCGGCGGCACCCGGTGCACCCGGAGCAGGCCGTAACCGGAGGTGTCCGGGGTATCCTGCACGCCGAACATGCCGGTGCGGACGACCGGCTCGGCCAGCCGCTCCTCGCCCAGCCGCGCCGGGAGGTTGCCGTCGGCCTCCGCGGCGCTGCCCGGGCTGGCGCCGCCCGAGGTGGCGGCCGCCACCGGCCCTTGCGGCGCCTGCGAGCCGTGGGTCTCCTCAGCGGAGGCCTTGGGCGTCTCGTCCGGCCCGCTCACAACTCAGTGCCCTCGGGTACGGCTAGGTGCAGCGGCCGCAGACCAAGCCGCGCGTTCTCCAGCTCGGTGATCTCCCGCTCGCGGTTCTTGCCGAGCTTCATGTTCATGATCTTGTCGTGCAGCTTGACGATCGAGTCGAGAAGCATCTCCGGCCGCGGCGGGCAGCCGGGCAGGTAAATGTCCACCGGCACGATGTGGTCGACGCCCTGCACGATCGCGTAGTTGTTGAACATGCCGCCGCTCGAGGCGCAGACACCCATGGAGATCACCCACTTGGGGTCGGACATCTGGTCGTAGATCTGCCTGAGCACCGGTGCCATCTTCTGGCTGACCCGGCCCGCCACGATCATCAGGTCCGCCTGGCGCGGAGTGTTCGACGCGCGCTCCATGCCGAACCTGGCCAGGTCGTGCTTCGGGCCACCGGTCATCATCAGCTCAATGGCGCAGCAGGCCAGGCCGAAGGTGGCCGGCCACACCGAGCGGGCCCGCGCCCAGCCCGCCGCCTTCTCCACCGAGGTCAGCAGGACGCCGCTCGGCAGCTTTTCTTCAAGACCCATGGCTAATCCCATTCCAGGCCGCCGCGCCGCCAGATGTACGCGTACGCGACCAGCACAGTGATGACGAAGAACACCATCTCGACCAGGCCGAAGGCGCCGAGCTTGTTAAAGGTGACCGCCCAGGGATACAGGAAAATGATCTCGATGTCGAACAGGATGAACAACATCGCGGTCAGGTAGTACTTGACCGGGATCCGGCCCCCCTGCGGCGGCGTCGGCGTCGGCTCGATGCCGCACTCGTAGCTTTCCAGCTTGGCCCGGTTCCACCGCCTCGGCCCGGCGAAGGCCCCGAAGGTGACGGAGAAAACCGCGAAGCCGAGCGCGAGCAGAGCGAGCACGAAGATCGGAACGTACAGCCTCATCGATGTTCGCTCCCTCCGCGGGCCATTTGCCAAAGCCTTATCCTAGGGACTACCTGCATAGCTACTCACTCAGGGTTAGGTGCGAGCTTAGACAGGCCGTTGACCAGCCGGTCTGCCGCGTCACCGCGGGTATCGGTCAGGTTGGCGAGCAGCTTGAGCGCGAACCCCATCAGGACGGGACGCGACATGCCGTGCCTGGTCACGAAGCGCATCAGCCCCGGCCGGCCGATCGCCTTGACGAAAACGCGGCCGAGCGCGTAATAGCCGCCATAGGCCTCGCTGAGCGCCTGCGGGTACCCGGCGAGCACCCGCTCGGTCTCCGTGCGCCGGGCTCGGGCCAGCGCCTGCGTGATCGTGCGGGCCAGGATCTCGCCCGACTCCATCGCGTACGCGATCCCCTCGCCGTTGAACGGGTTCACCATGCCGCCGGCGTCGCCGGCCAGCAGCAGGCCCTTGTAGTAATGGGGCGTCCGGTTGAAGCCCATCGGCAGCGCCGCGCCGCGTATCGGCTGGGTGCGGTTCTCTTCGGTGAAGCCCCACTCGGCCGGCATCCCCTTCAGCCACCGGCGCAGCAGGGCGTGGTAGTCCGTGTTGCCGAACGCGGCGCTGGTGTTCAGCAGTCCCAGGCCGACGTTGGACGTCCCGTCGCCCATGCCGAAGATCCAGCCGTACCCGGGCAGCAGCCGGTCGCCGTCCCACAGGTCGAGCCACGACTCCAGGTAGTCGTCGTCGTGCCGCGCGGTCTTGTAGTAGGTCCGGACCGCGACGCCGAGCGGCCGGTCGTCGCGCTTGCGCAGGCCCATCGCCACGGAAAGCCGTGACGAGTTGCCGTCCGCCGCGACGACGACGCGCGCGGCATAGGTGCGCTCGCCGTCCTCCCCGTCAGTCAGCCGCGCCGTCACGCCCGTGATCCGGCCGGTGCGCTCACTGAGGACGGGACCGGTCACGGTGACGCCCTCGAGCAGCCTCGCGCCGGCCTTCTGCGCGCGGCGGGCCAGCGTCTCGTCCAGGTCGTGCCGGGTCCGGACCAGGCCGTAACCGGGATAGCTGGCCAGCTCGGGCCACGGCAATTCCATCCGCTTGCCCGCGCCGATGACCCGTAGGCCCTTGTTGCGCACCCAGCCGTCCTGCTCGGTGACGCTGATGCCGATGCCGACAAGGGCCTTGACCGCCCGCGGGGTCAGGCCGTCGCCGCACACCTTCTCCCGCGGGAACCTGGACTTCTCGAGCAGCAGCACGTCGAGGCCGGCTTGTGCCAGGTAGAAGGCGGTCGTGGCGCCTGCAGGCCCGGCGCCGACGACGATGACGTCGGCCTCGTCGGCGGGCGGCCGCCGACCGGGAGGAGGTAGCGCAGCATCGTGCCCGTTGCTCGGGCGGGTTTCGGGGGGAGCGTGTTCGGTCACTTGATCAGATCCTGGTGTTCTTGTGAACCGCTTCACAAATTCTTTGCCATTAGTTTAGACCCAGCGGGGCGCGGCTTTCCTTCGGGTCAGCTGCGACGGGCCACGTGCACGGCCACCGCGCCCATGCTCAGGTCGTGCCACCGCACCGCCGACCAGCCGGCCGCCTCGATCAGGCCGGCCAGCTCGCGCTGGGCGGGCCAGTCCACGATCGACTCGGCCAGGTACTCGTAGGCTTCCGGGCTGCGGGCCGTCCGCCGGGCGATCGCGGGTAGGACATTGATCAGATAACGCCGGTAAAGCATATCGACCGGGGCAATCGTGATCGTGCTGAACTCGCACACCACGAGCCGCCCGCCCGGCCGGGTCACCCGGTGCATCTCGGCCAGGGCCGCAGCCGGGTCAGCCACGTTCCGCAGTCCGAACGAGATCGTCACGACGTCGAACGCCCCGTCGCGGAACGGCAGCCGCAGCGCGTCGCCGCCCACGAAGGAGGTGCTGCCCCGGGGGGAACGATCCCCCCCAGCCCCCCCCTGCTCACGGGGGGACTGCCCGTCCCCCCGTACCCCCCTGGGCCCGGCAAGCCGGGCACGGCCTGCCCGGAGGCGGCCGGCTTGCAGCATGCCTAGTGAGAAGTCGCATGCGACGCAGTCCGCGCCGGCGGCGGTGAAGATCAGCGAGGAGGTCCCGGTGCCTGCCGCCAGGTCGAGTACCCGCTCGCCGGGGCCGACGCGGGCGATCCGCGTCACGGCGCGCCGCCAGAGCCTGACCTGTCCCGCGGAGAGAATGTCGTTCAGCAGGTCGTAACGCCCGGCGATGGCGTCGAACATCGCCGCGACGTCACCGGGCAGTTTGTCCAGGTTCGCTCGCCTCCGGGGCGCTTCTAGGTGCCTCCTTCCCTCGTCGCTCGTCCCTCGCTCCTCAGTCCAGTCGGCACCGCGCCCCTTTGGCTCGCTCACCTCCCCACCTTACGGGGGTTACAGCAGTGCGGGGCGCTCCCAGGGCTGGCCAAGGACGTGCTCGGCCAGGAACGCGAAGATCGTCTCGTACCAGATCCGCGCGTTGCCCGGGGTGAGGATCCAGTGGTTCTCGTCGGGGAAGTAGAGGAACTTGGCCTCCGCGGCGTGCCGCGACAGGTCCCACCACAGCCGCAGCGCCTCGCCGACCGGCACCCGGTAGTCCTTGTTTCCGTGGATGACCAGCATCGGCGTGCGGATCTGGGCGATGTGCCGGTGCGGCGAGTTCGCCTCGTACATCGCGGGGCTGGTCAGCGGGTCCCCGAACTGCGGCCGCCAGAACATCGGGTGGTCCGTGGTGCCGAACATCGCCTCGAGCGTCCACAGCCCGGCGTGGCTCACGATCGCCTTGAAGCGGTCGGTATGGCCGGCCATCCAGTTCGCCATGTAGCCGCCGTAGGACCCGCCCATCATGCCGACCCGGTCCGCGTCGATATCCGGGCGGGTCACGGTGGCGTCGGTGACGGCCATGATGTCGGCGGACGGCCTGGCGCCCCAGTCGCGGTGCCCGCGGGCGATGAACGCCAGGCCGTATCCGGTGGACAGCGCCGGGTCAGGCAGCAGCACGGCGTAGCCGCGGGCGGCCATCAGATGCGGATTCCATCGCCACGACCAGGAATTCCAGCTGCTCATCGGCCCGCCGTGCACCCAGAGCAGCAGGGGCGCCGGGTGGTCCGCCGACGCCGAGGGCGGCAGCACGAGCCAGGCCCGGATCGGCTGACCGTCATCGGCGGTCGCCTGCACCTCCTCCAGCCGCCCGGGCACCGCAAGGGGGACGCCCGGGCATTCCAGCGCGGCCCACTCGGTCCCCGGGGCTTCCGGGGCTTCCAGCGTTTCCGGGGCTTCCGGGATTAGGTCGATGCGGACCGGGGTCGGTGGTGACTCCACCGTCGCCCGCAGCGCGTAGAGGTACCGGCCGTCCGGCCCGGGGTTCAGGTCGGTATACGCGCCGTCGTCGCTGGTCACGCGGGTGACCTCGCCGGTTTCTGTGTCCACGCGGAACACCGGCCGCCTGCCCCCGTCGTCGGCGGCGAAGTACAGCGCGCGGGAATCGTGCGACCAGGCCGGTTCGGCCGGCCACCGGTCGTAGCCGGGCAGCAGGTCCCGGCCCGCCTCGCCGGCCGCGTCCCAGCCGCCAGTGCCCCAGCCGCCAGTGTCCGAGCTGTCAGCGTCCAGCACGACCAGAGTCATGTCCATGGGCCGCTCGGCGGTGGCGTGCCGCTCGCGCTGGCAGACGATGAACCGCCCGTCGGGCGAGACCCGCGGGCCGGAGAAGTCGAACTCGGGCACGGACAGCAGCACCCGCCGCTTGCCGCTGGCCACGTCGATCATGACCAGTTCGCAATGCGACTCGCCCGCGGGGTCCCACTGCCACCACCCGGTGACGACCGAGGTGCCGTCCGGTGTCAGCTCGAACGCCTCCCCGTCCAGCGCCCGCCCCGGCTCGGGCGTCAGGTCCCGCAACCGCGCGGGTTTCGCCACCCGTTCGGTCCCTCTATGCCCTTGATCTTCTCCACCCTCTTCTCTGCCCACTTCCGGCACCCGAAGCTCTTTGTCCCCGCCGGCCCACCCGATTTCCGATTCCTGCACCTGGTCGGGGTCGACGGCGAACAGCCTGGGCTGATCCGGCCCCAGGTCGTGGTCCCAGTACCTGACCGGCGCCGACTCGTGCAAGATGGCGGTGATCCCGGCGTCCTTGCGCTCCTGGCGCAGCCGCGCGTCGTCCTCCGCGCTGTTCCCGTTCGCAGCGGGCAGCACCGGCGAGCTGACCACGATCTCGCCGGCCTCCCTGGCCACCTCCGCGGCCGTGACGCCGCCGGGCAGGGCGACCACCGTCCGGGCCTCACCGCCGGCCGCGGGGAGCAGCCATAGCGCGGCGACATCATCCCCGGAGCCGGAGTCGCCGTCGGCCCCGGTCTTCTTCCGGCCGGGATCGCGGCGCTTGGAGGTGAACAGCAGCGACCCGTCGGGCAGGAAACGCGGGCTACCCTCGCCCTCGGCGGACCGGGTCAGCCGCCGGGCCGGGCCGCCGTGGGTGTCGATTCGCCAGATGCTGGTCAGGTACTTTTTCTTGTCGGCGCTCAGCGTCTGCACGGCCGCCGCCAGCCAGGTTCCGTCCGGTGCCAGCCGCAGCGCCGCCACCCGCGGTATCGCCACGAAGTCGCTCAGGTCATGGAAGGGGGTACCACCAGCACTCACATTAGCTCCCGGTCTAAGGGTCGATATGCCGCAATTCGGGTCATACCCCTAGCACACATGGGCACCCCTGGCGGCACGGGATACCCGACCCGCATGACCGCGGATCGTGACGCCCCTCATGGGGGGGTGAAACGATGATGGCCGGCCAGTTAACGGCCGGGAGGGTCAGCTGGCCTCGGTGATCATGGCGGCGCCGACCGTGGCGTTGGTGGACTCGTCGATGAGGATGAGGCCGCCGGTGGTGCGGTTCCTAGCGTA
>Ga0208199_1000360_pt1 | contig 18798 bp, 15 predicted proteins | sample Sb_taG_FD_187705 | JGI IMG/M metagenome (GOLD analysis project Ga0208199, IMG submission 187705) | Peat soil microbial communities from Weissenstadt, Germany - Sb_50d_1_NS metaG (SPAdes) (version 2) | ecosystem: Environmental > Terrestrial > Soil > Wetlands > Peat | place: Germany: Weissenstadt... | reverse complement strand
CCCTGATCTGGCTCGCGACTCCGACCGCCGGCAGCGCTTCGAAGCCGAGGCCAGGGCCGTCGGTATCCTCAATCATCCCAACATTGTAGCGGTGTACGACGTAGGCACGGATGGCGATATGGCCTACATGGTCTCGGAACTCGTTGAGGGTGAATCACTTCGCGCGCTCATCCGGCGCGGGCCTTTGAGCGCGCGCAAGTTGACCGATCTCGCCTCCCAAATCTCTGACGGACTGGCCGCCGCGCACGGTGTTGGCATCGTGCATCGCGACCTGAAGCCTGAAAACATTATGGTTACGCGCGACGGCCGCGCCAAGATTCTGGATTTCGGCTTGGCCAAGCAAATCCCCATTTCCACCGGCGACGAAACCGCAACTGCAGTGCTCTCGCAACCCGGAATTGTAATGGGCACAGTGGGTTACATGTCGCCAGAACAAGTACGGGGCGAGCCCGTTGACCGGCGCTCGGACATCTTCAGTTTCGGCTGTATTTTATACGAGCTAGCGACAAGTAAACGCGCCTTTGAGGCAGGCTCGGCAGCCGAAGTACTGAGCGCAATTCTGAAAGATGACCCGCCGGCCAGCGGAAACCCGGCACTCGATGCGATCATGCGCCGCTGCCTGGAAAAGCAAGCGGATCAGCGGTTTCAATCCGCCGCGGACCTGGCTTTCGCGCTGCGATCTATTTCCACCGTCTCTGGAAGCCAGCCCGCGATGATTGCACCGGAACCTGTTTCGCACTCAAAATGGCTGCGCGTTGCGGCCATAGCCGCCGTCGCGGTTTTCCTGGTCGCGGGCGGTTATCTGCTGCGTGATCGCACCGCGGTTCAAAACCCTCCGGAATTCGAGCGGCTCACGTTTCGCCAGGGCCACATTTCGGCAGCGCGGTTCGTTGGCGACGCTGTGATCTACACGGCGAACTGGGAGGGCGGACCCGGTCGCACGTACCTGGTGACGCCGGGCAATCCCGAATCGCGCGATCTGATGATGCCCGAAAACAGCCAACTCCTCTCGGTATCGGCCGCAAACGATCTCGCACTTCTGGTTGGCCCGTTCGATCCGGATGGCTCGGGAACGCTGGCGCGTAATTCCATCACCGGCGGGCAGACGCGGGAGCTGCTGGAGCACGTGTTCGCGGGCGACTGGACAGCGGATGGAAAATCGGGGGCGCTTTCCCGCCGCGTTAACGGGAAATGGCGCCTGGAATATCCGGAAGGCACGGTGCTCTTGGAATCGGAGTGGCCGGCTTTTGGACTGCGCATTTCACCCGATGGCGAGCGCGTGGCTTTCTGCGTGTACGACCAAGGTAGCCGCGTTGGGATTATGACGATCGACCGCGCCGGGAAGCGTCAATACCTCGGGGTGGTTTCCAGCCAAATTTCGATGGCGGAAAACGCGCGGCTGTTCTGGTCCCGGGATGGCCGGGAAATCTGGTTCCGCTCACTCGATGCCAACGATCTAGGAACCATCTACGGGCTGGGCTTGAACGGTAAACGCCGCGTGATTGCGCGGTTTCCGGGCGAAGTCAAGCTGCATGACCTGTCGCGCAGAGGGGAAGCCCTCATCAGCACCGACACGACACGCGTGGGGATTCTGGGCGTGGCGCCCGGCGAAACCGCCGAGCGGGACCTTTCGGTTCTGGACGCGACATACGTTTCGAGCATTTCGCAGGACGGCAGCATGATCCTGACCAACGCCGTGGGTGCAAGTGGAGGTCCCCACGGCAGCATGTACCTGCGGCGAACGGACGGCTCGCCTGCGGTTCGCCTGGGCGAAGGCAACGGATTCGCCTTCTCTCCCGATGGCAAATGGCTCGCAGGGTATACCACGCAAGACGGGGTCACGCGGAAATTTGTGCTGCTGCCGACCGGGACAGGCGAGGAGAAGGAGGTCACGGTTCCCGGTCTGGTCAAGGGGTCAGGTCTGCTGGTCGGCTGGCTGCCGGGAGACCAGAACTACCTGGTGATGGGCGCCCTTCCGGGGAAGAAGGGCCCCTGGCAGCTTTTCGCCTGGGATGCCGTGGCTGGAACGGTGCGGCCAGTATCGCCGGAAGGCATGTCGGGCGAGGGTCTGCCGTTACTCTCTCCCGATGGCCGGCGATTTTTCCATCGCGGACCGGATGGCGCGTGGCACATCTACTCAATCGGTGACGGCAAGCAAAGTGACATGCGCGGCTTGACGCCGCACGATATTCCCGCCGGCTGGTACAGCGACAACCACTCCATCTTCGTGCGAACTCACGCTGACACGAACAAGATGATGCGGGTCGCCATCCTCAATATCGATACAGGCGAGCGCAAGCCATGGAAAGAGATTCATCCCTCGCGCCCGGTAGACGAGGTCTCCAACCTTCGCGTGACGCCCGATGGGCGCGCCTACGCGTATAACTACCGGCAGGCAACGTCGGATTTGTATCTGGTGAAGGGGTTGAAGTAACCGATCGACGTATCTAGCCCTGATGGTTCACTATCCGTCAGAACGACGGAGCGGTATCTGAGGGACAGGCTGCAACCGTCTAACACTCCAGCTCACCGTCGGCCGACGCGCCCATCGCCGGCAATGGCCGCCGGAGCCACTGTAAACACAGAAACAGATGACAAGGTCGTAAATTCACTCGATTGGATGTACAATCGATGGCGGGCAGCATGCCAAAACAGAAAGCTTGGCAGGCAAAAGGGGGAGGCAATGCGTCGCAAAACTGATCGCGTGGTACTACACCACGATGGAGGCGTTTTCTATGACAACGAGCCGTTCTCAACGCCTGTGCCGGGCTCTGTTCACGAGCTTCCTGGTACTGGCACTACTTAATCTTCCCTCACTCGCACAAAACCGCCCGCAAGACAAAATTCTCGGTGGATACTTCGAAGAGTGGAGTATCTACTATGCCGGGTACAACATCGCCAACCTCCAGCAGAACGGGGTGGCCAACAAACTGACGCACCTGATCTATGCCTTCGCTAACGTAAATGCAACTCCCGCGTGCGCGATCGCGGACCCCTGGGCCGATTACCAGTCTCCATATCTTCCCAGTGTCAGCGGAGCTGCTTACACCGGACCGATGTACGGCAATTTCGCCGCCATACAGCAGCTCGAGCAGCTTCATCCCAATTTGCATGTTTTGATTTCTTTAGGCGGAGCATCTGCCGCCAACACGGCGAATTTTTCCGCTGCGGCGAGTACCGAAGCGGGCCGCCAGGCGCTGGCCGCTTCCTGCATCGGCATGTTCATCGAAGGCAACATCGCTCCTGGTATTACGGCGCCAGGCCTGTTTGATGGCATCAACATCGACTGGGAGTTTCCGACGGCGAGCGACACGCAGAATTTCACCGCCTTGCTGCAAGAGTTCCGCAATCAGCTGGACCAGCTCTCCGCTACCACCGGCAAGAAGTACATCCTGTCATTCGATGGGCCGGCCGGCTCGCAGAACTACGTGAATATCGACCTGGCGAAGGCCGCCAAGGCGGTGGATTTCATTACGATCGATGGGTACAACTACGCCGGATCGTGGGACACGCAAACCAACGACGCCTCACCGCTGTTGGATTCGCGGCAGGATCCCGCGTTCGGCCAGGGTCTCGATATTAACGACACGGTGGATGCGTATCTAAAAGCCGGCGTGCCGCCCTCGAAATACACGATGGGCTTACCGCTATATGGCGCGGGCTGGACGGGCGTTCCCAACGTGAACCACGGCTTGTATCAGAATTCCACCGGTCCATCTCCGGTTCCGTTGGCGAACGGAAAGGGATTGTGTCCTGACTGGAGCGGCAACACGGCCGGATGCGATACGCTGCTGACGCCGGGGGTTGCCACTTACTCTACGTTGGTGAATCTCGAGGCCAACGGCTATAGCGTTCATTTCGACCCGCTGAGAGTTGCGGTTACGCTCTTCGACCCGACACCCGGAACGTTCTACACTTTCGACAATCCGGCCACGGCGTTGTTAAAGATGCTGTACGTCGATGCCAGAGGACTTGGGGGAGCTTATGTATGGGCGCTCAAGGACGACGACGCAAACGGCACCATGGTGAAGACCATGGCCGAGTTCCTGGGACATTAGAAAAAATCCGGCGGACCTGGTGCTTCTGAATGCCAATCCGCTCGATGATATTCATAACAGCAGGCAAGTCTCGACGGTCGTCTTGCGCGGGCGCGTCATCGCGCCGCGACGAAAGACGCCCTGATCGCGTATCCGACTTAGCGGAACCGCGAAGCAATCGTCTCAATGGCCGTCAGGCTTTTTTCCACGTCGTCGGCGGTAGTGGCCCAGGAAGACACGCTGATCCGCATGGCTTTCCTGCCGTGCCAGACTGTGCCGCCGCACCAGCAGGTGCCATCGGCGCGTATTTCGTCAATTACTTTTTGAGTTGTCTCGTCGTCACCAAAGGCGACCAAGACCTGGTTCAGTACAACGTCGTTGAGGATTTCGTAACCCGCGGCGCGCAGACGATCGGCGAAGGTGCGGGCGTGGCGGCAGCATTGATTGACGAGTTCAGCCACGCATTCGCGTCCCAGGCAGCGTAGAGCCGTCCAAATCTCGACCGCACGAGCGCGCCGCGAAGATTCGGGACCCCACTGCATGGGCTCACGGGCGGCGCACGGGTCGAGATAGTGCGCGGTGATCGCCATTGCCTGGTGCAGGTGAGCAGGCTCGCGCACCAGAGCAATACCGCTGTCATAGGGGACATTCAACCATTTGTGCGCGTCGGTCGACCAGGAATCGGCGGCTGCAATGCCCTTGGTGAGATGATGGCGTTCCGGTGTGGCGGCGGCCCAAAGACCAAAAGCGCCGTCCACATGCACCCACGCACCGGCGGAATGAGCAATCTCGCAGATCTCGCCGGTTGGGTCAAACGAACCGGTGTTCACGTTCCCGGCTTGGACCGAGATAATCGTGGGACCCTCCAGACGCGGGAGACAGTCGGGCCGCATGCGGCCTTGCGCGTCGCACGGTACGGTTTGAACGCGGTCCCTGCCGAGTCCGAGCATGGCGAGCGCCTTCAGGACAGTGACGTGCACCTCTTCACTCACGACCACCGTAATGGGTGGCGCGCCGAACAGCCCGGCCGATTCCACGTTCCAGCCGGCACGCTTGAGCACGGCGTGGCGCGCCGCGGCCAGACAGGTGAATGTCGCCATCTGAGCCCCCGTGACGAACGCGCCACCGCAGCCGGGCGGAAGGCGGAGGAGTTCGAGGAGCCAGGCCAGCACGATATCCTCCAGATGGGCCGCCACCGGCGATGCCACGCGCAAGCCGGCGTTCTGGTCCCAGGCGGAGGCAATCCAGTTCGCGGCGACGGTTGCCGGCAAGGCGCCACCAATGACGAATCCGAAATAACGGCCTCCAGTGCTTGCCACGGTGGCAGGTGAGCCAATTTCGTCGAGCTGCGCAATCACTTCCATGGGGCTTTGCGGCTTTTCCGGTAAGGGCCCTCCCAAATCCGCGAGACCACGCAGAGCTTCCGCCGACGGATAAACACGGCGATCTTGGATTTCTTCCAGGTAGCGGACGGCGCGTTGGGCAGCCTCGGCGAGGAGGGTGGATGTCGCACTCAGAGTGCCTATTGGATTCTCAGTCATCAGTATTCAGTATGATGTGCGCTCGCGATCGGAGCAGCAGCAACTCCGCGGCTTACGGTTAGGAATTGTTGATGCGCGTCACTGGCGACATTGTTTCGAATGAACCACCCATTCCTGTAGCGCGGGGCTAACGCGTTGTTTGCGGGCGACCCGCGGTTTTTCCGGCGCGACGAACCCGAAAGGCCGCAGGTACCCGCAAACGGCGCGTGTCCCCTCGCTACGTTTCCGACTGATCGGTCTGAATAGCGTAAAATTATGATGAGGAAGCGGCCATGCCCACGAACGGAGCGCAATCCTTCTCCGCGTCATATGACAGGACGACGAAGATTATTTCGGGCGTCGTGTGCGGCGTCCTGGTTTTGGCTGCATTCGCCGCGCAGAACATCTTGATCGCCGCTCTTGGGGCGGTCGTGATTGCGGTTTGCTATGCGTATTCGCCCCTGGGCTATGCAGTTTCGGAGCGGTCGATTGTCGTCCGCCGGCTGATCGGGCGCGTCCGCATTCCGCTCGAGGGCGTGCGTGAAATCCGAGCCGCGACCGCCGACGATTTCCGCGGCTGTCTCCGGCTGTGGGGTAGTGGCGGCTTGTTCGGGTATTACGGTTTGTTCCGAACGACGAAACTGGGAAAATGCACTTGGTATGTGACGAACCGCGCGAAGGCGGTCGTGTTGATTACCGAAACAAAGACGACGCTGTTCAGTCCGGACGATGTTGACGGCTTTTTGGCGGCAGTGCGGGCAGAAGCTCCGGTTCCGGAAATGGGTGGAGGTTTGCCGGCTGGCGCGATCGAGCCCCGCGGTGCCGGACTCGCATGGCTAGGAGCTGCCGTCGGCGTCGTGGCAGTTGCGGTTGTTGCTTTCGCCGTTTCGTACTCGCCGGGGCCGCCGCGATTGACGTTGACCGCAGACTCGCTGGCGATCCACGACCGTTTCTATCCCGTCACGCTGCAAGCGGACGGCGTGGATGTCGCCCATATTCGAGTAGTGGACCTCGGCGTGGAGAAGGAATGGCGTTCAACCGCGAAAGCCAACGGCTTCGCGAACTCACATTACCGTTCCGGCTGGTTCCAGGTCGCCAATGGTCAAAAAGTTCATCTTTACGAGGCCGGTGGTAAGCGATTAGTCCTACTGCCTCCAAACGGTGATAGCGCGGCTGTGCTGGTGGAGGTGCAGGAGCCGGACAGATTTGTGGAAGAATTGCAGCGAGCGTGGAGCACCCATTTGAAGGCGGCGAGTGCCGGCAATTAGCGAGGCTGTTTCTTGGAGGATATCTGGATGGATGCGCAAAAAAAGAACGATCGGTTAGCCTGGCTGCAAGGACCTTCGGCCAAATGCTCGATGCCCGGTGACGTCGATTCGCCTTGGCGGCTGGTGCTGCTGGGAGCGCCGGGAGTGGGCAAGGGCACGCAGGCTCTGCTGCTGAGCCAGCGTCTGGGTGCCTGCCATCTCTCGACAGGCGATGTCTTCCGCGCTGCCGGGGGCCGCTCGGATTGCGATCAAACGCCAGCCATGACGGCGGCTCTGGCGCACATGCGCCGTGGTGAACTGGTGCCGGACACTACCGTTTGGGAGATGGTGCGCGAACGGACCGGCTGCCTGCATTGCGGCGGTGGATTCATCCTCGACGGATTTCCGCGCACTCTGAGCCAGGCTGAGGCGCTGAAGCAGCACATGGAAAATGAGAAGCTTGCGCTGCACGCCGTGGTGAATTACGAACTGCCGCTGGACGAAATTGTGTCGCGCCTGAGCGGCCGGCGTACTTGCAAGCAATGCAAGGCGGTGTTCCACATTACCGGACAGCCGCCTAAGAAAGAAGGCGTGTGCGATCATTGCGGCGGCCCGCTATTCCAGCGCGAGGATGACCGGCCGGAAGCCATCAAGGTTCGGATGGAGGCTTACCAACGGAGCACGATGCCTCTGATCGAGTTTTACTCGGGGCTGGGATTGCTGATGCCGGTCGCGGCGACGGGATCGCCTGAGGAGATTTGTGGGCGGACGATGGGGGCGTTGGGAGTCAATGCATGAGGCCGGCAATTGTAGTCCTGCTGGTCAGCGCATCCGTTTTCGCGCAAACTGTTGCCTTCCAGGATGCTTCCGATCCGAAGCGCGGCCGCGTGTCCGGAGTAGTTCAGAATGAGCAGGGCCAGCCCCTTCCCGGCGCTATGGTTCAGGCCATGTTGATGGGCGCTCCAATCATGGGCAAAGTGCCGCATGCCCTCACCGACTCACAAGGGAGGTTCGCACTCGCGGGATTGCTACCCGGCCGCACTTCCGTGGATGCCAGCAAGGAGGAGGATTTTTACCCGGACCGCTTGCTCGGCCTCTGGGACAGTCAAACATCCAGCGAAATCGAGGTGCCGTCCGGCGGAGAAGTGTCCGGCATCGTCCTCAAAATTTCGCCAGCCGGCCGACTAGAAGTCAAAGCGAGAAACGCAGTCACCGGCGCCGACATTGATGCCATCACAATAAGGCTGGAGCGCGACGGCCCTCCCGACCGCTGGATCGAGGGCAGCCGCCTCGGTAACCAGTGGCTGGTGCCCGCCGCGCCCATCCGTTTGCGTGTCCAGACGAAGGGCTTCCAGCCGGCATGGTACGGTGGCGATGGCTCCTTGGAACAGGCTATGCCGATCACGGTGTCGCCGCGCCAGGTGATGATGGTTGTCGTTTTCCTGGTGCCGAAGCGGTAGCAGAGCGGGCGCTTGGCGGACCTTCGCCCGGGAGAGATCGTCTGCGTAGCGGAACGAACGTCCACACCAGAAGAAACCGAAGAAGTCTCGAAATCGCGTACCGCTTATACTCGCCGGCGGCGGAAAACGAGAGCCGCGCCCAGCAATCCCACGGCGAGCAGGGACACAGAGGCGGGCTCCGGAGTCACCACAGCGTCCGCGGCATCGGCGACGATCAAATGGCCCGCTGCCGTCGGGTGATCGGTATCCCAGAACAGAAACTGGCTGGGATTGGAGCAGGGCGTGCCGCCGGCAAAATTGACTTCTCCTGTCAAACAGGGGGCCGTTACATTGGCGAAGCCGTAGAGCGATGGATTCGCCACAATCCCATCGAGGAGCGAATAGGTATCCAGAATGGACAGATGTAAGCCATCCGAGCCTGCGAGCGAAAGCGCGCTAGTGACAAGGGCGTTATCGAAATTCGCCGCCAGGAACGATGCGCCGGCCTGCACTGACGGACCCCCAGCTATTGCGCCGGGAGTCTTGCCCAGGTCCGGCACTGTGACGATGAGAAGCCTCTTCGCACCATCGGCAGCCAAAGCACCGATTGAGGCATCGACGTTGGTCACGGCAGCTCCGATATCCCCTGGATATTGCGTTGGAAGCGCTCCCGTCAGGATGTCGGACAGATCGTTGCTGCCAATCCAGATCGTGTAGAGCGCATTCGGGTCAGCAACCGGATGAGCCGCTCCGAATTGAGCCACCTGTGCGGTGAGGTCTGTCGCGGGATTTGCGGTATTGAACGTCTCTGGGCCGGTCTCTGCCCCACCGAAGGCATAGTCGGTTCCGCCCGCCAGGCTTGGATGAAGAGGCGCGACACCGAATTTAGCCGCGAGATCCTGAATCCAGATCGGCCCATTGCTGAACTGCCCGTTGGAATACGGGGGTGCAGGCTCGGCGCCGCCGGTCGCTATAAAAACGTTTCCGACGTCCGAGAGGCTGTCGCCGAAGGCATATATTGCGTCGATTGTTCCGGCGCTGGCAGCTGGCAAGAATCCGCCGATCGCCAACCCTATGAGCGCGAGGCGTCCAATACGAGAAGTAGCCATCGCGGTATTATATCCCAACCAGCGGACTCCCCAGACTGGCGGATTAATCGCAGGTGCTCGACGCGAGCTGCCCTGGGCGTGATCGTCAGCCGGCTCAGCGGACGCCGCACTTGCAAGCAGTGCAAAGCGGTGTGTCACGTCACCGGGCAGCCGCCGAAAGCCGAGGGTGTGTGCGATCATTGCGGCGGCCCGCTATTCCAACGCGAGGATGATCGGCCGGAATCCGTAACGGTTCGGATGGAGGCGTATCAACGGAGCACGATGCCGCTGATCGAGTTTTACTCGGAGCTGGGATTGCTGATGCCTGTGGCGGCGAGGGGATCGCCGGAGGAGATTTGCGGGCGGACTATGAAGGCGTTGGGGGCGGGGATCTAAGCAGAACGCCGGGTCTGGGACCGCAGGGCGGCCCAAAGTCCGAGATGGCGACTCGCTCATTCGGAACGCGCGCTGGGCGGGAGAGGCGGGCTACGGTCGCCCGCCCCACTTGCGCCTCGCGGCTCTAGTGCCGGGCTGTCCCCGGTGCCCAGGCGACGCCGCGCAGGACTTCGCCGAAGCCGGCCGTTTTGATTATGGTGAAGCTTTCCCCGGCGGGAGGAGTGGGGCCGCCGGCGCTCAAGGTATCCGTGATCGCGACCAACTGGTTCGGATCGGCGCCCTGGTCGCCGTTTCCACTGATGGTGGAGGTGATGGCGTAGATGGTCGCGGTCCCATCGCGATTCACCACGCCCGTGATATTGCGGACGCCGTCGTTTGCCGGCTGCCACGGAAATCCACTTCCTCCGGCTCCGTTATTGAGCCCGGTCGGATAACCCGTGATCGCGTACGAGTACGGTACGCCGAGGTTCAAGCCATTCGTCAGCGTGTAGGCGAGCTGCCACTCGCCGGCGGCTGCGTTAAACACCCACTTCTGGAGTCCAGCCGTTGGGTTTTGCGCTGGCGTGGCGGGGGCGTAGAAATCCGCGACGGTTGCGCCCGAGGCACCGCTGCCTTCATCGGCGACGTAAAGCGTGGTGGCGTTCGCAAACCAGATGCCGAAAGGGAAACTCGCGGTGCTCTTCTTGGCGAGGACAGTGGGGAGGCCCTTCAGGATGCACATATTGTAAGGTTTGAGGCCATCGGTTTGAATGACAGTTGCGCTGGGGTCGTAAGCCAGTGGCGACGTCGGAAGGCCGGCGCCGGAGACAGGAAGGCCCACCCCATTCGTGTCCGTGCACACCGAGCCGGTGCTATCGACGAAGTAGACGGTGTTGATGCCGTTGCCGCCGCTTCCCTTCGTGTAATAGAGCACGTTGTCGAAAATCGTCAGGCCGCGGAAGTTGGTGTCTTTCCCGATCTTGTCCAGCTTGTCGCCCAACTGCGCAATGTTGAAGCTCCCCACTGCTGTGGGAGTTCCGGGATTTTGAGCGACTTCCGCCTTGACCTCGGGCGTCAGCATCTGCGCGCCGGTGCTGATAATGACGCCGACCGGCTGGGGCGTTTGGGTGCCGTTGCCCGCGTTGCCGGCCATGTAGACCAGGTTCGCGCCGAGGGAGTTGCTCAGGATCGCCGCGCGGCCATTGTCGCCGGTATAGGCGTTGGTTTTCGTAATGTGAAATTTCCCGTGCCGATCCACTTGCGCCACGGAACGGTAGTAGCTGTTTCCGGGGGCAACGGTGGGATCGATTTCTCCGGGCGTGTTGGAATTCGAGACGTCAATTGCGCCGATCGGCGCGAAATAGCCCATGAAGGTCAGGTAGTTACCATCGGTCGACAAGTTCAACGCCAATTCCGATTTCGAGGAGAAACTGGTGACCACTTGATCCTTGGTGGGCGGGACTCCGTGTTGGGAGCTGTTGGGCACTTCGAGCGAGGTGACGAGCGTGCCGGCGGGGGTGATCTGGTCGAGAAAAATCTTCGAGGTGATGCCGAAGTTGCCATCGACGGTATCGTTGTTAAAAACGTACGGATAGGCGCTGCTCGTTACGGCGGTTGCAGGGGTCGGGCAGTTGGCGGGCGAGCAGTTAGGGGGCAGAACCGTCGTCCCGGCTACAATGCTGCCCGTGTCCATATAGAAGCTGCGGGTGACCACCAGGTTGCCGGGATAGAAGTATGCACTGCCGTTTTGGGCATAAGCGGTGAAGACGCCCGCCAGGGTAGCGATAGAAACGACCGTAAGCAGTGCTGCAACCGCGAACAGGCGTTTTCTCGAAATGTTCGCTCTCGATGTTCGCTTTCTTGCGATGTTCGCTTTCATTGATAGTCTCTCCTCGGAAGTTTCTGGGTGGAACAGAGACGTGTGCTCGACACGTACTGCGCCAGCCATGCTAGCATCCGCAGATTACAAAGCGGTGACAGCTTGTTCGCAGTTTCGGTAAATGTCAGCGGAAGTTTTCGGTTACGTTAGGTTGAACACCAGGCATAGTTCTCGTACCCTTCAGGCTTTCCGTGCCATTGACTTTCGTCTTCGAACTTCTTCGACGAACTGTGGCGGCGCGCACCAACAGGCAAATAGTGGCAGCTGCCGAGAGCGGCCGAAATCGCTGATAACACTCTGATTCTTGAAGGCTCGGCGAGATAGCTGCTGGATGGTCGGCCACTCGGCCCTCGGCTTACTCGTCCTAGGCTCCTGAGGTTCGGTGCCCTTCGAAGCCGGCCACCGAGTCGAAAAACGGTCGCTTCCAATCCCCAGCCTCACCCACGCGGCGGAAGTTGGGACAACAAGGAGTTCTCAGTCGGTGCCCGATGCGTCCGAGGCGGTTCTTTTCGGCTGCCTGCTAAAATGAACCTTCACTCCTGGCTGCTCTCCTTTGAGCCAGTACCGTGGAATCTCGAAAAACATGACACCAGAACCTGCAAGCTCCCGTCGCCATTTTTCGGTATCAAACGCGAGCCAATTCCAACGCGAGACGACCTCGTCCGGCGGCGTTAATTCGCTGGCGCTGAGAACATCGACACCGCACTCCAACAGGCTTTTGTAAACCGCCTCGAAATACGAACCCATCGAACTAAATGCAAGTAGGTGCTCGTCCTCGCACCATCTCTCCGGTGGTTTCTCCAGCCAGTCGACTCTGAATTGAGTCAACCCTCCCGGATACTTCGAGTCCACCTCAGATTTCCGTGCAAGGATCACGTTGAACTCAAAGACGATTGCCAATGTCGCCTCCTTTTTGACTCCAGGAGACTGTTTCATTTGCAGACAGGGGCATATGGGCGATGCAGTTAATTTTAGCCGATTCAGAAAGCGGCCAGTCCTGAGTGACGGCGGTTCCGGAAGTAAACGCACCTTGCCTTGTAACGCCCGTTGCTGACATCTGCGCACAAAACGGGAAGGACCACCCGGCAATGGGCGCGAAGGCGGGGCTTATGGGAGCCTCGCCGGGTACCGTCATGATCCCCATGCCTGCCGGCTGGCTGCGGCAGCAAGCTGACTAATCACAACGAGGCTAGCAAAGCCTCTGGCTGATTCGCCACCTCCCCACCCCTTCGGCTATCGCTCCCTTACGCCGCCGACATCGGCATCGAGCGCACTCTCTTCCCCGTAACCTGGAACAGCGCATTCCCCACCGCCGGCGCCAAGCCGATGATGGGCGTTTCGCCCGCCCCTGACGACGGCAGATCTTTGCGGTCCACCAGGACGGTTTCGATCGCGGGAACGTCACTGAAGCGCGGAACGCGGTAGCGCGAGAACAGTGGGTTGAGGATTTTGCCATCGGCGAAGCGGATCTGCTCGAAGAGCGCGCCGCCGATCGCCATGATGACGGAGCCTTCCACCTGGTTACGCAGGTGATCGGGATTCACCACCGCGCCGCACTCGAACGCCTCCACCACGCGAATGATCTTCGGCCGGCCGCCTTCCATCGTTGCTTCCGCACAGCAGCCCACGTAAGCGTTCTTTTCGAAGCCGAGTGATATCCCATAGCCGCGCCCATCCGACTTTTGTTTACCCCAGCCGAACTTCTCGGCGGCGGCGATCAGCACCGCGCGCTGCCGCTCGTCTTTGAGATTCTTCAAGCGGAACTCGAGCGGATCCATGCCCACGGCGTGCGCCAGCTCGTCGATGTGGCACTCGCGCGCGAAGTGGTTGGCCGTCGCGGCAAGTCCTCTATATGATCCCTGCCGTAGCGGCGATTTCGATGGATGAAACACGATCTGCCGGTTGGGAATGTCGTAAGTGATCTGCATTCCCGAGGACCCCGAATTGTAGTTGTGAAATTCCCAGGCTGTGATGTGCCCGTCCGCACGCGCTCCGGCGGAAATCTCGATCACGCCGCCCGGCCGGAAGTAGCTCCAGGTGAACTCTTCCTGGCGCGTCCAAACCACTTGCACGGGTTTGCCCGCGGCCTTGGCAAGACGCGCGGCTTCAATCGCGGTTTCGCCCGAGTGCTTGCCGCCGTAGCCGGAGCCGGTGTCAGGCACGATCACGCGCACGCGCTCCTGGGGAATGCCCAACGCCGACGCCAGTTCCTCGCGCACTCCGAAGGGCCGCTGCGTGCCGGTCCAGACGGTGAGTTTGTCGCCGGTCCACTCGGCCACCGCGGCGCGCGGCTCGAGCGGCGTGTGTGCGATGTAGGCGATGGTGTAAGTGCCGCTGACTTTGTGCTCAGCTTCCGCCATTCCGCGCTCGATGGAACCGCGTGCGTCGCGATCCTCGCCTGCCTCGGCGTCGGTCTTGATATAGGTGAAGAAGTCGCGATCCGACGGTTGCGGCTCGCTCTTCCAATCGGCTTTGAGCGCGGCCAGCGCGCGGTCGGCGGTCATCTCATCGGACGCGGCAACACCCGCGAACTCACCGTCATGCGCCACGGTCACGCCGGAAATCTGCTTAGCGGCGGAATCATCCAGGCTTGTCAGCTTCGCGCCGAACGCCACCGGGCGCAGCACTTTGCCGTACAGCATGCCGGGACGCTTGACGTCGGTGGTGTAGCGGTGGCTGCCGGTGACGATATCCCGGCCGTTCACTTTCGGGATGGTATGCCCCGCGACCTTCCATTCGAGTGCCGGCGTCAGCTTCACCTCGGCCTGAATCGATTGCACCAGTTGCTTGCCATGCGTCAGCTCGCCAAATCCCGCGCTGTGTCCATTGCAGGTCACTTTGCCGTCCGCAATCTGCACCGCGCCACGGTCAACCTTCCACTCCGACGAGGCGATATTGATGAGCGCCTCGCGGGCCGCCGCCGCCGCTTTGCGAAGCTGCGGTGCCATAGTCGGCGTCGTGCGGCTGCCGAAAGTGCCCATGTCATAGGGCACCAGATCGGTATCGGCCATCAGCATGTGGATGCTCGCCACCGGCGCGTGCAACTCCTCGGCAACAGCCTGTGTGAGCGATGTCCGGATGTTCTGCCCGACCTCGGTTTTGCCGGTATAAACCGTGATGCCACCATCCTCGCCGATGTGCAGCCACGCGGAAATCTCCGCCGGGCGTGCATCGCCGCCACGGGCGCGCCGTCCGGATTCCTGTGCATCCGCGGCTTCATCGATCACGCACAGCACCACGATGCCGCCGCCTAGCGTATTCAAGAAGTTGCGACGGGAAAGTTCCGTGGTCATGACGCCCTCCGCATGGTCTTCTGGTGTTGGGCAGCGATGCGCACAGCCGCCACAATTCGCGGATAAGTTCCGCACCGGCAGATGTTGCCTTGCATGCCATGGACGATCTCACTCTCGGTGGGGCTGACGTTCTCAGCGAGTAACGAGACGCCGTTCATGATCATGCCAGCCGTACAGTAGCCGCACTGCATGGCGCCGGTTTCGAGAAAAGCTTCCTGCAACGGATGGAGTCCGCCGTTGCGTTCCAGGCCCTCGATGGTGAGGATCCGTTTGCCTTCCGCGGCTGAGACGCGCGTGATGCAGGAGCGCACGGCATGGCCGTCGAGCAGCACCGTGCACGCGCCGCACTGCCCTTCTCCGCACCCGTATTTCGCGCCGGTGAGATCCAGATCGTCGCGCAGAACGCTGAGCAGGCTTCGCTCCGGGCTGGCGTTCACGCGGCGTCTGGTCCCATTCACATGGAGTTCCGTGACCTGTGCCATGTTTCTTATTATGCGCCAGTGGGCTGCCTATGGCGCTTGCAATATGGGGTTCTGGTAGTTCACGATGAAAACTGGGTAACGTGCAAGCGCGTCCGTGCGTCCGACATATGACTAGCCTCATGCGGCATGCATTCGCTTTCGGCGCGCTGGTGTTTTTTCTTACAGCGGACTTGCCTTTGCCGGCCCAAATCCCTGGACCCGGAGAACCCGGTGGCTGCTTGCCGGGCTATCCTTGCGGAAACAACACTGGCGGCCCCGGCATCCCGTTTCCGGGCCGCCACAAAAAGAAGAAGGACGATCAGCAGGAGCCGCTACAAACTCTCAATGAGACCATGCTCCGGCAGTTGGATGACAACAGCATAGTTGTCGAATCCAAGGACACCCGGCTCATCCACATGAAGCGCTTGCCGAGCACGAAATTCCTCCGCGATGGCGATCCGATGAAAGCCAGTGTCCTGAAGCCTGGCGATCATCTGATCATCGATTACCGCGAAGACGACGAAGGGTTCATGACCGCGGTCAATGTGACCCTGGAGAAGGAAGGCACTCCCTCGGAACGTGCCCACGCATCGGTGCCCGTGGAGATCCTTGAGCCGGTTTCGCAAAGCAAGGCGGATGACGAGCGTCCCGTACAGCGGCGCCGCGATTCGAAGAAAGCCGATTCCTCAAACTCGGATGCACAGCCGCCTGCCCCACACGCAGACACGGCGCAAACTCCTGCCGCGGCGCCGAGCTCTGCACCGGCTGACGCTGCGAAAGCCGCCCCACCTGCCACGGCGCCCGCGGCCGCTTCCACGGAGCTCCCGCCCATTGTTCCACCGGACGCCGGGTTGGATCTGGACCACATTCCCACCAACACCAGTTCACACGCGCCGGTTGACGATTCCGACAGTGGTCCCCCGAAACTCGCGCGCGGAAAACCCAAGCCGAAGAAAGCGACCGACGCCGACCAGGTGGCTTTGAATTCTCCACCCGCGCCGGCTTCCGCGGCATCCGCACCAGCGTCCGCGCCCCCAGCGGCGCCGTCCTCCGAGCCGCAACTCGCCGCTACAGGCCAGTCTCCCGCCCCGGCGGCTGAAGGCCCCAGCTTCGGGGAAATGGCCCCGCCGGTTGACGCCCACATACAGAAAGCCCGGGAGGCGGCGGACGCGTTTACTGAGACCCTGCCCGATTACATTTGCCAACAACAAACCGCGAGATTCCAGAGCACCACACATGTGGTGAGCTGGGTGCCGATGGATCTCGTTAGTGCCGAGCTGGTTTATGAGAAGGGGAAGGAGAGCTACCGCAACCTGGCGATTAACGGCAAACCGGCCAAGGCGAAGCGGATGGAGGAGATACCCGGCTCCATATCCACCGGGGAATTCGGTTCAGTACTCGTGGACCTTTTCTCACCGGCTACCGCCGCCGATTTTAGGTTTCGACGGAACTCCAAAAGTGGCGGACGAGACGCCTTACTTTACGATTTCCAGGTGGATCGGGAGCATTCCCACTGGGCCATTCACGCGCCTTCGCAATCGGTTTTACCCGCGTACCGGGGCTCCGTCTGGATCGATAAGGAAACCGGCCGCACGCTGCGCATCGAGATGCAGACCGTCCACCTTCCCGAGGAATTCCCGTTCGACAAGATCGAAATGGCGACTGATTACGAGTTCATCCGCCTCTCCGAACACCAGTTCCTGCTACCTGTGCATTCCGAGAACCTGATGTGCCAGCGCGGTACCAGCGTCTGTGCACACAACGTGATCGATTTTCGGAACTACCACAAGTTCACCGGCGAATCCACGATCGAGTTCGGAAAGTAATCGGCAAGCGTCACAAATTTGACACCCGCTACAGAATTGGCGTTCCAGCATCAGTGCAAACTCTTTGTTTTCTGCGGATTCGCCGAGGTTGTGAACGTGCAACCGGATGGGCATGATCATTAACGCTCTAACCAGCTTGCTCCCCGTGACCTTCCAGCCGGGCAACGCTGTCAATCGCACATCGCCAAACCCATTTTCCGCCGCCCAAACGCAGACGCCGGCCGATTCACCCAGTATTTCACCGGCAGCCAGTTTCTTGAGCATGCTCCAGCAGGTCCAGCAGCAGAATCCCACTTTGTTCAAACAGATCACTTCGCGGCTCGCGACGCAGTTCCAAAATCAGGCCAACGCTGCCGCTGCCCAGGGCAATTCCACGCAGGCGAGCCAACTCAAGCAACTCGCTACGGAATTTCAAAACTCGTCTACTACCGGACAGCTTCCCTCGGCGCAGGCGCTGCAAGTGTCGGGGTTCGGCACGCAACATGGAGGCCATCACGGCCATCACCATGGCTTTGGTAATCCACCGCAGATAAATAACGATCCTACGTCTCTGCTGAATAGCATCCTCGGCTCGTCTGCAAATCCGGCGACATAGCCGACGCCACTCGAAGAGCGCGTCCTGGCTCTCGAAACGCAACCGCCCCGGTGAGCTAACGAACGGCCGCCGCACTGCTGCCCGCACTTCTGCGTCCCGTTGCGCGGATATCGAGCTGCACCTTGTCACTCACACGAAGAAACAGCGTGCTGGGATTCTTGATGCCCCATTGTGTATAGTGCAACTCGGAGCGCAGCGTCGCGGTCAGTTGATCGCCTTTAGTTTCGATGTGCGCATTTAGGGTCAATTCGTGCGTCGCTCCGTGAATCTGGAACAGGCCGTGCACTACCAGCTCGGACGTCCCTTGGGGCTCGAAACGTCCCTCGACGCTGGTGGGGGTGAAAACCGCTTCGGGAAAACGGGAGCTCTCCAGAACGTCCTTATGCATCTTCCGATCGCGCGCGCCACCGCCCGTATTCCCACTGGCCACGTCTACGATCACTTCGCCACCAGCCTTGCCGTTCCCCGGATCGTAGCGGATCGTGCCCTTCCGCAATTGAAAGGCGCCGTGGACAGTGTGGAGCACATCCGCCAGCGTAAACCGAATTTCGGTCTGAGCCTGATCCAGGTCGAACACTATGTCTTCGGCTCGCGCGGCGCCGGTGCAGATGGCACAGACAAAGATCAGTAGACGAACAGCGTTTCGCACCGTTTTGCACCTACCTAACTGCCATCATGCGGAGACCTAACGGAACGATGCCGCCGGTCACCAATTTCGCCGTGGGACGCTCGGCCACATGCGCCGCCAGCAAATTCGAAAATATTGCTGGTTTGGCGGCCATGGCGTGCAACGCACGATGGCGGATCAGAGGGAACCGGTCCATCGAAAGCATCAGTCGTGCCATCAAGGCCGGTCGCCGTAACAAGCGCCGGTGTTCTCGGTCGTACGCTCGAAGGTCGCCAGCTTCGAGTGCAAGCGCAAGCGCCTCCGCCTGCCGGAACGCGAGGCAGAGCCCTTCACCGGTGATCGCGTCCACAGATCCCGAACTATCGCCAATCAGCGCCACTCCACCGCGAGCCACATGCCGCAGGCGGCGT
>Ga0208199_1000346_pt1 | contig 19178 bp, 14 predicted proteins | sample Sb_taG_FD_187705 | JGI IMG/M metagenome (GOLD analysis project Ga0208199, IMG submission 187705) | Peat soil microbial communities from Weissenstadt, Germany - Sb_50d_1_NS metaG (SPAdes) (version 2) | ecosystem: Environmental > Terrestrial > Soil > Wetlands > Peat | place: Germany: Weissenstadt... | reverse complement strand
GGTCAATACCTCGTGACCACGCCGGCACCGACTTCACCAACCCCAACCCTGAACCCGACCCCGACAGCTCCAACCCACTGAGGCCCATCGTGAAATCGCTTCACGGCACGTTCCCGTCAGGAACCATCTTCGTCGGTGGGAGCAAGACGCTTTCCACGGCCGCGAGCGCGGTCGACACTGTGGACATCCAGTGCACCAGCACAGGCGTCTACCTCTGCAATCTCAACAAAGCTTACGCCTGATCCATCCCGTCACCCGGTCAGGCCCGCGCTGGCCGGGTTAGCTTCCGAAAGGTGACAGCCATGATCGTTCGAGACCAAGAAGAAGCACCATCGACAGCTACGCTTTCAGGTCCTGATACTGGACTTGTCGGCACACAGAACGGCCCATTCACCGTCACACTCGATCAGCCCGCTCCTACGGGTGGAGTGATCGTCACTCCTACTAGCACGAACGATTCGGACACGTTCCAGGACGCATCAGAGGGAAGCAATATCATGAACATCACCATTCCCGAGGGTTCCACGTCCATCACGTTCTACGTGACACCTGGTGGCACTGCGGGTGACCGCAATATCTCGATCACGACATCTCCCGTGCTCACCTATCCGGGATCGCCGATTACTTACGACGCCGCGGCCGATGCCACAGATTGGACGATCACCGGAAACCTCACGCTCTCGCCGACTACCAGCTCTGGTTCAGGTGTTGTGATGAAGGGGACCAATCCTTTCATGCATGACTATACCGCTCCGGGCACGAATGGAAACAACGTCTTTGTCGGGACGAATGCTGGCAATTTCACGATGGCTTATGCGTCAGAGGCATACAATGCGAGCTATAACGTGGGTGTCGGCTATGGAGTCCTGGGATCGCTCACAAGCGGCTTTGATAACACAGCTGTCGGACACCAGGCTCTGGGCAACACTACCACCGGGTGGCAGTGTGTAGCAGTTGGTGTGAGAGCCCTGGTCTCGAACACGACTGGCACCCAAAATGTGGCCGTCGGGGAAGACAGCCAGAACTCCACCACAAGGGGAAGTTACAACGCTTCAATTGGAACTGACAGCCTCTTCTATAACGGGACTGGCACTCAGAATACCGCCCTCGGCGATTCGGCGATGACGAACTGCTCAGGGACTATCGGAAATGTAGCTGTCGGGTTCCAAACATTGGAAGGCCAATATTCAGGCACCGCCGGAGAGGGCACCCCCATCGGGACCGGAAACTACAATACCGCCCTCGGATGGGAAGCACTGTGTAATATCACTACCGCATCATATAATGTCGCGGTAGGTTCTTCCTCGTTGATCACGCTCTCGACTGGCACTGACAACGTGGCCGTCGGTGCGTCTAGCATGAGCAATCTCACAGCAGGACTTCAAAACACTGCCGTCGGATATGCAGCATGCCAAGGTGGCTCCGGTGCGGCATTCAACAACAACGTCGCCGTCGGATTCCAGGCGATGCTTCCCGTCACCACCGGCTCAAATAACACCGCATGCGGTTATGACGCATTGTCGACCATCACGACCGGGGGCGCGAACGTCGCTGTTGGATGTGCGGCACTCGAATCGCTTACGACGGCCAGCACGAACACAGCGGTGGGTTATAACGCCGGCATCTCGATCACCACCGGCACCGACAACGTGGCTGTTGGTGCGTCCGCACTGAGCAGCCAAACGACCGGAAACTACAATGTCGCAGTGGGAAATTCGGCATGCTACGGAGCCTCCGGCGCGACATTCGCCAAGAACGTCGGGGTCGGCTACCTTGCGTTAGCCAGCGCTTCGACTGGAGGCAACAATGTCGCAGTCGGATACGAGGCATGCCGTTACGAGACAATTGGCTCGTACAACGTCGCAGTCGGTGCTTACGCGCTAGCTGGAGCCTCCGGCGCGACATCCGCCGACAACGTCGGTATCGGCTACAGTGCTCTGACCGCTGCCACGACCGGCACCAAGAACGTTGCGGTCGGGTTCAACTCGGGAGTTGCGCTCACAACGGGTAGCAACTGCCTGTTTCTTGGCTCCAACGCCGGTGAATACGAGACCAACTCGAATGTGATCCTGATCGATACCCTCGATCGCACCAACATGGCTGGCGGTCACACCGGGGCTCCGATCTACGCCACCACGAACGCGACGGCCTCAAACCAGCAGATCACGTTCAACGTTGGAACAGCAACGGTTACTGGAACGACCATCACCACCGCCCTGAAGATCGGTGACAACTCCATCCTCTTCGGCACGGCCGCGCCAACATCAGGAACATGGGTTACTGGCGACGTGTGCTACAACTCAGCTCCCGCCTCGGGCTCGCCGCAAGGCTGGGTATGCAATTCCGGTGGCACTCCAGGGACGTGGAAGCCGATGGCGAACCAACCGTGATCTCTCGAATGCGGAATGTGGAATGCGGAATGGAAGAGAATCCAATGCGGGCGCTGTCTTCGATCTGCGTTGATACCGCATTCCGAATTCCGCATTCCGCATTGGAAGCATTCCGCATTCGGAGCATTCGTGCGAACCGACCTCCCGAGAGGGAAACCATGGCGACTCCGCTCTATCTGCCTTACGAATTTACGTCCGTGTTGATCGACACGGGCAACACCCACCCGTTCTTCATCGATCGATGGTCCCGCGGTGTCGCCCCAGCCAGCGGAGTAGCCGGCCAGCCAGGGATCCGGGGTTCGCACCGCGTCCCGTCGGGGTCACGACGCCGAACGGGCTTGCCTGGACCTGGAAACCCATAACTTGCAGGTGCAAGACCATCATACAGGCGGCATTCGGGTTGTGGGTATGAATGATGAAACGCGTGTCCCGCAAGTGCGGGCGAGGTTCCTCGCAGAGCCAGCGGACGACCGCCATCCCGCAGTCGGGACGCTCGTGATCAACCAGCACTTCCCCGCCCAGGTCATGATCGAGATGGACCTCGTCCCACGGCTGCTGCAACAGCTCGAGGCATTGCTCGACAGTCTGCACCCACAGCGCACCCGGGTGCGCGGCCAGGAAAGGCAGAGCTCGATCAGGCGCGTCATCCAGAAAGAGGATCCGGGGCACATCAGGTGAAACCATTGGCTTCGTTCCGCAGAATCGCACCGAGCCTGTTCATCCCGGCCAAGACATTGTGGAAGGTCCATACAAACCTCAAACATTTCCCAGAATACCGGTGGGTTCGTTTCGTCAAATCAAAACGCTCTCTGAGACTCCTTTCAACGTGGGTCGGTTTTGGAGCATCACGCCGAGCCTTGTCGTTCACTGGGTTCGCGATTCGGTACAACCCTCATAATCTCTCAATTCATCTCAGATCACCGTTCGGTTCGTTTCGTCGGATTGAAGACCAGGGCTTACGCATCACAATAGCGATGCTGGGTTATATGGGAAGTTTCGTATCCTGAGCAAACCCAGACTTTTGCCCTACAGTTTTGCGAATTTCCGATAGTGTTGTGACCAATACAGCGCATTGCTATTTACGTCACATTATATGAGTACATTATATTTTCCATGAAACCCCAGGAAAAAGTGGTGCGTAAGCCCTGAGGGTGACCCGCAGCGCAACCCACCGACTTAAGCCTTGTGATCGCTTCCCAGGCTGCTGCTAACACAAGCTGGACTTTGTGCTTGGATAGCTCCCTGGAATGGGTCAATGGCGCGGTACCCATTCAAAGGGACCGATGTCGAAGCCGGAGCCCTTCGGCCGATGGACCCCATCATAGTCCCTTGTGGGCGCCCCCTGTGACGTGCCCGCCTTGATGCAACGACTCTGCGCTGAGAGATGATAATCCCCCGTGCCATCGCTCTGGTAATTAATCAATTTCGGGTCCGCAACCACCGTCTCTCGGTCCACATTCCCGTTTTGGAGCGTGAAAGCGCCTGACTTATTCCCGTAGACCAAGTTGTTGAGGTAGCGGTTATGCGTGCCGGTCCGCCCCTCCTCAAGTATGCCGTATCCGTAGTTATTGATCACGATGTTGTTCGAGATCACGAAGTTGTCTGCGATGATTCCCCCAGGTGAATCCCCCGCACCGACGATGATTCCTCCCACACCGTTCTCGAAGACGAGGTTATTAGCAATGGTGGCGTTCCTGGCGGCATGCCAGGCGTGAATCCCATAGGCCTGGCAGCGGTAGACAATATTGTTCCAGACATGACCACCTAGATTCGCTATATAGATCCCATGGATCGAGTTATTGGGTTTCGCTGGGTCGATGGTCCCAATCTTGTTGACAACGTTACCGATGATGTCCGAGTCGTGGGCGCTATAGTTGGCGTTATCGATGCCAGCCCCACCATTTCTGCCGGTGTTAATCGCAGGGATATCATGGACGTGGTTCCCTACGATCTGGACATGGGAGGCGAGATTCAAGATTCCAATCCGTCCGTCCCCCGTGATGTCGAATCCTTGGATATCGACGTAATCGCCATGATTGGTCCAGGAGAAATCGCTCCCGGTCGTCTGAATATGAGCACCCCAGTGATCGTCCGAGATGAACCGAATGCGATGGGTTGCTTCCCCGCTGGTCCTGGTGACGACGGCGGCACGGTATTGGCCCGGAGCGACATGCACTGTGTCGCCGGGCGCGATCGAATCGGCGGCGTGCTGGATGGTTGCCCAGGGGTGTCCAGTCGAGCCATCTGCCGAGTCGCTCCCGCCCGGTGCGACGTAGAAGGTGTGCCCCGCCCCGGTCGTCTGCAGCAACCGGTTCTCCAGGAGTTCCTGGGCCGGGTGACCGATCGGGGGCCCGAGAGTGGTCAGAACTGCTAGCGCAGTCAGGGCAAGATGGGATTGGAGTCGTGGGATCAAACCGGCCATGGGTCGTCCTCCCTCTTGATAGTCCCAAGAAACTTTCCGCATACGCCTTTGCGAGCGGAGTGTCAATCAATGATGGTTCACTCAAAAATTGTATCAATGGACAAAACCAGCGATTTGACGTTGTCATCAACAGTGCGGGCGGTTCCCCCCTCTAACCGGCAACTGGGTTACCCGAGTAATTCGTACAGGGATTTACAAATGTAATCGATTTCGCCCTCAGAAAGGGTCGGGTAGAGCGGCAGGGCCACACATCCTCTCCAGATGCGTTCGGCCTGGGGAAACTCCTCTGCCTTAAGTTGGTAGCGATCCCGGTAGTAGCTCATGCGATGAAGCGGCCTGTAGGGAACCGAGGTCCCGATCCCCCGTTCGGCCAAGAGTTCGATCAGCCGGCCTCGGTCAACCCTGGCGTGGGGTTTAACGGTCAGCACGAAGAGGTGCCAGGCATGGTCTTCGGGAGGGACGTGCACGAGGGGAGGGTCGACGGCCACCAGTTCGGCCAGTCGCTGCATGTAACGGGCCGCGGAGCGTTGACGCCGATCGCGCATCGACCAGGCTCGCTCGAGCTGCGCCAGGCCGATCGCCGCGTTGACGTCGGGCATGTTGTACTTGTAGCCGGGGGCGATCACGTCGTATTCCCAGGACGGCTTTTCCGCCGTGAAGCGACTCCAGACGTCCCGATCGATCCCGTGGAGGCGCATCACCCGAGCCCGCGCCGCAATCGCCTCGTCGTCGGTCGTGAGCATGCCGCCTTCGCCGGTCGTGATCGTCTTGTTCGCGTAGAAACTGAAGCAGGTCGCATCTCCAAGGCCGCCGACCATACGCTCGCCGCAACGCGTCGGGAAGGCATGGGCAGCATCCTCCAGGACTTTCAGGCCCCGCTGTCGACAGACCTCCAGGATCCCGGGCCGGTCACCCCTCCGGAACATCGGGGCCGGCTGGCCACCGAAATGCACCACGACCAGCGCCTTGGCGTCGGGGTTCCGGTCGATCCCCTCGGCCACGATCTCGGGTGTGAGCAGGCTGCTACCATACTCGACGTCGAGAAAGACCGGATCCGCACCCAGGTAGCGGACGACCTCAGCCGAGGCGGTGAAGGTCATCGTCGGCACGAGGACCTTATCACCCGGCCCGATCCTCATCGCCTCCAGTCCCAGGTGCAGCGCCGCGGTACAGGAGTTGACGGCAACGGCGAACCGCGCGCCGACTTCCTGGGCGAACCTCCGCTCGAATTCCTGGGCCCTGCTCGCCGTCGTCAGCCAGCCGCTGTCCAGAACCTCCTGGAGGTAGGTCAGTTCGTTTCCGTCGCATGAAACGCGCGAGAACGGTATGTTTCTTGGTATTGCTCCGATCGTAGCCCCGCAATTCATGACGGCCTCATCTCTTGTGTTGTTCAACAGTTTGTTGGGTTTCTTCCGCGATTCCCACCTCGCGCCGACCGCTCACGTGGGAATCGGCCGGGGCTCCGGCGATGATGGCGATGGCCGTTTGACCCAGGATCTTCAAATCGGCCCAGAAAGTCCTGGTCCTCACGTACTCCACGTACAGGTCCAGCTTGCGGGGCAGGATCTCCTCCCGGTAAAGCCGCTCCGGATCGGGAACGTTGGCCAGAATCTTCTCCTCATCTCGATAGAGGATTGCGGCCGGATCCGTGATACCCGGTCTGACCGCATGGACGATTGCCCAGCGCTCGGGATTCACCTCGACCCATTTACGGACCTCGGGACGGGGACCGACAAGCGCCATGTCGCCCCGGATGACGTTCCAGAGTTGGGGCAGTTCGTCGAGTTTCGTCGCGCGGAGGAAGCGGCCGATTTTCGTGACGCGCGAGCCGTCCCCGGCATCGAAGGCCCCCGTCTCGCTGCCCGATCGGACGGTCATCGTCCGGAATTTGAACAAGATAAAGTCCTTGCCTTGGAACCCCACACGGGTCTGCCGGAAAAGGACCTGGCCGGGGGAATTCCGGCGTACGAGAACCGCGATGATGGCGAGCGCTGGCAGAAGAGCGATCAGGCCAACAAGAGCCACAGCAATATCGAGAGTACGCTTAAGCATCTTCGTACCAGGGCTTGTCCTTCGTGCGGTCCAGGCCGAGCACTGACCCCGTCCGAGGCTTCTGGATCCAGCATAAAACGTGGGTTCTCAGAAGGGGAACGGCGTTGACGACCGGATACAGGGCTGGCCAGGCTTTGCAGAGGCGCCTCCCAATCGGCGGGGCAAGCGTGACTGACCATCGAAGCATCAAACCCCCGGGGAAAAGCTGGCGGATGCGCTTGACCGGAACGCCGCGGACGTCCGGGTTCTTGGGATTATTCCAGATAAAATCGAACCACAGAATTCCTCCACCCGGTCGGAGCAAGGTCCACATTCGGTTCGCGAGCTTCTCCTGAAAATTCCGGTCGAGAATGGAAGTGAAAACGGTCGATTGCAGGACGATATCGAAGGACGCCTCTTCCAGAGCGAGAGAGGAGGCATCCCCGAGGATCAGGGCAACGGCCTGAGGCAGCACAGTCCTGGCCCGTAACAGAGCCTCGTCGAGCAGATCATTACCCACCAGGTTCTGAGGCTGGAAACCGAGCCGGATCAGTTCGATCAGATTGGCCCCGTCACCGCATCCGACCTCCAGTACCCGCTTGTCCTGGACAGGAACCTGGCCGGCTCGCTTGAGGCAATGGATGAAGGCACGCTCTCGCTCTTGACGTGCGTGGCAGACGTAGGGATCCAGCGGGTGATAGAGACACGCCTGTGGAAGCTGCTTGCGCCGTGCGTAACGCTCTTCGATGGCCCGGATTTCATCTTGTGGCTCAGGCATCTGGTCGTCCTTAGCGCAGAGCTTCGAGGAATTGCTGGGCGAGGATCCGATAATCGTGATGGGCCAGAACGTATTCCCGGCCCCTCAGGCCCATTGCGTCCCTGTCGGCAGGGGATAGAGCCATCAGGTGCAGGGTTGCCTGCGCGATGGCTTGGGGCTCCTCTGGTGGGACGGAGAGGCCGCATCCGCTCTCTGCCACCATGTCGTTACCCGCTTCGATGGCCTGGATGATTGGCTTACCCGCCATCATGTAGTCCATGAGCTTGTTCGGGCTTATTCCGAAGCGAAACAACGGGGTCCGCTTGAGCCCGATGAGAAGCGCGTCCATGGAACTCAGCAGAGCGGGAATGGAGAGTTTGGGGACCGGAGGCAGGAACACGATGTTCTTCAAATCCAGGGCAAAGGCTTTTCGCTGCAATGCCTCTTTCTCTGGTCCCTGCCCCACGAGCACGATGGCGGCTGGGTGGTCCCGCAGTAGCGCAGCCGCCTCCACCACCGCGTCCAGCGCATTAGCCATGCCATGAGCCCCCGCGTAGGCCACCAGGAATCGACCCTCCTTTCGAAGGGCTGCCAGGACGTCGGCGTGTTCCCGGGGCACCGGTCCGCGGTCACTCTCCCACTCCGCCGTGACGATGCCATTAGGAACGTGGCGGAACTTGTCTGGGCGCAGACCGTGCGATTCCATATGGCATGCAGCGTTCGGCAGCATGGAGATGACACGGTCAGCGTTGCGGTAGGCAAAGTGTTCCGCCCATTGCATCAGCACGACGAAGGGATGCGACTTCGGCATCCCCATCTCCGTCAGCGTCAGCGGCCAGAGGTCGTGAACCTCGAAGACGAGCCTCGCAACGGCTTTCCGGGCAATCCGGCGCGCGGCTACCATGTCCAGAGGATAGGTCGAGGAAGCGATCACGAGATCCGGGCCAACGTCGCGCACAAGCCGATCCTCATACCGTATTAGTTGGCGCACAAATGAGAACATATTAAATGCTCTTATAATACCGTTGCCCTCGTAGCCGGGCGTCTTCAGCCAAATGTAAGGAATACCCTCGATGGACGCGGGGGTGAAATCGCCATTGAGTTCCGGCTGCACGCTCCGCAGGTGGGAGTGGGAGGCGGCGACGATTGTCACGCAATGCCCAAGCGCCATCCATTCCCTGGCCAGGTAGAAAGGCCGGTACTCCATCCCGTGGATCTTCGAGCCCGCGTAATGGTTGATGAGCAGGATGTTCATAAGCCGCCGGCCGGCCGGCCCGTGATTTCGGACCCCGCCGAACCGCCTCCCTGGAGATCCGCCAGAATTTGTTGCCCCGCGGCCCCGTCCCCGTAGGGATTGCCCTCCTCGCCGACGACGTCCAAGCCCGTGCGGATGCCCTCATAGACGGCCCGGGCGCTGGCTGGGGGCACGACTCTGTTCCAGCCGAGCGCGACAAGCTCCATCCATTCGGTCTCATCTCGCAGTGTGACGCAGGGCACTCGGTAGAAGAACGCTTCCTTCTGCACGCCGCCGGAGTCCGTCACAATCAGCCGGGCATTCCGCTCCAGCCGCACCATATCGAGGTAGCCCACCGGGTCAAGAAACCGCAGGCACCTCGACGCCCGGCCCAGGGCTCCCTGGCGCTCCAAGGCTTTCCGCGTCCTGGGGTGGAGCGGGAGGATCACGGGCAACTCCTCCGAAGCCAGGACCATTGCCTCGAAGATCGCCCGGAGACGTGCGGGGTCGTCCGTGTTTTCGGCGCGGTGGATCGTACCGAGGATGTAGCTTTTGGGAACGAGGTCTAGCCGTTCGAGGACGTCGCTCCGCTCGTCGGCCCGTGCCCCGTAGAAGAGGGCCGCGTCGTACATGACGTCCCCCACCAGGCGGATGTGGCTCTCGGCGATGCCCTCGCGGCGGAGGTTGACGACCGCCGCCAGGGTTGGCGCGAAGAGAAGACCGGACACGTGGTCAGTCAGCACCCGGTTGATCTCCTCCGGCATCCTTCGGTTGAACGAACGCAGCCCCGCCTCGACGTGCGCCACAGGCAGATGGAGCTTGGCGGCAGCCAGAGCGCCCGCCAGAGTGGAGTTGGTGTCGCCATAGACGAGCACCCAGCTCGGGCACTCGTGCTGCAAGACGCCCTCGATCGCCTCCATCATGCGCCCGGTCTGCGCCCCGTGTGTACCCGAACCGATCCCCAGGTGGTAATCCGGCGGTGGGATCTCCAGTTCCTCGAAGAAGATGGCCGACATACTCTCATCGTAGTGCTGTCCGGTGTGCACTAGAACCTCTTTCATCCCAGGTGCGGTACGCAGCACCCTGGAGACGGCTGCAGCCTTGATGAACTGGGGACGCGCGCCCACGATGGTGACGACTGAGATAGTCACAAGATCCAGGCCTCCAGGCGTTGAGCCTTGCCGGGCTGTAGAATTGGACACTGTCCACAAACACCTAATCCGGTGTGAGCCGAGCCGTGGACGAATACTTGCGTCACGGTGGCGGAAGATTTCGGATCTCTCATGACCCGCAGAAGCCTGGCTCTTTCTGTTTCGTGCGGTCCCCTGCGCCGTCAAGTAGATGTTCGGCACCCATCTCCTCGGGCATGTTGCCGCGACCAATCCGTGGCTTGGTCCTGGCACTCTCGGAGCGGTCGGCCATCCAGATCAGCGATGTCGCTTCGGAAAACGCGGTCTTGCGCCATTTCAATTGATTGTCCGAAAAAACCTTATCAACCGCCGCTCCCGCAGGTAACCATTGCTTAATCTGTTGAGACCTGGCGTGAAGTGCCTCCCGGATCGATGCACCCAACCCCCTGGATATCCACTGGCCCTGCTGAACGTCGAACCCCCGCTTGTAGCGGGCCGACCGAATCGCCTCCGGGATCCCCCCTCTCACGGCCTCTCGGAGAACCCATTTCCCGTAGCCGTTGCAAAGTTTCACAGCCGTGGGGAGCGCCAGCGCGAGTTCCACCAAGCGGTAGTCGAGGAACGGAAGCCGGCTCTCCACGCTGTGAGCCATCGAGTTGCGGTCCTCGAATCTCAGAAGCGTGGGCAGGCTCGCGAGGGCGATGTCGCTCACCTGGCGCTTCCACAGTGGTTCCCGCGGGTCACTCCCAAGGAACACCTCGTCGGCCAAGGGGAGTTTCAGCAACGAACGATCCCCCACCCACCCGATATACCTTCTGATTTCGATGAGATAACTTCTCATGTTTGTCAGTTCAACGAGTACCGGGAGGAAAAGGCGGGTGGCGAAGGTGCACGCATCGATGTACCGCCTGCGACCGAGCAGTTCTCTGAGATGGAAAACCTGAAATTTCCTGTACCCCATGAATGACTCGTCGCCGCCCTGACCACCAAGCAGGACGCGTATCCCGGCGGACTTGACTTCTTTGTAAAGGAGGTACTGCGCCATGACGCTCGCGCTGGTGAAGGGAGCGTCCTGGGCCTGTATGGTCTCCAGGTAAGAGGCGACGATTTCGTCGATCCCAGGCCAGACGTAGTGGACCTTGATCCCTGCATGGTCGACGAGCGTCTGAGTCACTGGCCCCTCTGATTCTGATGCCCTGGGATGGCCGAAGGTGAAGCCGATGATCTCACCGCAATCGCGCCTGCGCGCCGCGGCGGCGACCGAGGAGGAGTCAAGCCCTCCGCTCAACGATACGGCGACAGGAACGTCGGACCGGAACCGAAGGTCGACCGCGCTTCCCAGAAGTTCATCGACCCGGGCGACCAGGTCGGCCACCGGCTTCGCTGCCAGACCATCGGCCATCGCCGCGACCTGCTCGCCGAGGTCGTAATACCGCTTGACCTCCGCAGTCAGTCGGCCCTCACTCGAGAAGGAAGCCTCCATGTAATGGCCTGGCCGAAGCGCCTTCATCTCAACGTACGGCGAGAGATCCTCGCTTTCGTAGACACCCCAACGGAGGCCGCGTGCGGCGTAAGCCAGGTCCGGTTTCAGGCCTGACCAATCCGCGATCGCCGCGCCGGTCGAGGCAAAGGCCAAGCCGTCGTTGCCCACGTGATAATAGAGCGGTTTGACGCCGAAACGATCTCTAACCACAAACAGCCTTTCATCGATCGCATCGTAGATGGCGAACGCGAACATTCCGTTGAACCGCGCGACCGCGTCAATACCCCAAGCCCTGAATGCTTCGAGAATGACTTCGGTGTCGCTGCGCGTCCGGAACTCGTGCTCCCGAGAGGCGAGCTCCTGTCTGATCTCCACATAGTTATAGATTTCGCCATTAAAGACAATACAGAGTCTGCGGCTGCGGTCCCACATCGGCTGGTTGGCAGCGGCAGAGAGGTCGATGATGGCCAGTCTGTTATGACCAAGGACGACACGAGAACGCCTGCCGGTGACGACCTCGATCCCCTGGTAATCCGGGCCCCGGAAGACTTGGCTCGCAACGATGCTCTCGACAAGTGTCCTCATCGCGCCCGGGTCATCGTAAGTAATCGCTCCAGCAATGCCGCACATGAGCGCCTCCCTGAAAATAGCCACGATCTCTAATGCTCGGAGTCGAGACACGCCATTCGTTATGCAACGTTTTATTCATCTTGGGCAAGAATAGGTCGTTCGAGAGTGATGTTTAATTCAGTAATTGAGTCGTAGCGCTCCTTAAGTCTTCATGAAGATTCTTGTCCAACAATTCGCCGTAGAAATCAAGTAACGCTTGAAACTCTAAGTTCCAATTGTATTTTTCCTCGATCGCTCGCCGTCCATTGGCACCCATGCGGGCGGCTTCTACGGGATGAGTCAACAAGTACTCCATGGCATCAGCCAAGAGACGAGTACTCGACGTATCGACTAGAAGGCCGCACTCGGCATCCCGCACTACCTTTGCGACCTCGGGATAATCGCTGGCGATAATCGGGATTCCGTGCGCCATAAATTCATAGAGACGGTTGGGAACGCCCATCGAATTATTGATGCTGGGTCCGTAGAGTACCATGCCCAGCCGGCTCTGGGCGATATGCTGTTGATACTGCGCAAAAGGTATCTTCCCCTTGAAAGAAACCTGTCCTCCAATGCCGCTCTTCTCAGCCAATGCCAGAAGTCGGTCACCCATTTCAGTCGGAAACGGATCCCCCATGCACAACAAGTAGAGTTGGAGCCCGCGCTGCTTCAGAAGCCCTATCGCCACAACCAGCTCCGCCATGCAGCGTCCGACGTCTATCGTACCTCCCAAAACCAAAAGATGAGTCTTGTTCTCCAGCATTTCATGGTTGAAACACGTCGGGTCACTACCCTTCCGAATCGCATTCACGTTAACGACGTTACGAATAACAGCCACACGGGCGCCACCACCTCGAAACCGATCGGCTATAGGGGTGGTTACCCCAATCACCCCGTGAAGCCTCTTAGCCAGAAGCGGCTCTAATCTTGCAAAAAGCTTTGAAGCCATGAAGTCTAACTGATGGCATCTAAAATAACTCTGGGTCACAACGGTCTCGGCGTGGTACTCGTGAACATCGTATACGAAAGATGCCCAAGGCATTAGGGCCTGTAGCAAGGTCATCCACGGCAGTAGTTCGGGGTCGTGGAAGTGGTAAAGGTGGCCCCTCAAACGCCATAGCAGAGGGAGTAGTGTTACCACGCCGCAAATTCGGGCGAGCTTGCCGTGCAAGCCAGTCGGTATCAGTCGAATCCCTCGGACCACCGTCTCTTTCTTCACCGGTGCTACGAGTGTCACGCGCAACCCTTTCTCAGCCAAACTGGAGCACATTCGCTGGAAGATACGGATATCGTCCCACGAGTGGACGGTAGTGATATGACAGATATGGATGTCTTTATTAGAGATCATTCCTTTGCCTCACTGAGCATTGGAAACAAGGCTTTCAGAACGTACACAATTCGTAAATATTGCCCCTCCACGCCTTAATCTCCAGTGGCCTAGGGGTCCGAGAGGGAGCTGGCCCTGTGTAGGCGAGCAATGCTCGGGCGGGGGTCGTCAACCGGATTCGTGCCGCCTTGGTTGTGGGGATACAGGTATAGGAGGACGATAGCCCACAAAAACCCGTGGTTTAAGAGGCTCGTCAAAAGGCTCGAGTTCGCGATGTTGATGGCGAACGTCCCAGCTAGGAAAGTGGAGATTCTCGGATCGGACTGCGCGGCAAAGCTGTCGTAGAACCACATCACGAGGGCGAGGAGAAGGCTGAAGATGAATAGGCCCGGAGTCCCGAAGGACGCGTAGCCGTAGGCCCACAAGTTCGCGTTTGCGCCGCAATTCGAGCTATTATAATACTGCTCTCCAATGACGTTAGCGATGGGCAGCGAGTAGGGGTAGGTCACGAACCAGCGGAGGATGCTGTCCCCGAGCCAGGTGTGGGGGTTCCTGGAGAAGAAGTCGTAATACTGGGCGGTGAGCATCCCGGGCATGATCAGCATTCTGTTGGTGAGGCCGGGGAGTGTTGGGGATCCCGTCCACCAGTACGCTGCGCCCGAGGCGGCCACGAGACACGCGGCCAGCCATGTGATGTACGGCCCGTAGCCCCTGCGGTCGACCCGCATCAAGAGCGCCAGCCCGGCAATTAGCAGTCCGGAAAAGAGCACGGATTTGAACCCTGTGATGGAATAGATAGCCAACTGGCCGGCCAAACCTGCGGCCAACATGAGAGGCTTCCTCGCCACCATCCCGTAGCCTATGAGGAACACGTTGATCACACAGGACTGCCACTGCACTGCGTAGCTTGCCAGGCTCCCGATCTGCTCCAGCGATTGCTTGTAATCGGACCTAACGTCATAGACATCCTCCAAGGCGACAAGGTTGAAGCTGATACCAAAGGATGCAAAGAGCAGCACATATAATATAAGAGATGCTGTCCCTATGGCACCCCAGAAGTGGACCGGGTTCAGTACGGGGTGCCCCACCCTCAGTAACGGAAGTTGGTAGACCGTGCCCACGAGAAAGAGATTCAGCATGAGCATGGCCTGGACCGCGAACACATCGACGGGGTCTAGCAGGCCCGCGTAGCAAGGGATAAGGCAAGACGGTATATAGACCATGACGTATAACAGGAGATAAACGACGTAAGAACTTCGTTCGCACGAAGTCTGGATGAATATCGCTGGGACGACTGCCATCAGCCAGGAGAGCGACGCGGCGAGCGAGGACGTCGGATTGTAACAGAAACCGATATAAGAGTATGTAGGACTGATATAAAAGACATAGAGGCAATGGAGACATCCAATATAGGAAACCGTGCCAGCGAATAAAAATAACCTTGCCCTTATGGAACTTCGCATAGGTCGGCACTTCCCAAGTGATCGTTCTCCGCGAGCCCATCACTTCCCGTTCCTGCCGAGTCCGCTCGGGCTATCCATGCTTTTCTTGAGCGGGGACTGGCACCGTCCGGGCTCAGTCGCAAGTCCGCTCAGGCTGTGCGCTTCCGCTCTCCCATCTGGGGGCGATTCTTGTCATCATTTCGTTGGCCCAACGGACATTCAGCACCCACATCAGCCAACAGTAGGCCAGTAGTAGTCCCCCCTCCGTCAGGGCTCCGCCCGCGAGGAGAGCTGGCCCGCCTACACGGCTCTCCAGACCGGGTGCGACCACGAGAGCTGGTACCATGAGGGCCGCGTTTATTGCCAACACCCTCCCGAGAGCCAGGTGCTGCACAGGCAGCCCCAGGCGCTTCCAGAGGAACAACAGTGTCAGCAGCGCGAGGATCCAGAACCCTGCTGCCGTCGCCCCTGCCAGCCCTATCGCGCCCAAGCCCGTCCGCAGGGCCAGAGCAGAGGCGGCGGCAGTTGCGGCGAGGGCCATGAGGAGATTGAGCGTATTGATCGCCCTAACCTCCACTGCGTCGATGATCGATCGCAGCATAACGAACGCGGTATAAGGAATCACGGCAATCAGCAAAATCCTGACGATCGCAACGGCGTCGGTGTATTGTGGCCCCAGCCATAGCAGAATCAGAGGACGGCTCCAGACCAGCAGATGCAATGACAGGTAGAGTCCAAAATGCACGACGAAGCCAACAACGAGCCCGATCAGGTCGCGTAGGTAATCCGACTTTCCTTGAGCTTGGAGGCTCGCGAGCCTGGGGAGCATCACGATCCCAAAGGCGCTGGTGGAAACGTCCGCCAGTTGGAAGACCACCTGACCGGCAAGCAGGTAGCCCGCCTCGGCCACGCCAACCCGGCGGGATGCCAGGAAGGGCCCAAGAACCAGGATCGATTGCATCGCGAAACTACCGGGGACCCGCGGGCCGCCGTAGCAGGCCAACTCGCTAGCCACCTCGGGGACGTGGGCCAAGGAACCACCGCGAGCACCCATCCAGACATGGCGAGCAAGCGGGCCCAGCGTCAGGCAGGCTACCCCCCCCATCAGGAACAGGATCTCGCCGGGAGATGCCGACCGCGGGGAACAGAAGATGATGGCCGCCGGCGCGATGCCAAAGACCCCGAGTTGCCAGGCGTTCGCAACGCCCATTCGACCGAGCCCGCGATAATAGCCATAGAGAATGGTATGGCACGCCGTCCCGATAAGCAGGCAAAGCGAGCCATACAGCAGGACCGTTGACCCTGAGTTTTGGAAGAACAGACGAGTTGAGGCATCCGAGATCCCCCCGGCAATAGCGGCCACCAGGAGACAAGGGCCAACGCCCAAAAGCAGTCCGCCCAGAAGATAGGCCTCCCTCCGATCCTCTTGAAGGGCCGCCGCGACGTACCGGGGCACAGCGACCCCCATAGCAAGAGTGCAAACGGGCAAGAGAACCCCAGTTGCCCGTCGGGCCAGCATGTAAGCACCGAAGCCGGCCGGACCGAGCCGGTCGGCTAGGAGCCCGGTCACGACGGCGATCAGACCCGTCGTCAGCACCGAAACGAGCGCAGTGCCGGCCAGCATGCGAAGCAGCGAGCCGGAATGTGGTAGAACTCGTCCACGACTAACCGCTTCGTCTTCCAAAGCCAACTCCGAGCACAGCACGACACGGGTTTTGGGTAATACGTCACCGTACATCGGAAGACATTATGGCTACGGACACGGCAGCAACGACCCCGTCGAGCTGGGAGCCGGTCAACTCGGAATAAACGGGCAGCGCAAGTGTCTCATCGGCCGCACGCTCGCTGATCGGGAAATCGCCCTTCTTGTACCCCAAGTCGGCGAAGCATTCCTGGACGTGCATCGGCACGGGATAGTAAATCTCGGTGCCGATCTTGCGGTCCTTGAGGTGGGCCATCAGGGCGTTACGATGGCCGGTGCGGATGACAAACTGGTTGTATATGTGGCGACCGTAGCCGGCATCCACGGGTAGGACCAGGCCGGAACGGTCGGTGAGTGGACCGCCGTCCCAATCGCCCAGCACGACACCGGCTTCCCGCAGCAACCGACGGTAGGTGTCCGCGTTGCGCTGGCGGGCCTCGGTCCAGCCGTCGAGATACTTGAGCTTGACTCGGAGCACGGCGGCCTGGATCGGATCGAGGCGGAAGTTCCCGCCCACAACCTTGTTATAGTACTTCGGCCGGTAACCGTGGGTCCGCAGCAGTTTGACCCGGTCGGCGAGGTCGGGATCATTTGTCACGACCATGCCACCGTCACCAATGCCTCCGAGGTTCTTCGATGGGAAGAAGCTGAGGCAGCCAAGATGGCCGATCGAGCCGGCGCGGCGGCCCTTGTACTCGGCGCCGATCGCCTGCGCAGCATCCTCGATCACGAACAGGTTGGCCTCCCTGGCCACGTTCATGATCGGGTCCATGTCGGCGCACTGACCGTAAAGGTGCACCGGGATGATGGCGCGGGTCCGCTCGCTGACCGCCGCCGCGATGCCGGCCGGATCGATGTTATATGTGTGCGGATCGATGTCGACGAACACTGGCCGGGCACCAAGTCGGGCGATCGCCCCCGCGGTTGCAAAGAAAGTGAACGGGGTCGTGATGACCTCATCGCCCGGCTTGATCCCGATGGCCATCAGCGAAACCAGCAGCGCATCCGTGCCCGACGAGACTCCGACGCCGTGTGCACAATGGCTATAGGCGGATACCTCTTGCTCAAGGGCCTCGACTTCCGGGCCGAGGATGAATACCTGTGTCTCGAGGACCCGGTCGATCGCGGCACGGACCTCATCGCGGATCGTTGCGTACTGAGCTTTCAGATTGAGCAGCGGAACTGGTGTGGACTGTCTCGTGGTTGTAGCGATCATCGCGATTATTCTCCCAGAATCTTTTGTCGATCATTCGAAGCACGCGTTGAGGTGGGGTCAGCCGGAGAATTCCAGCGGTTTGTCCTCGGGCCAGTCGAGGCACCGCAACACCCCAGGCTCAATCTCGGAGTACCGCCAGCCGCTCTCCGGGCACACCATCCGGCCCTGTGGACCGGAGACGGTGAGATGATACCCGTGACGACTCATCCAGCCTTTGCGGACCGCGGGCACGCCGGCCATCAGGGCGTAATCGGGGACTTCACCGCGGACGACTGCCCCGGCGGCGATGAAGGAATAGCGGCCGAGTGTCGCGCCGCAGACAATCGTCGCGTTGGCCCCGATCGTTGCGCCTCGGCGCACCAGCGTTCGCTCATAGAGGTGGCGGCGTACGATCTCGGAGCGAGGATTATTGATATTGGTGAAGACGCACGACGGACCACAGAAAACATTGTCTTCCAGCTCGACGCCGGTGTAGACCGCCACGTTGTTTTGGATCTTCACGTTGTTACCTATGACGACACCGCTCGCCACGAGGACGTTCTGGCCCACGACGCAGCCGGCGCCAAGGGTCACGTCTCGCATGACATGAGAGAAGTGCCAGATCTTGGTTCCCGGACCGATCGTACACGGCTCGTCGATGCAGGCCGTCGGGTGCGCAAAGTAGAAATGGTCACTCATGGCTGGGCCTTTGATCTCCAGCGCCAATTGACTTCAGCGCGTTTTGTACTTTTGCCTCGACACCGGGTTTGTACTGACCATCGAACGCGAAAGCCTCGCGGAACCCAACCACCTCGTAGCCTCCCTCTTGTATCATATTATCAGTTGGTAGATATCCGAGCACATGATCGATACATCCTACTGAAAAAACACGGTAGCCTGGGAAAAGACCTTCGACGAGGTGACGATATGCAACGACAACCTCGGCCCCCAGCCCGACCCAGCAAAAATCACGGCCCAATACAACGATATGGAGCGTTAGCTGGTGGTCGCTTTGTCCCCCGGAGATGCACTCAGACATCGGAACCGAGATGCGAGTCGTCCTCAGTTCACCATGGCCAACTGCCTGGGATGATAGGGAATAGACCTCCAACACATGCGTGGCCAGCGATTCGGCCCATCGGTCCCACGCTTTTTCAGATGGTCGTCCAAAGATTGGTCCCAGGCAGACCCGTCGCAGCAGTGATACAGGACTGCGGGCCCGCGCCGCGAACGGCTGTCGGACGTCGCCACTGAAACCCTGGAAAAAAAGCACGGGGACGTCCCAACCTAAGTGACGGCGGAGGCGGCTGCGGACCCTGCCCGGGTATTCGGCTGAGACGTGGGTGCTCCAGGGATAACTCGAAGGATGGCAAGCGTAGTTCCACGCCGCACAAACGCAGCCACCGTCCTGGTCAAGGAGGCGGAGAAGCCGCACCTTTTCATCTCGAGCCCCGAG
>Ga0208199_1000332_pt1 | contig 19510 bp, 15 predicted proteins | sample Sb_taG_FD_187705 | JGI IMG/M metagenome (GOLD analysis project Ga0208199, IMG submission 187705) | Peat soil microbial communities from Weissenstadt, Germany - Sb_50d_1_NS metaG (SPAdes) (version 2) | ecosystem: Environmental > Terrestrial > Soil > Wetlands > Peat | place: Germany: Weissenstadt... | reverse complement strand
CTTCTCGGCCGAATACGGCAACAACGGCGGTACCGTCGTCAACATCACGATGAAGCAGGGCGGCAACCAGTTCCACGGCAGCGGCTGGTATTTCGCGCAGCGTGACGCTTTTGACGCCAACGATTTTTTCAGCAACGCCGCCGGCCTACCGATACCGCCGCTCGTTCACGACCAGGAAGGCGGGATGATCAGCGGCCCCATCAAGAAGAACAAGGCTTTCTTTTTGTTTGATTTTGAAAAATTGCGAGATATCAGATCCGGTCAAACTGTGGCCACCTTCCCGACCGACCTACAACGGCAAGGGAACTTCTCGCAGACCAAAACTTTCGACAATAACGGGAATCTGGCGCCGGTGGTCATCTTTAACCCGTTCTCGATCAACGCAAACGGGATCCGCCAACCGTTTCCCAACAACATTATTCCGCCGAACATGCTCGACACGGTCGCCAAGAACATGCTGCAATACTTCCCGGAACCCAACACAACCGGAGATGCGGGAACGAATTACAACAACTTCATCGAGAACGTCCCCGGCCCGTCGCACCAGTATCAACTCGACGGCAGGGTGGACTATCAAATCAATGACAACAACCGTTTGGGTGCACGGTACAGCAAGTTACACAGTACCAGCCCTTCCCTACCCAGATTTATCGACGATGGGTCCACCTCTTTCCAGGAATCCGACAACGCGGTGGTCGACTATAACTGGACGATCAGCCCCACGATTCTGTATACCGGCCGCATCAGTGTGGATTTTGTCAATTCGCCGGTCAAGACGCAGTATCCGAATTTGACGTCGGTTGGTTTTCCCAGCTACCTCGAAAATAACGGCTTGACGCGAATGCCGGGCATTGCGTTTGGCAACGCCTACCAAGGTATCTTCGGCGCTTGCTGCAACGATACGAACTTCACACATACCTTGATCACCTATTCGTCGGCTGTCTCCTGGGTGAAGGGGGAGCATTCCTTCAAATTCGGTGGCGAGCAGCGCCAGTTCTTCAATAATTTCTGGCAACCATCGTTTCCCACGGGACAGTTCACTTTCGACCAGAATGCGACGAATCAAACGCCGAACAACGGTGACCCGACGCAAGGGGATTCCTTTGCCAGTTTTCTGCTGGGGTACGGGAGTAACGGTAATCTGCAGGAGATTCCCCCGGTCGCTGACAAATCCAAAGAAACCGGCTTCTATGTTCAGGATGATTGGAAGGTTAACTCCAAGCTGACCGTGAACCTCGGGTTGCGGTATGAATGGAGCACGCCTTACAGCGAGCGCTACAACCGTTCGACATTCGCGGACTTCACCGACAGCAGCGGAATAACGGTTCCCGGACTGGGTACCTTGAAAGGCATCACGCTGTTTCCAACCGCAGGGAAGCGCAATATTCCGGTGGACCGGAACAACTTTGCGCCGCGGGTGGGCTTTGCCTATAGCTGGGACTCGAAGACCGTGATCCGCGCCGGCGCCGGCATTTATTACGGAGGAAACATTGCCACCAACTACCAATACCCCGGCCCCGCCTTCTCATCAACTGTCAACGCTTACTTCTATAACAATAATTACCAGAGCCAGTTTGGGACCCTGGACAATCCCTTCCCCGTGGGAATAGCGCCTCCCCAGGGAAATAAGTACGGGAAGTTGGCCCAGTGGGGACTCGATAACAGCGGCGACCTGGATTATGAGACGGACAACAACGCGGATATCTACCAGTGGAGCGTGGGTGTCCAGCGGCTGCTGCCGAGCGATATCGTGATCGGCGTCGATTATTCGGCGAGCCGAAGCACCCACCTGCCATGGGGTGGTTTTAGAAATCTGAACTTCATTCCCACCAGCGTGGAACAGAAATACACCAGCGATCAGTTGAATGCGTATGTGGCCAACCCGTTCCAGCCATTGTTTGCCGGGCCGAATGCCATCTTCAACGAACCGTCTTCGCGGTACAACCAGTCACAGATTCCGCTCAGCAACCTGTTGAGCGCTTATCCGCAATTTGACGGCGGTTTTCAAGGCTTGCCGATCCTGGTGGCGATGTCCCGCTACGATTCCATGCAGCTTCGATTCGAGAAGCGAAGCGGCAAGTATTTCACCGTCCAGGGCAGCTATACGCTCTCCCGAAATACCGACGACAGTTCCGCGGGCGCGAACGCTTGGAACGGATACATAAACACTAGCGGGGTGCAAGACCCGGACAATCTGTCTCGAGAGTACGGACTCAGCGCCAATAACGCTACGCATCGCCTGGCGGCGGCGTTCACGGGCAATATACCGATTGGCCGAGGCCTCCTCCTGGGCAACAATATGAACAGGGTCGTGGACGCGGTGATCGGCGGCTGGTCGGCTTCGACGAATATGACACTACAAAGCGGGCAACCAGTCACTATCCAGATGGCGCTCGCTCGTCTTGCCAATGGCCAGCAGCGGCCTAATGTTACTTGTTCTAACCCAGGCACGGGAATCAACTATCACGATGCCGCGGCCGCCCTTCTTAACGGCAACTCCAGCGGTGTCCAGGTGTTCAACCCTAGCTGCTTTGCCGATCCCGGCGACCAGCAGCTCGGCAACGCACCCCGGTACTTTACGAATTTGAACTCGCCGGGAATCGAGATTGTGGATATCGGACTGAGGAAGGAGTTCCACATTCGGGAGACGATGAAGTTGCAGATCCGGATGGAGGCCTTCAATGCTTTCAACCGTACTCGGTTCGATCGGGCCCAGTTCGGCTTCGGGAGTGGCAGCTTTGGTCAGGTGAACGGCCTGGGTCCAGGGTATAGTCCCCGCCAGCTGCAGATCGTAGCGCGTTTCGAATTCTAATAACGCGCCTCTAAGAAGATGCAAACGGAAGCTTCGCATATTTCGAGCCGGCGTAGTTTCCTCGCGACATTAGCCGGGGCGGCGACGGCTGCATTCGCTGGCCCCTCGTCTGAAAAGCCGCTCCGCGGCATCTTCATCATCGCCGCCACTCCTTACAACAAGTCAAAGGCCATTGATTACGAAGACCTGGCGCACGAAATCGAGTGGCTGAATCGCTGCGGAGCGCACGGCATCGTATGGCCGCAGATGGCCAGTGAGTACAATCGGCTGACTGTAGAGGAACGTTTGCGCGGCTTCGAGGTCATCGCCGATGCCGCAAAAGGCAAACGATCGGCGGTTGTATTCGGCGTGCAAGGTCCCGACACCAATGCCGCTCTGAATTACTTGCGGCACGCCGAGAAGCTGTCGCCTGATGCGTTGATCGCCATCCCGCCCGAGAAGGCCAGCTCGCTCGAGGACTATCGCGCCTACTATGGCGCTCTGGCGCGCGCTACGGAAAGGCCGATCTTCATCCAGGACACCGGCCCGCACCATCCGATACCCATGCCAGCGTCGTTTCTGCTGGAGTTAGCCAGCGCTTATCCCAATCTTGGCTATGTGAAAGAGGAATTGAGTCCCGTCCTGGAACGAATGCGAGAGTTGCAGGGCAGGCGGCCTCCGATGAAGCGGGTGTTCAGCGGCGACGGCGGGAGAGGCATGCTGGCCGAGATGAACCAGGGGTCCGACGGAACGATGCCCGCCGCGGGATTCACGGATGTCTACGTGCAAATCTGGGATGCCTGGCAAGCCGGCGATCACAAGAAAGTTCGAGACATCTTCATACATCTGCTGCCTCTGATCAATTTGGCAGAGCTCGTGGACGAGGGCTATCAACCGGTGATGCACCGCCGCGGCGTATTCAAAACAGCCGTGTCGCGTCTCCCCCATGCCGCACCGTCGCCGGAAGTGCAAGCGGAGATCGATGCCGCTTACGAAGACGTGAAACCTTACTTGCGCGTCTGAAGACTGCGCACACATTGGATGACTCATGGAGAGACTTACATCAACTGACCGGCGTGTGTTCCTGAAGTGGATGGGCGCGCTCCCCTTGCTAGGGTACATATCCACACAGGGACTTATCGAAAAAGCCTTCGGGGCGGTGAAACGAAATCGCTCCAACAATATATATACGCGGATCGGGGTGAAACCGGTGATCAATGCCCGCGGACCCTGGACGTATATCAGCGGCACTCTGGAACTGCCGGAAGTGAAGGCAGCCAAGCAGCAAGCGGCGGATTACTTCGTCAACATTTGGGAACTGCATCGGGCTGTGGGTAAGCGGCTGGCCGAGATTTCGGGCGCCGAAGCGGGACTGGTCACTTCGGGCGCGGCGGGCGCTATGGCGGTGGCAACCGCGGCCTGCATCGCAGGCACTGACCCGGCCAAGATCTGGCAGCTTCCCGACACCGCCGGTCTGAAGAACGAAGTCGTGATGCTCGGTGGACGGAGTCTATTCGACAGCGCGATCCGCGGCGCCGGTGGGAAGCTGGTGCTCGCGCACACGCATGACGAGCTGCAGGCCGCCATTGGCGAAAAGACGGTAATGGTTTACACCGACTCATACGGCGACCGGTTGGAAAAGGCGCTATCGATCACCAAAAAAGCGGGGGTGCCCATTTTGGTGGACTGGGCAGACCGCGTTCCGCCGATGGAGAACTTTTACCTGCCGGCCAAAATGGGAGTCGAGTTATGCACGTTCAGCGGCGGCAAGGGATTGTGCGGACCCCAGTGCAGCGGACTTCTGTTGGGCCGAAAGGACCTCATCGAAGCCGCACTCGCCAATTCTTCTCCTTGGGAAGGCGCGGTTTGCCGCCCCATGAAGGTCGGCAAGGAAGAGATCATGGGGCTCCTTGCGGCGGTCGAGGCCTGGAAAAAGATGGATGAGGCGGGCCTCAGCCGCGAATGGGGCAAACGGATGAGCCGCGTCGCGCAGGTGATCGAGACCGTACCCGGTGTGACCACCGAAATGCAAGCCGCTTATGCCGTGCCATCCCTTTTCGTGAAATGGGACGAAGCGGCCTTCAAGCTCACCGTGGCGGAGTGCACCAAGAAATTGCTGGATGGCGATCCGCGAATCGAAGTATCCAGCCGGCACAACCCGAGCGCCGTGCGCGGGGCGGTTGAAGGCGATCCTAAGCGGCCCCACGGTACGAGACCGGATCGCATCCAGCTCGTGGCGGCGACGCTGCAACCCGGCGAGGAGTTACTCGTCGCCCGGCGGCTGCGCGAAGTCCTCAACGAAGCTCGCAAATCCGCGTAACGGTCCAACCGCAGCGCAAATTACTCGTCTCTCGTCAGTGACATCTTGCGAAAGACGGTTTTATCCGCCAGCATCAACGTTCCGTCAATCCGATTGCCATTGATCTTAAGGAGCCAGACCTGCCGGGGCGAGCGCCACTCCAGCGTGTGCTGCGCCCTGTCATGCTGCCACTCGCCTGTGCCCATCGTAATGGCTTTGCCATCGATAATCTTGTCCGCTTGGATCGTTACGACATCCGGGCGGTCGGGTACTTCCTTGATGTAGTACACAACCTTCTCGTTGTGGCATGCTAAGGCGTCCGTCGCACAGAGGGACTCTCCGTGCCAGGTTCCCGCAACATCCGATCCTTCGGCAGCCATCACACAGCTGAGTGCCAGCGTCGACAACAAGTAAAGGGGGTAGAACGTCTTCATCCTCAGTTCGACGTATCGGCCGGCAGATCGTTAGATTGGCTCCTCTCCTAAAGAATATCTATAGAAACACTGGCTGTAGGTATGATATATTCTGATGTTCCTATATGGATATTCTGCAGGGAACCCTCGATCTCCTGATTCTCCGCGCCCTGGAACTCGCTCCCATGCACGGCATCGGCATCGCCGACCGGATTCATCAGGTGACGCACGGCACGTTTGTGGTCAAACCCGGATCTCTGTTTCCCGCCCTTCGCCGTCTGGAACAGAAAGGCTGGATCGACGGCAAATGGGCGCCCTCGGAAAACAATCGACGCGCCCGATACTACACCCTCAACCGCGCCGGCCGGGCGCAGCTTGACGAAGAGAAGCGCAACTGGCGCCGCATGACTTCCGCCATGAACTGGATGCTGGAGTCGGAAGGATAAGAACATGTTCCACCGCTTCCGCCATTTGTTCGCGTCTTTATTCCGGCGCCGCCAGTTGGAGGACGATCTGGATGAAGAGCTTCGCTCCAGCTTCGAGATGGTCGTCGATCGCTTCGTTGCGCAGGGCCTTCCACCCGAGGAAGCGCGGCGCCGTGCGCGCCTGGAATTCGGTGGCTTTGAGCAGGTCAAGGAAAACGTGCGCGACGGCCTGTTAGGAGCGTCCCTCGGAACATCGCTGCAGGACATTCGCTACGCCTGGCGCGGCCTGCGCCGGCGGCCGTCATTTGCACTCATCGCGGTGGTCACGCTCGCGCTGGGAATCGGTGTCAATACCGCGGTATTCAGCGTCTTTTACGCTGTTTTGCTGCACCCGCTTCCCTATGCTCACCCCGAGCAATTGGCGCTCATCCTCGCCAGCTTCCGCGATGCCGGCAACGCGCGCGCTCCCGTCTCTGCTACCATGCTCAGCGAAATCGCGCGGCGCAACCGTACGCTGGCCGGAGTGGCAGGCATGTGGGTGGGCACGGAGACGTTTCCCGGCGACACTCCCGAGCAAGTGAGGGTCGCGCAAGTGACACCCAATTACTTCGACGTGCTGGGTGTGCGCGCCGACAAGGGACGCACCTTCGTCAAAGAGGAGGAGGCCGGTGGACGCCCTGCCATCGTGCTCACCGACGGCTTCTTCCGCCGCCGGTTCGCCGCCAACACAGCCCTCATCGGTAAGGCCCTTGACACGCGACTCGCTTCTACTCTCGTCGGCGTTCTCCCCGCCGATTTCCAGCTCCACTTCGCTCCCGACACTCACGTGCCCGCCGATGTAGAAGCCTTCATCCCGTTCCCCTACGACATATACGAAGGCCCTCGCGATCTCTACTTCATCCGCGTGATCGGCCGCCTCAAGCCCGGCGTTTCCATTATTCAAGCCCAGCGCGATCTCGATCGCGTCGCCGCCGAGATCAGCGGAGCCTACACCGAGTACAACGCACAAAATCTGCGCTTCTCGGTGACCGGTATGCAGGACGATGCTGTTCGTGACCTTCGTCCCGCGCTCAACGCGCTTTTTGCAGGCGCTTCGTTCCTTCTGCTGATCTGCTGCGTCAACGTCACCAGCTTGCTGTTAGCTCGCGCCACCGACCGCCGCAAGGAGATCGCGCTCCGTCTGGCCATCGGCGCCTCGCGCGGCCGCATCGTGCGACAGTTGCTTGCTGAAGCGAGTGTGCTCTGCTTGATCGGCGGATCGTGTGGAATTGCTTTGGGCTGGGCCGGCTTTCGTGCGCTCCTGGCAATTCGTCCCGAGCGCCTCGCGCGCATCGGCGATGCCGGTCTCCACTGGCCCCTAATCGTATTCGCCGTTGCCGTGTCACTCGGCGCCGCCCTGTTATTCGGCTTGGCTCCGGCGCTCGATACCCTCCGCCTCGATCTCACGGAAAACTTGCGCACGGGCGGGCGCGGCTGGATCGGCGTACTGCATCGCCGCGCCGGGGCCGCCCTCGTGATTGGTGAGATCACCATCGGTTTCGTGCTCGTCACCGGGGCCGCGCTCGCCGCGCGCACTCTCTCCAAAATCGAACAGGTCAGCCCCGGATTCGAGCCGCGCCACCGCCTTACTTTTCAGATCGCGTTCGGCCAGACTCTCAGCCCCGACGTCCAGCTCCATTCCATCAGCGATTGGGAAGCCGAACTCGCCGCCCTGCCCGGTGTCGAGCGCGTCGGCGCTACCTCGCACCTTCCGCTTGGCGACTTTCCCAATTGGTACAGCCCCTATCACCCCGAAGGAATCGCCGCAAATGACGCCAAAACCCTGATCGCCGATCATCGCTGCGTGACCCCGGGCTACTTCGCGGCCATGGGCACGCGCTTGCTTGAAGGCCGCTACTTCGACGCCCAGGATCGCGCTGGTTCCCGTCCGGTCCTCATCGTCGACGATCTGCTTGCGCGTACCACCTGGCCGGGCCAATCCGCCATTGGAAAAAAGATCGAAACCGAGCACGTGGTGAATGGCGGATTCGTACCCGTCTCCAGCGTCGTAGTCGGCGTGGTCGAGCACGTCCGCAATCACTCGCTCACTCGCCAGGTGCGGCCCGAGATCTACATACCCTTCGAGCAGAGTCCGCGCAGCCCGTTGAGCTACGTGCTGCGCACGCGCGTCGCGCCGCTCTCGCTCGTGCCTGCGATCCGCGCGTTGCTGCACCGTCGCGACCCGGACCTCGCCCTGGCTAAAGTCCGGCCCATGACCGAATATGTGGCGCGCGAGATCGCTCCGGCCGGCTTCACCGCCGTGCTTGCCGCCATCTTCAGCGCCTTGGCGCTCGTGCTGGCCGCCGCCGGAATCTACGGCGTGCTCAATTACCAGGTGTCGCGCCGCCTGCCGGAAATGGGCATTCGCATGGCTTTGGGAGCAGGGGCGCGCGATGTCTTCCGCCTCGTCATGCGCCATGGTCTCACGCTCGCCGCAGCTGGTGCGCTATTGGGCACGGTTGCGACCATCATTGCCGCGCGCTGGCTCAGCGCATTGGTCTACGGCATCTCTCCACGCGACCCGCTCAGTTTCGCTTTCGCCCTCTTGTTACTTCCCGCGGTTGCCTTGATCGGGTGCTGGCGACCTGCCGCCCGCGCCGCCGCAGCCGACCCCGCTCAGACCATTCGCGCCGAATAGCGCACTCCTCATGACTACAGATTCGAAGACCCCCGCCAACGTCCAGGAGGTCGTCCCGTTTTTCGGCGTGTCCAGCATGGAAGAGTCCGTTCGCTTCTACGTGGATAAACTCGGCTTCACCATGAAGCACCAATGGGCGCCCGACGGAAAACTCCGCTGGTGCTGGCTGACACTAGGCGGCGCGTCGCTCATGCTGCAAGAGTTCTGGACGGAGGGCCATCACACCGGGCGCCCCGAAGGAAAACTCGGCCAGGGCTTTTCCCTTTGCTTCACTTGTCAGGATGCGATCGCCATCTATCGCCAAGTCACCTCGCTCGGCGTCGAAGCCTCCGAACCGCAAGTCGGCAACGCCATGTGGGTCACGTCTCTCATCGATCCCGACGGCTATCAACTGGCTTTCGAAAGTCTCACCGATGTCCCGGAAGAGACGAAGCTCTCAGAAGTGATAAACCTTCGCTCAGAATAGGGTCAGACTCAATTCGGGCTGGCTTCGAAATTCCGCCGAAGGCAATCGCCGCCAACCGATGGCTGGCCATTTCGGATTTTCGTTGTCTGTCACCGAATTTCCCCTCATAAGCTCTTCTCCTTTGACCGCTAACAACCAGGCCAGCTTCACCAACGGTGTTTTCTACTCTTGGACGCAAACAACTTGAGAGCCGCGCTTGAACAGTTTCTGCCGTTCAGATAATCTGAAGACATGGCAACGAAGACGGCCACAACCGAGGAGAGGATCGGACGCGTGGGGCAGTGCCGCCAAGTGGTCATTCCGCGCGATATCCTCGAAACGTTCAACCTGCGTGAGGGAGATTTCGTGGCTTTTCGCAAACAGGCCAACGGCGTGCTGATCAAGCCCAAACGGTTGGTCGATCCCGACGACGTTCTCAGTCCAAAAGAAAGCGCCCTCGTCCGGAAGGCCGAGCGGGAGATGCGCCAGGGCAAGTATGTGACTCTCGATGAACTGCGCCATGACCTGGACCGTCCACGTTCACGCCGAAGCCGCAAAACAGCTTAACGCGATCCCGCCCGATCGCCGCAAACGCATCGTCGATGACCTTGCCGTATTCGAAGAAGACCCTTCCGGGGCCTCGTAAAACCGCTCAAGGGCCCGGCTCACAAAGGCCACTATCGGAAGGTCTCCGGCTCAGCGGTATCTCGCTTTGGATTGTGAACGAAATCGCGGCTGTCGAGAACGAGGACGGAGCCAAAGATTACGCGTGAACCCTCCGGAGACACGAACGGCAGGGGCCGTGTAGTCAGCTTGGCTTCCCAGCCGTCGATCGAAGTTTCCCCAGAAGTCGAGCAGCTAGTGAAATCAAGGGTGCCGTGATGCCTGCTGACGTCTGATCCAATACCTTCCGATAATGGCGGACATCACGTTGATACGAAGCGATCTGCGGTGAAATATGACTTACCTGACTTCAAATTTCGCTTCCTGCGTGATGGTCTGATTCGATACGCTGTCTACCACTGAGTATTGATCCGTGTAAACGCCTTTCATCATGCCGGACGGAATGGTTATCTGGCTATGGACGTGCACCCGGTAGGTCGCCGGCCGGTAATAGGACGACTCGCTGAGGTCGACAAAACCCGGAGTGTCCAGAAGAACCTTGCCGTCCGGCCCAAGAACCTTGTGGTTCATGCTGGCGTTGGTGCGATCGTTCTGAAATTGCAGGCCAAATACGTTGCAGGTCATGTACACGGTGGCGCCGGTCTCGAACCCCGGATCAGTTTCCGGAGGACCATTTTCAGCGCGTGAAAGTTGCAAATCCCGGATTTCCGGGCCGTGCGGGACTGCGACGGCGGGGGCATCCACTTGAAAGGCCGGTGTCATTTCGAGATTCGCATTGCTGACCTCGTCGGAGACTTTTGTGACGATCTTGTAAGCTCCCGGGGGAGCAAAGGACGGTACGGTCAACCCCAGGGTTCCGTTCACGGGTGCACCCCGATCAAGAGGTTGGCTGAATCGGATGGTCCACGGTTCATGGAGCGGCACGCCGGCCGGATCGAGTGCGGTCAACAGGAAATGCAGATGCGGAACTCCCCCCGCGTCTCTGGCAAATCCCGCGACGTCGTATTTGATAAACACGTTATCGCCGGGCTTATAGAGTGCCGCGGCGCGAGCTGGTCCGCCCTTACCCTCGGTAAAGGCGAAATTCCCCACTGTGAGGCGGCCTGTCGCCGTCATCGGGATCGTGGAGGGAAGTGCGACAAACTCCCCAGTTACCATTTCCGGAGCAGTCCGGTGAATCAGATAAGCGCAAGTCAGGCCGCCCGCGATCATCGCGAACCACACAATGACCAGGCCGATGCGCAACGCCTTCGGGGTGTTCCTCTCCACTACGATCGTGCCCGCCACATGGTCACCCAAGCGCTGCCGGGCTTTCGAGAAGATCGCGATGAGAAACCCAACCAGATAAACGCCAACGGCATCGACGATCCTGAGGAGGTTGCGAATCAGTGACCCCTTCATATTGCAGCGAGCGCCGGTTTTCTCTCGCACCTGGATCCCGGTGATGCCTTTGCCCAATGTGGCGCCGAAAAGTCCTTCCGCCAGCCAGTAGTACAGAAATCCGGCAATGCACGTGATGCCGATTGTGATTAGCGCTGGCATGCCATTGAGAGAGAAACCGCTATCCGTGGCTCCGCCTAATCGGGCCGCGATCGCCATCCCGGCCACCGCAAATATGATCCCGACGACGATCATGTCGAGAATCGCCGCGACCAGTCGTTCGCCCATTCCTGCCAGTCGAAAGCCACCGATCAGAGAAGCCGGGCTCCCCACATCCTGGAGTGGTGCCGCAGGCGGGGGTGGCGGAGCGAACGCAGGGGCCGGCGCCGCAGCCTGAAAGGAGGCCGTCGCTTGGATCGGAACAGCAGCCTGCCCCGAAGGCGCCGCCTGCATGGGAGTCGCCGGGAATGGGGTTGCAGATTGAACCGGGGTGGCTTCAGCCGGCGAGGCTGGGGCGGTGGGCTTGCCGCAGTTCCCACAGAAGCGCACGCCTTCGGCGACCGGGCTGCCGCATGAACCGCAGAACATATCCATGCCTCCCTAACCGTTTCCAAGGATGACTCTCAAGGTTCCGGTTAGGACGCAGTATACACCTGTTTCTTCCGACTGGGGCTCAGGACGGATCGGAGAGTTGGAACCTGGACGGATTCTGCGCGGCGACCTCAGGACGCGGTGGCTTGAACCGTGGGGCGCGCCGTCATATGATGCTTCCGCATACCAAAAGCCAGGAGCCTACGAAAATGACGCGTGGTCACGCCGCACTGTGGATTGCCGCATTTACCGTTCTGACCCAGCCTAGCTGCAAGAAAGCCCCGCCCCCGGACAGCCTGTGCACTTACGAACCGCTTCCAGCCACCGCAGAGGTTCCCTCCGGTCAAGGCGCCGTACAGGTGCTTGCATCGACCGACGCCTACTTCTACGCATTCGACGGCACTGGGAAGCAGATCGGAAGCCACGCCGTCAATGGGCTTCTGCCGGTGAAGCCCGGCGATTATCAATTGAAGTTGAACAATTCGGCGCACCCGGTTGTAGCGCAGGAGAAGACGCTCACTAAATGCTCGACTGGCGCCGTCCTGACGAGCGCCAAAACGGATGAGTACTACTACATATTCGACAATGCCGGTACACAACTGGCCTCCGCACACCTGGGCAGCGCGCTCTCGCTGTTTCCCGCAAGTTACCGTGTGCGATTGAACAACTCCGAAATTACGGCGAATGTACAGGCCGGTTCGACAACAGAGCTGAAGCCAGGAACGGTCAATGTGGAGGCTGGCACCGACGAGTACTTCTACGTTTTCGACACCGGATCAAAACAGCTCGCCAGCAGTCATTTGAGCAAAGCGCTAGGCCTTTTTGCGGGTAGCTACACCGTGAAGGTCAATAACAGTCAGGCCAAGGTCGAGGTGCGCGCGGGTGAGGGTTCGAGCGTTCCGGTGGGCACACTCGTAACCCAGGGCACAACCGACGAGTATTACTACGTGTTCGACACCGGCGGTACACAGCTTGCATCCGCGCACCTCGCGCGCTCCATGGCATTCTTTCCCGGCAGCTACAACGTCAAGGTAAACAACTCGATCACCCCAGCAACCGTGACTCCCGCAACGCCCACCGAAGTGAAAGCAGGCGCGGTGGTGGTGCAGGGGACGACGGACGAGTATTACTACATCTTCGATACCGCGGGAACACAACTGGCCTCCGCGCATCTGGGACGGCCTGTATCGCTCGTGCCGGGCGAGTATCGGGCAAAGGTGAACAACGTACCCATTGAGGTGCGCACGGAACCGGCCCGCACGAACGAATACCAAGCCGGTACCTTGACCGTAAAATCCACCGGCTCGGAGTATTACTACGTGTTCGATCTCGCTGGCACGCAACTTGCCTCCAAGCAGCTCAACCAGCCGGTTTCACTGCCCGGTGGCAAATATTCGGTCAAGGTGGGGAACAACGCGCGGCCGGTAGCCGTAGCAGCGGGACAGGCGGTGGTCCTGAACTGGTGAACGCACGACCGGATGTTCGTGGAAGTGAGGGCGAAGAACTAGGTGCTTCCAAAGCAACAGGGCATGGCAAGCCCGGTTTGGCCCGCCATGCCCTCAAGATTCGCACGTATCCGGATTTTGAAATCCTTACTGGACAAATTCGAACTTACCGATCACCACTTCTACCGGCGCATCGCTGGCCGGTGGAACCCCTTTGTACAGCCAAAGATTGAACCGTACGGTCTCGGCGCCCGGTACCGGCACGCCGCTGGTGAAGGTGTGCTGCATGATCGTCGGGCCCGGATTGCTCGCTTGTGGATCGTAGAATCCAGGTATGCTCAGGAAGGTCGCGGTCCCATTCTCCCAGCGGAAACTATGCGTGCTCTGGGGGAGATTCTGCGGCATGTCAAACCGCACCACGTTCTGCGCGATCCTGCCCGGCTGCACCACGTATTGGGAGTCCATGCTGAACGGCTTCGCCCAGCGTGAGAACTCGATGTCCAACTCGCGGTGATTATCGGCTGGATTGTTGTCGTACGTGTAAATCCCGAAAACCACGTTCGGATCTAAATCGTCAACCGGACTATTGAGGTAGAAACGATAGGTGCCATATCCGAGCGACTGGGTCAGCAGCACCTCGGCGCAGTGCCATCCATCGGCTTCAAGGGTCATTCTTAGGTGCAACCGGCCCTGATCGTCCACCCATACGTTGTTGGTGCCGTCGGAGAAGTAGTTTGGCCCTGGTCCAACCTTCCCGCGGCTCGATTCCACAACCCAGGTATACCCTGAGAATTCGATGCTCCGTAATCCGGACACGTGGATCTGTCGTACTCTCTGGTTCTGATAGTCAGCGACGTAAAGTGCCCCGCGGGTATCAAGCGCCAAGCCCATCGGCTGGTTCAATTCCGCGGAAGTCGCCGGCCCGCCGTCACCACTGAACCCGCCGAGAAGAACGGCGTTGCTGGTTGATCCGGCGATTGTCCTGATTACTCCGTTCGCTGCCACCTTCCGAATCCTCTGATTGTTTGTATCGGCGATGTAGAGGGCTCCGTTGAAGTCCAAAGCCACGCCGCCCGGCGCCCAAAGTTGCGCCGATGTCGCAGGCCCGCCGTCGCCGCTGAAACCCGACGAGTCCACTATGCCCGCAACCGTGTGAATCATTCCATCCGTCGTGATCTTGCGCACAACATGATCCAATGGCTCGGTGACGTACACATTTCCGGCGCCATCGACGGCTACGCTGCTGGGAGCTGGAACGCCGGCATCGGTCGCCGGACCTTCGTCTCCAGTCGAATTGATGTCTCCATTTCCCGCGATGGTGGTGATGGTCCCGTCCGGAGTCACCTTGCGGATGCGTTGGTTATTGGAATCGGCGATGTAGACGTTGCCGTTGCCATCCACTGCCAGGCCGCTGGGCAGGAACAGCGATGCGGAACTCGCCGGTCCACCGTCTCCGTCGAATCCAGGCGATCCGGAGCCCGCGAAATGGTGGACGATGCCGTCGGCGGTCACCTTGCGAACGTTGTGATTTGCCGTATCGGCGATATAGACGTTTCCCGCCCGGTCTACCGCAACCCCGCTCGGCGCTACGAATTGAGCCGCGGCAGCCGGACCTTCGTCGCCCGAGTCGCCGGGATTCACGCTGCCGGCGAATGGCTGAAGGGCGCCGCCTCGCGGCAACATCTGCACGCGGTTGTTATCCGGCTCGGCAATGTACAAGTTGCCGTCCAGGTCTACAGCGACCGCCTGCGGGCTCAGCACCGACGGGTCGCCGTTGCCCGCCAGCGTTTGGATGATTCCTGACGGATTGTTTTGCCCCTCCACCGCCAGGGTGCTGCTCAGAAGCAACGCGCCAAAGAATAGTCTTCCTCGATTCATAAATCCCTCTTTCGGTCTCAAGTGACCGGTGATTTGCCTACACCACCAGAGGCGGGAACCAGAGTAGGATTTACTAACGGAGAGGCAGAAAAAATGTGCTCGCCAGGGGCCATGTTACAATCCTGCAAACGGAGGCCCCGTTTTGAGCTCGGTCCCAACAACGGAAATTACCGGGCTGCTTCAGGCATGGAGCGGCGGCGATACCGACGCTCTGGAGCGCATCGTGGTTTTGGTCTACCCCGAGTTGCGCAAGATCGCCAAGCGCTGCCTGGCGAGCGAGCGTACCGGCCACACCCTACAAGCGACGGCCCTGGTAAACGAGGCCTACCTCCGGCTCATCGATATACAAAGGATGCAGTGGCATGACCGCGCTCATTTCTTTGCGGTGGGCGCCAGGCTCATGCGCCGCATCCTGGTCGATTACGCGCGGTCCAGGGGTTTCGCTAAACGCGGGGGCGGCGCGCGGCGCGTGGACCTGAATGAAGCGCTGATTGTTTCCTCTGAAATGGATCCCGCGCTGGTGCGCATGGACGACGCTTTGACCCAACTCGCCGCCTTCGACCCACGCAAGGCTAAAATCGTTGAGATGAGGTATTTCGGAGGCCTGAATGCCGACGATATTGCCTCCGTTCTGGGAGTTTCGCCCCAAACTGTAAATCGGGATTGGAGCCTCGCTAAGGCTTGGCTGGCCCGGGAAATGAGCATCGAAGAACGGAGCGAGACGCCGGCGCGTCCCAGCAACCGGACTTAAGTCGCCATGGACCCCGGCCGTTGGCGCCAAGTCGAGCAACTGTACCACGCTGCGTTGGAAAAGGAGCCCGGCGAGCGAGCATCGTTCCTGGAGCAGTCCTGTGCCGGCGATCCCTCCCTTCACAAGGAAATTGAATCGCTGCTGGCTTTCGCCGATGGCGCCGACAGTTGCTTAAAGGCAGCGGTTCAGGAGGTGGCGTCGCAGGCCTCGGGCGTGAACACCGCCTCGCCGCCTCGGCCCGGCATTGTCCCAGTTCCCCCGCGGCAACTCGGACGGTACCAGCTTCTGGAGCAAATCGGCAAAGGGGGAATGGGGGTGGTTTATCGCGCCACGGATCCGGCCATCGGCCGCACGGTCGCGATCAAAACCATAGTCCTCGATGATACGGTCGCGGAGACGTCCGAGTTGCGTGCCCGCCTGCTGCGCGAATCGCAAGCCGCAGGACGGTTGTCGCACCCCAATATCGTTGCCGTCCACGATGTGAGTGAACAGGACAATACGGCCTACATCGTGATGGAATATGTGGCTGGCCGCTCACTCCTTCAGGCCATTGCCGACGAGAAATCGCTCCGCTCGACGGGCGAAGTGCTGCGCATCGTGCAGCAATGCGCGGATGCCCTGGACTACGCGCACGGTCGCGGCGTGGTTCACCGCGACATCAAGCCGGCCAACATCATGTTGCAGCCGGATGGCACGGTGAAGATCGCCGATTTCGGCATCGCCAAGGTCGCTCAATTCTCACCGCTCACGCAGAGCACCACCACCATCGGCTCGCCACACTACATGGCGCCCGAACAATGGAAGGGTGAGATGGTGACAGGCCAGACCGATCAGTACGCGCTGGCAGCCGTCGCCTATGTCATGCTGACCGGGCGAAAGCCGTTTGAGGGCGATACCATGGCCTCTCTGGCGGCCCAGACGCTGTATCAGGAACCACCGGCTGCAACCACTTACAATTCCCTGCTGAATCCGGCGGTCGACGGCGTGTTGCACAAAGCTCTCTCCAAAACCGCCGGCGCGCGCTATCAGACTTGTAGCGAGTTTGCCGGCGCTCTTCGCAAGGCTTGGGAGCATCCATCGGCTGCGTCTTTTGAGGCGCTTCGTAAGTCCAACTGGCCGGCCGTGGCTCTGGTGACCACGTTGGCGTCGGCACTCGCCGCCGGTGCCTGGCTCTATCACCAGCGCAATAGCGCCACCCAGGTCAAGACGCAGTTGGAGGCGCTGAAAAACGAGCGTCCGCCAGCCAACAATCCAGTGTCTGCAGTGCCGCAATCAAAGCCCTCCGTGAAGAGCAAAGTGAAGGTTGCGCCTCCGGCCGATTCGCCTCGTGGCGGCGACCCGTATACTCGCGCCGGCGCTCTGCTGAAGCGCGGTGCCTATGCCGATGCGGTGCCGTACTTTACCAAGGCTATCGCTTCGAATCCCGACTATCGCGCGTATTTTGGTCGCGCCGGTGCGTATCAGCGTATGGAGCAGCCGGAAAAGGCCATTGCAGACTATTCGCAAGCCATCCGCCTCAACCCGGATAGCGCCATGGCCTACCACGACCGTGCGGTGTGTGAGGCGCGTCTGAATCGGAACGACAGCGCTTTCGCCGACTACAACCGCGCTTTGGAACTGGCACCCGACAACCCGCGCACCTGGAACGGACGAGGAGTGATTTATCTTCGTCGCAAGGAATACGAAAAGGCCATCCCCGACTTCAATGAAGCTATTCGCCTTCAGCCGCAATTCGTGCAAGCGTACGAAAACCGGGCTGCCGCAAAAAAAGCTTTGGGAGACATGGCCGGCGCCACCGCCGATCTGAACCAGGCAATGGCCCTTAAGCAGAAATTTGTGCCGCGGAGGAAATCGGGATAGCTTGATGTAATGTATTGGAGTCGCGTGCCGGAGAAAAGCGATACTGCAGACCTGCACCTGGGCGCAGAACAAGGAACCAGTCAACATCTAGCCATGACCCACTTCATACTGCTTGCGACGATACTCGTCATCGCGGCAGTTTTCAGATTGCTCTATCTTGGCCGGGATCTGCCTTTCGTATATGATCTGGACGAACGGTTATTCGTGAAGGGTGCTATGGGAATGCTCAGCCACCACACGCTAGATCCCGGCTGGTTTGGCGTACCCGCGAGCACGACGATGTACCTGCTCGGGTTCGTCTACGCGGTCATTTTTGCTCTCGGCTCAGCGTTCGGAACCTTTCATGGTACCGAAGACTTCCGGACGATTTATCGGACCGATCCAGCAATTTTTTATATGGCAGGTCGGCTGATCAGCGTCGTAGCAGGATGCGCTGGCGTGTGGCTGATTTACAAGATTACGGCTAGTATATCCGACAGGCGAGCGGGCCTTGCGGCAGCCTTCGCTCTCGCCATTTCTCCACTGCATATTGTCCTTTCACGAAACCTTCGCATCGACGCTCTAATGACTGTTTTTGTACTCGCCTCTGTCTGGTTTTCATTACGAATTATTTCCAGTGACGATGTACGGAATTACATCAAGAGTGGTGCCTGGCTCGGAATGGCCGTGATGACGAAGTACCCTGCCGTCGTATTTGCGCTTGCGGGCGTTACTGCGCATCTTTTTCAGCTCAACGCAAGAAAGTCATACTCCTCGGTATTTTTGGCGCATCCATATTGGCAGCTGCGTTCGTTGTTGGCCCGTTCGCTTTTATGCGATTTGGTGCAACGTTGCACGATGTTCTGCGTGAAGCCCGTCCCATTCACCTAAGTGCAACTGGACAGGGGTGGTGGCATAGCATGGTGCAGTACTTTGCCAGCGCGGTCACTAACTCTGATGTGAGTGTTATGGCACTATTAATCGGCTTGGCCGGCGCCCTTTGGCCGTCGCGCAGGAAACCGTCGCCGGCAATTGTGATTCTGGCTATTGCGGTACTCGCGTTTTGCTCATTCATCTCCGCTTTGCACCTATGGTGGTATCGCTGGTTTCTGCCCGTAATTCCTCCCCTACTGGCACTGATTGCTATCGCTTGGTCACACCTTACTGATCAGTTTCTCAGGACCAGTTGGCCTGAAAGCCTGGTGCGGCTTGGATCGATTCTTCTACTATTTCTTGCATTGTGGCCGTCGATGAAAGCCGCGGTTGAGCAATTGAGCCAAGCCAGGGCGCCATTTAGCTCTTCCTTGGCAAGGGAATGGATTCTGCAAAACATACCGGCAGGTTCGCGGATTTTCGTTGAGACATACGGCCCCCAACTTCCCTATCAGCAATATGCTCTTTTTGGCGCCGAAGACGGAAAGATCTGCTACCGAGTAGCGCCAAATGGATATCTGATAAATGTACCGGTTGCGAGGGTCGGAGACATCACGCTTGATGATCTCAGATTAAACCGTGTCCAATACGTGATTCTGACCGATTGGGAAGAACGCTTTGCGATGGAACAACGGGCCTACGCAGTGCCCTTGAGCGTCTATCACGCAGTGGAGAACTCAGCCACTATTGTTCACGATTTCGCAAGTGCGCGCGGTCCGCGCGTGCGCATACTCAAATTGTATTTTCCAGAGTCACCGCGTAACCTGAGAGGTCCTCAGTGCTGAGGATTCCCGATCCCGTCTTCGCCCTCCCCTATGCTGACAACGATTGGCGATAACCCCCCTTAACTTCGTGTTTCACTCCAGGGGTTCACTTCATACTGCTCTTGCGGAGGAGCTGTTCGGGATTCTCCGAATCAGGCAAACACGCAGCCGGCTCCCTCTTGGCGTAGTCCCCCCGTGAGAAGTATTTTTCCAGCCAGCAGTAGAGTGCTATGAAGAGGTAGCGGCTGCCCATTT
>Ga0208199_1000329_pt1 | contig 19592 bp, 23 predicted proteins | sample Sb_taG_FD_187705 | JGI IMG/M metagenome (GOLD analysis project Ga0208199, IMG submission 187705) | Peat soil microbial communities from Weissenstadt, Germany - Sb_50d_1_NS metaG (SPAdes) (version 2) | ecosystem: Environmental > Terrestrial > Soil > Wetlands > Peat | place: Germany: Weissenstadt... | reverse complement strand
CCCGGTAAGCCGGCTGCATCCGGCCCGGCGGCGCGTCAATCCGGCTGATGGACCGTGCCTGGCCCTGGTGCCTGGCGCCAGGCCGTTACGGGTGTCCCGCGGGTGGCGGATGGGCCGGGTGCCGCCGGCCGCGCCCGCGACCGGAACACGTGAATGTGACTGTGTACCCGGTCTATCGGGGTACACAGTCACATTCACTGGCTGGCGGCGCGGGATGCGGCGGCACGCGGTGGGACGTGCAGGCCTGCAGGTGCTGGTGGTACGGGTGGCGCACCCCGGTCCGGCCGGCCCCGCCGCCGGGTGGTGATGCCAGTGAGCGAACTGGCGCGGAAGAGGCCGGGGCAAACCTAATCTGCCGCGGCACTAGCATGCGCATCGCCTTCTTGCTGCTTCAGGAGGCGCTACGAGTCGGCCGGTACAGGAAATTGAACAGCATTCAGCGCGAGAAGCATCTGACTGCCTTTGGCGGGAATGAGCGGGGACGAGATCGCGATCGGCGGGGAGAGGTCTTCGAGTCCGTAGTGAGAGCCGCGGGTGCTCTGCAGTGCCGGCACAATGCGAAGCTAGCGGGGTGGCTACCTTCCAGGCGGAGCAGTTCCAGGTCAGCGTGAGCGAGGAGGTGCTCGCCGACCTGCGTGCGCGGATCTGGAACACGCGGTGGCCGGCGGCGGCGCCGGGTGCGCCGTGGGAGCAGGGCACAGACCTGGATTACCTGCGGGGCCTGCTGGGATACTGGGCGGACGGCTTCGACTGGCGCGCGCAGGAACGCTGGCTGAACGGGTTCCGTCACTTCCGGGCCGGGATCGATGGTCTCCAGGTGCATTTCGTGCACGAGCGGTCCCGCAGCGGCCGCGGGATCCCGCTGATCTTGACAAATGGCTGGCCGAGTTGCTTCGCCGAGTTCCTGCCGCTCGTGCCGCGGCTGACGGACCCGGCCGCGCATGGCATTGACGGGCCCGGTTTTGACGTGGTGATCCCCTCGCTGCCCGGTTACGGATTCTCTGACAGGCCGGCCCGGACGGGGGTGACATGCCGGTATACGGCGGGGCTGTGGCACCGCCTGATGCGCGGCCTGGGATATCAGCGGTACGGCGCGCACGGCGGCGACTTCGGGGCTGCCGTCACGACGTTCATGGCGCTGGATAACCCGGCGCCCATGCTCGGCATTCACCTATCCAGCCTGGATATCGCTCCCTATACCGGGCCAGGGTCGCGGCCGCTGTCCGCGGCAGAGCAGGCCTACCTGGCCCGGTACCAGCAATGGCGTGAGGACGACCGCGGCTACGGCGCGATCCAGTCGACGCGGCCTCAGACGGTCAGCTACGGCCTCAACGACTCGCCAGCTGGCCTGGCTGCCTGGGTGCTGGAGAAATGGCGAGGCTGGGCCGATTCCGGCGGGGACATCGATGCCACCTTCTCCCGCGACTTCCTGCTCACCGTGGTGACCCTGTACTGGGCCACTGAGACGATCACGTCCTCCATGCGGGACTACGTGGACAACCGGCGACTGGCAGCCGAACTGGGCCCCGCCGACGCGGTCACGGTACCCACCGCGGTAGCTGTCTTCGCTCACCAGTTCATCGATGACGGCACGCCTCCCCGCGAGTGGGCCGACCGTCTCTACAACATCCGCCGGTGGACGCCCATGCCGAGCGGCGGCCACTTCCCATCCGCCGAGGAACCCGACTTGCTCAGCCGCGACATCGCAGCCTTCTTCAACGACCTCGGCGGCGACCAGCCCACAATGACGCGTCTTACTGGCTAATCTGTGCCCGCACCGGGCCGATATCGCACCCACCCCGGGCCGGTGGAGGCTGCGGTTGCCTGGCTGATCACGCGTTGCTCTGGCCGCGTGGTGCGGCGCGGACGTGGATGCGTTCGCCCTGCTGGCCGAACAGGCTGAGGATCTCGACGGGCTGGTCGCCCGCAGGTCCGAACCAGTGCGGAAGCCGGGTGTCGAACTCGGCGGCTTCGCCGGGGCCCATCGTGATGTCGTGGCCGGCCAGGATCAGCCGCATCTGCCCGGACAGCACGTAGAGCCATTCGTAACCCTCATGGGTGCGAAGCTCGGGCTCGCCGTGTCCGGGCGGGATGATCACTTTCCAGGCATGCGGACCGCCTGGCTGCCGGGTGAGCGGGACGACGGTGCGGCCGTTGCGGTGTCGCGGGGTGAACCGGACCCGGGGGTCGCCGACCTCGGGTGCGCCGACCAGTTCGTCCAGGGGTATCCGATGAGCTTGCGCGATCGGCAGGAGCAGCTCGAGGCTGGGCCTGCGCTGGCCGGCTTCGAGCCGGGACAGGGTGCTCTTGGAGATCCCGGTCGCGGCGGCCAGCTCGGTCAGGGTGATGCCCCGCTGGGCTCGCGCCCGCTTGAGGCGGGGACCGACTTCGGCCAGGGCAGTGCTGATCGCTGCCGAGTTCTCCATGCCGTCAGTCCACCACCGGTTCCCGGAAACGGCAACGGAAGTTGTCAGATCTGCGTGAGCTGACGGACTCTGGCGGTGGAGGTGATCGCCATGGAGGCGACGGTCTATGACGTGGTGGTGGTCGGCGGCGGACCGGCCGGCCTGAGTGCGGCTCTGGTACTGGGCCGGGCGCGGCGCCGGGTCGCCGTGGTCGATGCCGGAGCGCCTCGCAACGCTCCCGCGGCTCACATGCAAGGGTTCTTGTCCCGCGACGGGATGCCGCCGGCCGGCTTGCTGGCCGCGGGACGGGCCGAGGTGGCCGGCTACGGCGTGGAGCTGGCCGAGGATCAGGTGGTGGGGATCGAGGCCGGGTTCTTCGTTCGCCTGGCCGGCGGCCGGGTGCTGAAGGCGCGGCGGATCCTGGTCGCGACCGGGGTCCGCGACGAGCTGCCGGAGATCCCCGGGGTCCGGCAGCGGTGGGGCCGGGATCTCCTGCATTGCCCGTACTGCCACGGGTGGGAGGTCCGGGACAAGCCCATCGGGGTTCTGGGCACCCAGCCCGGCTCGGTACAGCATGCGCTGCTGGTGCGGCAGTGGTCCGACGACGTGGTCTTCTTCGTCCATACCTATGACCTGACCTCAGCCGAACGCGTCCAGCTGGAGGCACGCGGGGTCCGGGTGGTCAGCGGCGAGGTCGCGCGGCTGGTGGTCGAGGCCGACCGGTTGACCGGTGTCGAGCTGGCCGATGGCCGGGTGATCCCGCGGACAGCGGTGTTCATCCGGCCCGGCAACGTGCCTCAGGCCGGCGGCCTGCTGACCGGTCTGGGCTGTGAGGTCAATGAGGCTGGCTTCGTCACTGTCGATGCCACCGGCCGGACCAGCGCCTTCGGCGTCTGGGCCGCCGGCAACGTGGTCGATCCGCGCGCCCAGGTGATCACGTCGGCCGGCGCCGGATCCGCGGCGGCGATCGCCATCAACGCTGACCTGGTGCAAGAGGACGTCGAACGCGCGGTGGAGGACCACGACGCCGCTGGTGGCGTGTTCTCCGCCGCGTGAGGAACTCGCGGCTGACTCTCCCTAGTGGGCGCGGCATCGGCCAGCGCCCCCGCGACGACGGGCGGGTGTCGGGCAGAATGGATTCATGGCAGGTTCGAGCGGTTCAGCCGCGCTACCGGTCATCGACGTTGGCCCGCTGGTCGGCGGCGCTCCGGCAGCGGCGAGGGCTGCGGTGGCGGAGCAGATCCAGGTGGCCTGCCGCGAGCGCGGCTTTTTCTACGTGACGGGCCATGGCGTGCCGGCCGGGCTGCTGGACGAGCTGGCCGACGCGAGCACTGAGTTCTTCGCGCTGCCTGCGGCGGACAAGCTGGAGATCGCCATGGAACGCGGCGGCCGGGCCTGGCGGGGTTTCTTCCCGGTGGGCGCCGAGCTCACCTCCGGGCAGCCAGACCTGAAGGAAGGACTGTACTTCGGCGCCGAGCTGCCCGGCGATGATCCGCGCGTGCTGGCCGGGCTCCCGCTGCATGGCCGCAACCTGTTCCCGCGGCAGGTCCCCCGGCTGCGCCCGCTGGTGCTGGCCTACCTTGACGTCCTGACCAGCCTGGGCCAGGCCGTGCTCGCCGGAGTGGCCCAGAGCCTCGGCCTGGACGCCGGGTACTTCGCCACCGGGTATACCGCGGACCCGACCATCTTGTTCCGGATCTTCCACTACCCGCCGTCGCTGCCGCAGGCCGGGGGCTGGGGGGTGGGCGAGCACACCGACTACGGGCTGGTGACCCTGCTCGCCCAAGACGACAGTGGCGGCCTGCAGGTCGCCACGCCCGAAGGCTGGATCGACGCCCCGCCCATCCCAGGCACCCTGGTCTGCAACATCGGCGACATGCTCGATCGCCTGACCGGGGGCTGGTACCGCTCGACGCCGCACCGAGTCCGCAACCTCAGCGGCCACAGCCGGCTCTCCTTCCCGTTCTTCCTGGATCCGGGATTCACCGCCGAGGTGCCGCCACTTCCTGACCGCGCCGCCGCCGGAGACGACGGCAGGCGGCGGTGGGATGGCCAGGACCTGCGAGCCTTCACCGGCAGCTACGGCGACTATCTCCTGGGGAAGGTTTCCAAAGTCTTCCCGCAGCTCCGCAGCGACGTGCTGGGATAGACGCATGGCCGCCGGCGCGGACCACGTGATGGTCATGCCGGCCGGCACCGACTTCGCTGACGGCGTTGACCAGCTGGAACAGCTCGCTCCGACGCTGGCCGGGCTCACCAGCTACCCGGCGGGATAGGCCGCCAGGACCGTTACCGCACCCAGGTCTTCATGACGGCGGGTTGCCGGACTGCTGGCGGAGAGCAAGTTCGGCTATCTTCTGGGCGATGGCAGGTGCCTGGTCTTCCTGGGGGAAGTGTTTGCCGGGCACGGTGTGGAGGCGGGAGAGCCGGGCGGCGGCGCGTGCCTTCTCGCCATAAACCGCCAGGGTCATCGTCGGGTCGTCGGCCGCCCAGATCGCCTGCACCGGGTAGGGGACGTCGCGGACGGCGGCGCGGTAGCGGGCCTGTTTGGCGGGGGTGCGCTCGGTGCTGCGCATGATCTGCAGGAAGGCGCGCCCGTGATCGGGGTCTTTGATAAGTGCGAGATAGGTGTCGAGTTCGGCGTTGGAGACCGTGGCGGGGTCGCCGATGCCCTGCAGTCGCATCAGGAACCGGAACGCGGGGGCGGTCAGGAATCTCATCCACAGTTCCCCGATGCCGCGGTGACGGAAGGGTTCCATGGACCAGGGTGATGTGAAGTCGGTGACGTCGACGGTGGTGTTGAGCAGCGTCAGCGAGGCGATCCGGCTGGGCGCGGCGACGGCTAGCTCGAAGCCGACCGGGCCGCCGATGTCGTGCACGACCAGGTGGAAGCGGTCCAGGCCGAGCTCGTCGACAGCGGCCACGCAGAACTTCCCGAGCCCTGTCCAGCTGTAATCCTGGCCAGGCGGGCGGTCGGCCAGGCCGAAGCCCGGCAGGTCGAAGGCCACGCCGCGCATTCCGCGCGCGGCCAGCTCGGCTAGCACCTTGCGGTACAGGAACGAGGAGCCGATCATGCCGTGGATGCAGAGCACCGCCGGGCCGTTTCCCTGCTCACGCACGAAGCTGCGGACCCCGGCGGCCTGGAACTGGCGTCCCGCCTGCCGGTGGGCCGCGAGCACCTCCGCCTGCGTGGCCGGTGTGATGGCTGCTGTGTTTCCGGGGCCGGTCCTGGCCGCGTGCCGGAGTTCTGACATTGACGTTTGCCTTTCTGCTGGTATTGCCGGATGGTGCCACAAGAGGCAACAGGCCGAGGCGGGGCTGTTTTCCCGGTGGCAGGCTCGCGGTCGCTGGCGGTCAATGTCCCGGCGCTGCCGGTCAACTCCGTGGCATACGCCCGGCGCCGGGACGGTATGGTGCACAGGGGTGATCGTTGTGGATGTCGCGTTCGCCACCGGTGAGGTGGAGCCATCGGAGCGGCTTGCCGCCTGGCGGGATCTGGTCAACCGCGTGTTCCTTCCGCTAGCCGTCACGCCACTACCCGATGGCGGCCGGGCCGGTGAGTTCGGCGGCTCGGTCACCGGCAGCGACTGGGATGGGCTGCGGGTCTGGCGCATTAAGGCAACCCCGATGTCGGCGGTGCGCGCCCGGCGCCACATCGACTCCTCCGCCTGCGACGATTACCTGCTCGCCTTGCATGTCAGCGGCACCGCGCACGCGGCCCAGGACGGCCGGCAGGTGACCCTCGGCCCGGGGGACTTCGCGCTATTCGACAGCACCCGCCCCTACTCAATCGCGTTCGGCGGCGCGGGCACGTTCGAGCACCTGATCTACCAGGTCCCCCGGTCCAGTCTTGACGCCCGCCGTCAGATCGGCACGGCGACCTCGGTTCGCGTACCCGCAGCCAGCAGCGCCGGGCAGCTTGTCTCCCCGTACCTGCAGGCACTCGCCCGGGCCGCCCAGTCCCCAGGCCAGGTGCCAGCGCAGGCGTTCATTGATGCCGGGCTGGACCTGGCGGTCAGCGCGCTGCGAGCCGTGTCGGGGTTCTGCGACCACCGGGAGGCGGGCAGCCGGTCGCTGGCCCGTGAGCTGAAACGGTACGCGCTCGCGCATCTCGGCGATCCCGCGCTTTCACCCCAGGCCGCCGCCCGGGCGAACTACATCTCGGTCCGCCAGCTGCACCGGCTCTTCGCCCGCGAAGGTACCAGCTTCGGCGCCTGGGTCCGCGAGGAACGGCTACGCCGGTGCCGAGACGACCTCGCCGACCAGCAGCTCAGCCACAGCACCGTCGCCGAGATCGCTACCTGCTGGGGCTTCCGAAGCGCAGCGCACTTCACCCGCGCATTCCACGCACGCTACGGCATCACCCCGGCCAGCCTCCGTCACGCCTCATGCCGTCCCCGAAGCTGATGACCAACCAGGCTGGGAGGGAGCACCCGCCCGCCTCGTTGAGGCGATTAACGAAATTGTGAGTAGCGGAGGCAGAACCCGCCTGGACCGCGCGATCAGGCTCCCGCCGCCACTGCCCGGCTGCGCCGCTCAGTTGCCTTTCGGGCGGTACTGAAGCCGCTGCCGCGCCATCTCGCAGACGCCACTGCGTTCGTTTTCCGCCGCGGCTTGCCTTGCCTCATCAAGATCAGCTGGGGTCAGCAAACCGTTGGCGAGCAGGAAGTCGGCGAGATCACGCGCGTGACCGCGTTCTTTCCAGATGAAGCCTTGAAGCAGCTTCTTATAGTCAGATACCGCGCCTTCTCCGCTCAGGTCCAGGGCGATGACCACATTCATCATCGGCACGGTCTGCGGGGCGGCCAGGCCGAGGATGAACTCCTGGTAGTAGTAGGCCATCGTCAGACGCGCCGTCGCGTTGCGCTCGAAGTAACTGCGCACGCGGGCCACCGCGTCTTCTCCGGGTTCGGTGCTCCGCCGCACGATTGTCCCGGCCCGGGTGGTCGCCTGCGTGCCACTGGTCGGGACGGCCGGATCGGCGCGCGGGCGTCCGAGCGCGTCGAGCCGCAGTCGCAGCACCCAGGTACCGACGCTGACCATCCACGAACCCTCCGTGAGAATTACCGGCAGCGCCTCGTAGCGTGCTGGGGCAGCGGGAAGCACATGGCGCGCCGTCCGCCGCACGACCTCAGCGCTCAGGAGTGTCCCCGCCGCTTCCGGCGCTAGATAAACCCGGTGGGTCGTGTCCCGGCTGAACAACTCCCAGCGGTGGTGGACGTAGCGAAGACCCGCGCAACGCGGGGCGCGATGCAGCGTGAGATCCTCGTCGCCGCTGAGCGTGCGCCGGTCCAGCCAGGTAATCTCGTCAGGCGGACAGCTCACCCACTCACCGTGCGCCGCTGACCACAGGAAAAGCCGACCCGTCGCCACTGCGCTGCCACTCCCGAACGACGGCGCGCCACTGGCGCGGCCATCCAGTCTTGCCATGTCTGGGATGACAATTGTCGCACTTCCGGGCGTCAGCTGATCTCAACGCGGGACTGCAGCGAATCGGGCCTTGTCCCCCAGCGGATCGCATCGCCATCGCTGAGCGGCTGCTCACCCGCCACGGGGGCATCGTTGAGGGTGAGCCCGTTCCTGCCCTGGTTCGTGATCCACCAGCGACCGTCAGAGAACGTAAATTTCGCATGCTCCCTGGACACCGTAGGCACGTCGGGGAGCACCAGCTCAACGGACCCGCGCCCGGCACGGGCGCCCGACACCCGGGTTTCCGCCACCGAGGAGCCAGTGACCAGCCGCAGCACTGGGACGGCAGGAAGGCCCTGTTCCATGACCGTGACCATGTCGCTGCGGACCGTCAGGTCCGGGTCATGTCCGTACCATATATGGCTGCCTGGCTCGGGGTAGGCATGCTGCGGGGCGGCATACGCGAACTCCGGCGCGGCGTCCGCGTACTGGACATCGGGCATCCCAGGATGGGCATCGCCACCCACCGGATCTCCCTGCCGCAGGCGATAGCGGCCCGGCGGGACGGCCCCGGCGATGACGTACACATCTGCCCGGCCCGGCCCGGCAAAGCGGGCCCCGTACGCGGCTACCTGCTCTTCGTAGACCTCGGTCATGCTCGCGCTGATCACGCCCAGGTCCATCCGCTCGCACAGGGAGACGAGATCATCGGGGTTCAGCTGCAGTTCGACGACGTTCGGCGCGAGCAGTGACCCGCCGGGCGTGACCACGAACACGTCGGACAGGTGCCGCATGGCGACCTTCAGCACATCCTGTCCGTCGCGCCACGGCCGGGAGGCTATCTGCCGTATCCACGGATGATCCCCCGTGACGCCCAAGGCCCGGAGGCCGCCCACGCTCGCCACGCCGAGTCCGGCGATAATCACCAGAAGCACGGTTGCGGAGAGGACGGAACCCGTCACGACCTCCAGAACCACCCAGCACGCCGCGATGCCGCCCGCGATCGCCCAGCGCCTTCGGCTTCGCTGCTGCAGTGGGGCGCGCACCCGCCGACGCGCCGCTTCCCTGCCTCCAGTCATCAGAGTCGCGGCGACCAGACCCCGGCCTTCCGGCCGGGGAGGACACGCCGCTTCACCTCCCCGGAAATGTCAGTTGTTTTCGCTAGTGTGTTCGCATGTCCCGGTACCGGATGTCAATGACCTGTTCTTGACTCCTCCGTCGCACGTCTGGTGCCTGATCCGTCGATCCCCGTCACCCGAGGATGCGGGCCAGCGCACCCGCCAGTCAACGAATCACCGGCAGCTTCCAGACATCTGGAAGTTGCCGACTTGAACGGCGGCATAGTCCGGCTGGATGAGCTGCGGGTGGCGGCGCGGGAACAGCGTGCCGAACTCATGCTGGCGATGGGGTCCGTCGAGGACGCGGTGGCCGCCTTGCAGGCGGTCGTGGCAGAGCATCCGGAACGGGAGCACGCGCGGGGGCTGCTCATGCAAGCCCTCTACCAGGGCGGCCGGCACACCGACGCTCTCGCCACGTTCCAGGCCGCAGCCGATGTATCTCCGGTGCGCCCTCGGCGCTGGCACTCGCCGCCTGGACTACGGGCGAGATCGCCGCCAGCACCGACCCCGGCCAGGCCGAGCGGCACCTGCGTCGGGCGATCGTCCTCGCAAGGTCTGCGGGCAGCCGCCTGGTCGCCGCGCTCGCCGAAGTCTCCCTGGCAGCCCTGCACGCCCGGAACGGCGACGCCGACACCGCGCTCGGCCACTACCGGCGGGGCATCCCGGAATGGCGGCAGGCCGACGCCTGGACGCCCCAGTGGGTCACGATGCGGACCCTCATCGATCTCCTGACGCGTGTCGGCGCCAGCCGCGACGCGGCCATCTGCGCGAGCCTGACCAGGCCCTGCCCGAGCCAGGAGGCCGGTTCCTCATCATCCACATGCAGTGCCCGGACTCCGACAGCGAGTTCACTGTCGTTCACCGAGTTTCTGCACGACACTGACACCGTCCCCGATGGGAATCAGCACCACTTTCACGCGCGGATCGGCGGCGATCGCGTCGTTGAGGGAACGGATCGCCGCGACGTCCTCGTCACCCGCCAGACCACCGGCCACGTGGCCGCCCTGCAGCGTGTTATCCAGGAGCATCAGGCCTCCCGGCCGCAGGCGGGCCAGCACCTCCTCGTAATACGAGGCGTAGCCTGTCTTGTCGGCGTCGATGAACGCGAAATCGAACTGCTCACCAAGCGGCAGCGAGCGCAGGGTCGCCAGACCCGGGCCGACACGAAGCTCGATCCGGTCAGCGACCCCGGCTTCCTGCCACGCCGCGCGGGCGATCGACGTCCACTCCTCGCTCACGTCACAGCACAGCAGCCGCCCACCCGGACCCAGGCCCCGCGCCACCGCCAGAGCCGAATAGCCGGTAAACGTGCCGATCTCCACCGCCCGCGTGGCTCCCATGGCCCGGACCAGCATCTCCATCAGCACCGCCTGGTCATCGCCGATCTGCATGCCCGCAGCCCGGCCAGTCCTGGCCTGCGTGATGCGCTGCAACTCCAGCTGGTCAGCGTCGGGCGGGGTGGAATGCGCCGCCGCGTAATCACCGATCACCGCATCGATGAACTGGCTCCGCCTGCGAGCGGCCGGTGAGGTCATCTTCGTCCCCCTCCCCCAAGGCTGTCACTTGCCTGAAGATCACATCGTCTCATCATCGCCCCCCGCACCTGCATCGCCCGGCGATCACACCGGCATGAACCCGCCGGTCAGCATCCGCGTCCCGCCGGCGCCCGGCGACCGCGGACTTCTGAAACCTCCCCGCAGATGCTGCGCCGCTATGGCGCCAGCGCGCAGCGCCCGGGCACGCCGACCTACGACGGCATAATGACCGGCAGTCCGTGACAATGGGTTGCGATCGCGTCAGCGCTCATGTTCGCCGCTGCACACGGATAAATGCCGATCCATCGTGTCCCCAGACGAATAGCACTCACCGCCGACCAGCTCCCGCTCAACCACGGCCACACGCAGCCCGCGCGCAGCCAGCGCCGCAGCGCAATGCGCCCCGGGCGCCCCGCCACCCAGAACAATCACGTCATAGTCGCTCACGTCGGCAGCTCCGTCCCGGCCTGCTCCGCCACCATGTACTCGGCGTACCAGCCGGGCCAGTTCGCGTCGGCCGCGCCGATGCGCTTCTCGTGCTCGCCATGGGCGACCGCCGCGCGCCGCATCGCGTCGGCCAGGTCGCTCGCGGAGCCGAACGACGTCGCCGCCGGGTCGACGCGCCCGGGAAGCCGGGTCGTGACTTCCTGGAACAGCCAGCCGTTGCCGTCCGGATCGCTGAACGCGACGAACGAGCCGTAGCTGGCATCATCGGGCGCAGGGCCGCTGACGCGACCATTCGCTCCGCCGTGATGGAACCGAGCGCCGGGCACCCCTTCGTGGAACACCTCGCTGACCTCGGCACCGCGGGCGACGAGCTCGGCGCGCGCAGCCCCGATGTCCGAGACGATCAGGTACAGGTCCTGGGCCGAACCGGGCGCGGCCGAGGTGATGCCCGTGCCGAACTGGACCGAGCACTCGGAGCCCGGAGGCGTGAGCTGGACGATGCGGAAGCTGTCACCGGCGGCGCGGTCGGCGTCGAGTCTCCAGCCGAGACCCCCGTAGAACTCCTTTGCGCGGTCGACATCCGAGACGGGGATGACGACAACCTCGAGCTTCATGTCCACGATGCCGGCTCCTTTCCCTTTGATGTCAGTGGCCTGCGCCAATGCCCGGCTCCGGTGCCACCGGGGCTGGTCCTGACATCCACCCTCGCGCCACGCATCGCCGAAGTCCACAACTCTCATCAGACCGCTCGGGAAACTCTTGTGGCGGGCAGGCGAGCCCGCATCTCCATCCGCATGCGGCGAAGCGGATCGACGGTGTCACCGGCACTTAGGGCCGCGGCGCCTTCCCGCCCCAGACGGCGGGTATTCGGCGGCAAGCCAGAAGCCTAGATCGTGGATAAGCATGGCGAGGACGGCGGGGTCGGCCGAGGGACTCTGCCCCGGGCAGCCCGGGCGGCATGTCTACGCCACCGCCCGCATTGATACGCCGGAACGGTATAGTTCTTATACCGGGAAGGAGCCGGATCGGATGAAATTCGAGTCTGACCCGGCCAAGAGCGCTTCGAACCTGGCGAAGCACGGCATTGACTTCGACGCAGTCCAGGCGATCTGGCAGGACGTCATGCGGGTAGAGATCCCGGCCCGGACGGCAGATGAGCCACGGTGGCTGGTGGTCGGCCAGACCGATGGTAAGCACTGGTCGGTGGTGGTGACCTACCGCGAGCAGCGGGTCAGGATCATCTCTGCGCGCCGGTCCCGGACGGAGGAGGTAGCACTGTATGAGGGCTGAGGAGTTCGATCAGAAGTTTGACGACGGCAAAGACGTGACAGGCGATCTGGACCTCGCCGCGATCCGCCGTCCCGCGCTGGAACAGCGCCGGGTCAACGTCGACTTCCCGTCATGGATGATCGAATCGCTTGACCGGGAAGCCCGCCGGCTAGGGGTCACCCGCCAGTCCATCATCAAGCTCTGGATCGCTGAGCGCCTTGAGAGCCGCCGCACCGCTGCCTGAGATGATCCGCGATCGCGGCGGCCAAGCGCAGGCTTGGCTCGGCGGCCCACCGCCGAGCCAATGGCATGTCCTGGCTGATGCCCACCGCGCTACTGGAGTCCTTCTGCGCTGAGGATCATGATGTGGATTTCCCTGTTCTTGATCCGGCTCGCATAGGCTTCGTACCCCGCATAGATCGTTCTGGCCCGGTCCCAGATGGCCTGCCTCTCGTCGTCACCGGCCTCGCGGGCGATGGCCCTGATCGTCTTGTTCCGGTAGGTAACCTCGGCCTTCGGATCGGCGCGCATGTTGTGATACCACCCCGGAGTCCGCGGCTGGCCGAAGCTAGTCCCGATGACCGCGATGTCCTCGCCTGCGGGCACGCCCAGCAGGGGCACGGTACGGCGCTGCCCGGTACGGGCTCCGGTCGTGGTGACGGTCAGCACAGGGATTCCCGCGACGACTCCTGGCAGGGTGACCTGACCCCGGCTTAGCCGCAGCAGGACCCGGTCGATGTGATGCAGTGTCCTGGCGAAAAACCATGCGCCAGGCCGGGTCGCGGCAATGTGCTGCATCGCCATCTGGGCGGCGCTGGGTTTCCGGACCTGGTACCCAAACGCCTGGATGATCCCCACCGGATTAGCGTAAAGGCCTGGCCGCACAATGGCGACAGGCCAGCGCGCTGTCATGCATGACCGACCGGGCGTCGGCCCGAGTCGCTGTACTCCTAGCCGCCATATTCGTGACGTTTCCGCGGAAGCGCCTTGTGCAGGTTTTCACAAGCCGTTTCCTATTACTACGTGCAGTTGCCCGATGCCGCCGCTTCATAGGAGGGCCGCCAGACTGGCGCGCGTCAGGCAAGGCCGGTTATGGGCAGGACCTGCGATTTGGTCAGTCGCTGTAGTGATACCGGGCCTTGAGGATCTCCAGCAGCGCGCCCGGGCTGGGGCAAGCTGCATCTTCGCCGACAAGCCCTGGGTGCCCGTAAATCAGCAAAACTCACACGTCACACCTGGCAGACGCTTTAGGCAGCCGTCCTGCCGGTGGAGCCTGGCCAGCCTCAGGACGGGCTGGCGCCTGCCTACGAGGCCTTGGGAAGGTCTCGGTGTGATGGCTCTTCCGCACCCGGCTCCGCGGGCTTCGGTGGAAGTGCCGCGTGTGCTGGCTTTTCCGCGTCTGGCTGCTTGGGCTTGGGCGGATGTGCCGCGCGCATCAAGCGTGCGCTGACGACGGCCAGGCCGATGATCAGCACACCGGTGATCGCCAGCGCCGACGGGACCCCCAGCGACCCATGCAGGTAGCGGGCCGCTACCGAGGTGACGTAGCTCAACATCGCCAGCGCGCCCAGGGCGAGCAACGGCGTGTTCCGCAGCGGGACGCTGGCGGCCATCGCCGCGGCGGCGGTGGCGATGCCGATCGCGTACACCCAGCCGTGATCCCCGGCCGCCAGGCTCGGCGCGATCAGGGCCAGGATGACACCGCAGGGGATGGTCACCCACAGGGGCTCGACGTACCGCTGCCACCCGAGCCCCGCCCACGCCAGCCCGAACACCCACAGCGCAAGGGCGAAGGCCAGCCAGCGAGCCGGCCTGGCCCCGCCCGCGACAGTGACGATGCTGCCGGCAATGCCGAAGATGGTGACGACCAAGCCCGCGAACAGGGCGAGGTTTTGCGGCGCGCCCCGGCGGACCAGCCACAGGGCCGCCGAGTACACGGTGACAGCCAGCCCCACGGCCATGGCCGTGACCGCGGCATTGTCGTTCCCGTACACCTCGTGTGCCGCGAGCCCCACGGCCCCGGCGACGCCAGCCACGGAAAGGAACCACACCACCCCGACCAGCCGCTGGATCGCGGGCTCACGGACCCGGCGCCCGATAATGCCGGCCAAGAGGAAGAACACGGCGACGCCAGCAGAGACGCCCACATGCCCCCAGCTGGGGATGTCGTTCCACCACTGGCCGAGCGCGGCAGCGCCTCCGGCCAGGAACAGGATCACGCCGACGTAGGCGACCGCCTCGGTCAGCAGTGAGATGCGCCGCGTGCCCTCGCCCTCCGCAGCCTGGCCGGAGGTGAGCAGCCCCTGCCGCCGCGCCCAGTAGTAAAAACCCGCCGAAGATCAGGGCCACGATGACGACGGGCACAATCAGAGACAGGAGCACAGACCTGACCATGGCGAACCCCCTTTCGCCCGCGCATCTTGGACTGCGCCACGATTCCGCTACTTACAGGCTTTCGGCCCGGCCGGCAGCCCGCTAGAGCCGAAGGTCACCGGTCATGGCCCGTTTGTACGTCTCCTTGGCCCCGGCGGCAGGGCGGACGGCCCGGTCCGGCAGGGCAGCGGCCCGGGCGAGCCCTCTGTGCCGCGGACGGGGCCGTGGGCCTGCTAGCGGCATCGTCGTGCTGAGCGCCCAGGCGCTCACCCACGGGAGCAATCCCGACTTCGACACGATCGCCCGCAACACCGCCTTCCGCAACCAGCCCGCGGACCTTCGCTGGGACGGCACCGGAACCGGCGTGCGGTTCAAGGCCAACCACTGCCAGACGTCGGTCCCGTCGGGACTCTGTCACTGATGTCAGCCGCCACGTCAGCAGGGTCAAGCTGGCGCCGCGCCCTCCACGCTGGGAGACCCGCGGTTTCGATACCGGAGCCGGAATAGGCCGTACGCGATAGGTCCGACAAGCAGCGGCACCCAGTATGAGGCAAGCCGGTAAGTGAGCGTGGCCAGGACGGCCTGGCTGGAGTCAACCTGGGCCAGCACCAGGAGCCCGGTCAGGCTCGCCTCCACCAGCCCCAGACCGCCGGGGGTGGCCGGGATCATCCCGACAATGCCGGCGACCGCATAGGCCACGAGTATCAGCGAGGGGCGCGGGCGGGCCCCAGTGGCCCGCAGCGCCGCCAGCAGGCAGAGGTAGTCGAACGCCAGGCGGCCAGCGGAGAGCAGCAGCGCCTGCCACCACTGCTGGCCCAGCGCCGTCCGGATCTCGTTGCGCTGCGCCAGGAGGGTTGCGTCCAGCCCTTCCAGTGGCCGTTTCCGCATGACCCAGTTCCAGAGTCGCTGTGCCACCCGGCCAGCCCAGCGAAGCGGTGCGTCATAGGCCAGGATGACGGCCCCGAGCGCGGCGAAGAGCACGAACCCCACCGCCCCGAGGACGGCCGCGTTGACCAGGCCCCGGTTGGTGGGCGCGCCTAGCAGGATGACCGGGAGAGCGAAGACCGGCAGGGCCAGCAGGCCCCCCACGCCGAGGAGGGAGAACGCCGCCAGTCCGCCCACGGTCGAGTCCGTATCGCTCCCGCTGGTCGCCAGCATCCGGAACTGCAAGGCTGCGCCCACCGCCGCGCCACCCGGCATGATCAAGGTGATCGCATTGCCGGCCAGCTGGGACGTGATGACCGGGAACCATGCCCTGGTCCGCAGCGCCAGCCGCTGGAGCGCGAACGTGCAGGTGAAGTGGGCGATTTCGGCCGCGATGGCCAGGGCGAACCACCGGGGGTCCAGGGTCGACAGGCGCGGCCAGGACGCGAGCACCTCGGTGATCGCCGGGAACACCAGGTAGAGGGAAACCCCGGCGACGAGGACCACCGCGGCGCGCTTGGCCACCGTCTTCCACGGCAGCGGATGCGACTTCTCTGTCTCGATCCTGACGGCGAGGGGCGGCTTGCCCGAAGTCACGGACCGGTCGCTCATAGCCTCGGCCTAGCGCCTCGGTCCACCGCAGTGGTAAGCGCGGCCATGACACTCCCCAGCGACGTTCGGCGGCAATGGCTCAACTCGCAGGAGGACAGCACACGGCACCTCTCCTGGATCATGCTGATATTCCGGCGGCCCCACCGGGCCACCCGTCACGGGTGATACCGGCGCGGTACGGCTTGTCTACGGTGGCTTCGCGGTCCGCCGTGGGCGGAGCCCCCCATGGGAGCGATGTTGAAGGTAGGTCGACGTGAGACGAGGCGGCCAGGCCCGGCGTGCTCTGGTAGCGCGCCGGGCCTGGCCGGCCAGTTCCGATTGTTCTCGTTGATGTTGGCGGTAGTGCGGGTCCGGCCGTGTGTCAGGTGCGCAGGATGGGCTTGCCCAGCGGGAATTCCCTTCCTCCGGTGGCGTGGGACGCCGAGCCGAAGAAGAGGTAAACGGCAAGAGCCGCGAAGGCCATCACGACCCACCCGGCGGCCTTCGTCAGGTTCGCCGAGCTCTGGATGAGCCCAAGCAGGTTCAGCAGCAGCGTGACATCGACGAGCGTGAACAGCGCCGCGAAGATCAGCGGTAGCCGGAGGGTCGCCAGGACGAGCATGGTGACGATGACCATCCAGCAGATCACGAACAGCTTCTGGCTGGCTATCACTGCGGTTGGGACGATCCCGAGCCAGTTGTGGGTCAGGCCGAGCACCATGATGGCGTAGCTCAGGAAGAAGCTCGCCACGATGCCGTAGAGCCCGGCCTGCGCGTTCTGGCCGATCCGGGCGCACCAGATCGTGGCCAGGAACAACCCTGCCGAAGCCGCGAGGACGATCGGCATCGCGGCGCCGACCGCCACGGCAGGCAAGACTCCGGTAAGCACCAGGCCGAAGGCCAGCGAGCCCACGATGAAGCTGGGAAGCCCCACGAGGCCGGGCTCGCCGGCCAGCGGTCCGGTGGCAGGTTCCCCGACTGGGGGAACAAGCCTGATGGGCTGCTCCGGACGCGGACTTGGAGTTGGAGTTGCCATTTTCTGCCTCCTTAAGGAAGCACCCGGGACACCAGCTCATCGCGTCGGCCATCCCGGTCGTTACCCTGTGTATGCCACTTGTGACCCTCGTAGCAGATCGGCAAAAGCGGTAGAGTCGCAGGTCAGTACGGGGCCGGGTCGTATGTCCTGTCAGGCCAAGCCACCAGGACCTCGGGCCGCTGGCCTGGATCGGGTAACGCCTTCGCCGGAGGGATTGCTGGATGAGTCGCGTCGTTGTCATCGGAGCGACCGGGCACATCGGCACTTATCTGGTGCCGCGGCTGGTGCGCGGCGGCCATGAGGTGATCGCGATCAGCCGCGGGACCCGCGATCCGTACCACGCGAGCCTGGAATGGGCTTCGGTTCGCAGAGTGATGGCCGACCGTGACGCCGAGGACGAGCAGGGAACGTTCGGCACAAAGATCGCGGCTGGTGGCGTGGTTCCAGCGCTGGCTCCCGGAGCGGTGAGCGCCGCCCCGGACGGATAACTCGCTCGGTCAGCCCGTCATCGTGGCCAGGCAGAGCGCCATCTCCGCACGGTTAACCGACGGCAGCGGGGGCGGGTACCGTGGACATAGCGCCTACTCGCGATTTCCGCCATGACAGAACCCCCCGACATCGCCGACGGCCAGACTCGGCACTCTCGCGCCCTCGCCGGGGCTGTGGTCGGCGTGCTCGGGGCAGCCGTTGCTATAGGCGCCGCGCAGTTCGCTTCTGGCCTCGGCGTTCCGCAGAGCTCACCAGTGCTCGCGGTCGGCCAGGCCGCCATCGATCTCACGCCGCCGCACGTCAAGGACTTCGCCATCTCCGAGTTCGGCGCCGATGACAAGACCGTGCTGCTCGGCGGCATCCTGGTGGTCCTCGCCCTGTACGCGGCGGTGGTGGGGATGCTCGCGGTACGCCGGCTCGCCTTCGGTATGTGGGGGCTCGCGATTTTCGCCTCCGTCGGCCTGGCGGCGGCGCTGACCAGGCCGACCGCCACGGCGGGATACGTGGTTCCCACCCTGGTGGGGGCCGCGGCCGGCGCGGTGGCGCTGACCTTGCTGGCCCGCGCGGCCGACCGGCTCGGCGCTCCTCTGGACGCCCTATTTCCTTTCGACCTGCACCCTGAGCTGACCGGGCCGGATCAGCCGGCCGACCTGGTACCGCCGGATATGCCCGCACGGCCGGCCGGCACGGCCGACGTCGCCGCACCTGCCTTCCGTGCGGGACCGGCCTACTCCTTCACCGTCCCGGCCCATCCGGACGACCAGGCACCGTCCCGCTGGCCCGCGCGGCGGCGGTTCCTGATCACCAGCGGCGCAGCTGCGGCCACCGCCGCGTTCGGGACGCTAGCCGGAAGAAACCTGATCGATGAGCACGACATCGCCGCGGCGCGGGCCGCCATCCGATTCCCCCGGCCCGCGTTTCCCGCACCGCCGCTTCCCGCGGGCAGCAACCTGAATATCTCAGGCCTCAGTTCGTTCATCACCCCGGACGACAGTTTCTACCGCGTCGACACCGCCCTGCTCGCGCCCCAGGTGAACCCGGCAACCTGGCAGCTGCGGATCCACGGGATGGTGCGACGCGAGGTCACCATCACCTTCGCCGACCTGCTGCGGCGACCGCTCATCGAGAACTACGTAACCCTCACCTGCGTCTCGGACCCGGTCGGAGGGCCCTACGTCGGAAACGCCAAGTGGCTCGGCGCGAGCCTGGCGGACCTGATCAGGCAGGCCCGCCCCCTGGCGGGTGCCGATCAGCTGCTCTCCACCTCGATCGACGGGTTCACCGTAGGCACCCCCTTGCAGGTCGTGCTCGACGGCAGGGACGCCCTGCTCGCCGTGGCCATGAACGGCACGGCGCTGCCCGTCGTGCACGGTTTCCCCGTGCGCATGGTGGTGCCCGGGCTCTACGGCTACGTGTCCGCGACCAAGTGGGTCACCGACATCGAGGTCACCACGTTCGCGGCGGCCTATGCCTACTGGGCGCAGCACGGCTGGGCCCAGCAGGGGCCGATCAAGACGGAATCCAGAATCGACGTGCCCGCCGGCGGCGCGTCGCTCGCCCCCGGGCGGACGCCGGTGGCCGGGGTGGCCTGGGCGCAGCACAAGGGCATCGCCGCCGTCGAGGTGCGAGTCAACGGCGGCCCATGGCACGAGGCACGGCTGGCCGCGGTGCCCGGCATCGACACCTGGCGGCAATGGGTATGGGAATGGCCGGCCGCGCCGGGCAACTACATGATCGAAGCCCGCGCCACCGACGAGACCGGCTACACCCAGACCGCCGTCCAGGCCCAGCCACCCCCGAACGGCGCTTCTGGCTACCCCTCCGCACAAGTCACCGTCCGCAGCTACTGAAAGCTACCCCGGTCAGAACGCGCTGACGGCCGCGGCGTGACTTATCGCCACCGAGTGCGTCACGCAGCTAGTCCCGTCGAGTACGTGCAGCAGGAAGCTGGTCGGCTCGGCGACGTAGCCGGGCGGCTGGTCATCTCGCAGGCGCA
>Ga0208199_1000326_pt1 | contig 19687 bp, 16 predicted proteins | sample Sb_taG_FD_187705 | JGI IMG/M metagenome (GOLD analysis project Ga0208199, IMG submission 187705) | Peat soil microbial communities from Weissenstadt, Germany - Sb_50d_1_NS metaG (SPAdes) (version 2) | ecosystem: Environmental > Terrestrial > Soil > Wetlands > Peat | place: Germany: Weissenstadt... | reverse complement strand
CCAGGGCAGCGCACCCGCCTCGTTGAGGCAGGGCAGGACCACGTCGATTTCCATGGCGACCGACAGTACTGGCGCGGCCGCCCGGGCACGGCAGGAAAATGGCCGATCGGCCCTTACGAAGCTATGACGGTGTCGGCGGGGCGGCCGACCCGCTCCCATCTCGTGCTTTGCTGCAGTCATGCGCGTTCTCGTGACCGGCGCGGCCGGGTTCATCGGATCTCATATCGCGGAGACCATGCGGGCCGCGGGCCATGACGTTCGTGGGCTCGATTCGCTCTCCCCCGCCGTACACAACGGCAGGCCCGGTCATGTCGCCGGCGAACTGGTGGTGGGCGACGTTCGCGACCCTGCGGCGGTGGACGAGGCCCTGGCCGGGATCGACGCGGTCTGCCACCAGGCGGCCATGGTCGGGCTCGGCGTGGACCTGTCCGACCTGCCCGTCTACGCCGACGTCAATGTCACGGGCACCGCCGTGCTGCTCGAGGCCATGGGGCGGCACGGCATACCGCGCCTGGTGATCGCCTCCTCGATGGTCGTGTACGGCGAGGGAGCCTACGACTGCGTGACGCACGGCCGGGTCCGGCCGGCACCCCGGCATCCCGGCGATCTCGCCGCGGGCCGTTTCGAGCCGCGCTGCCCGCAGTGCGCGCAGCCGCTCGGGACCGCGACGGTGACCGAGGACGCGCCGCTGGACCCGCGCAACGCCTATGCGGCGAGCAAGGTCGCCCAGGAGCACCTGGCGGCGAGCTGGGCCCGGATGACCGGCGGGGCCGCGGTCGGTCTCCGCTACCACAACGTGTACGGCCCCCGGATGCCGCGGGACACGCCTTACTCGGGGGTGGCCGCGATCTTCCGGTCCCGCCTGGAGAACGGGGTCCCGCCGCGGGTATTCGAGGACGGCGGCCAGCGGCGTGACTTCGTGCACGTCCGCGACGTGGCCCAGGCCAACCTGCTGGCCCTCGAGGCGGTCGACCGGGCGGTCACCGGCGCCGGCGCCGGGGTTTCCGGCGGCGCTGACCCGGGCGGGCTGCGGTGCTACAACGTCGCGAGCGGCGAACCGCACACGGTGGGCGAGATGGCCACCGCGCTGGCTGCCGCCTTCGGCGGCGGGCTCGAGCCGGTGGTCACCGGCGAATACCGCCTCGGGGACGTCCGGCACGTGGTGGCCTCCCCCGCGGCCGCCGCCGCGGACCTCGGCTTCCGGGCCCAGATCGGGTTCGCCGAGGGCATGGCCGAGTTCGCCCGCGCCACCCTCCGCGAGCCCGCGCTGGCTGCCACCGTCCGCATGTAGACCCACCCGGTTCTGTAACTGGCGCACCTGGCGGTAGGTCCCTGCGAGCTCCCAAGCTAACGGCGGTCCGGCGGGCGCGAGTCGCCGATCTGTGCATCAGCCTCTGCGGACAGCCGGGAGGGTTCGCGGGTCGAAGTCGTAGAGCCAGCCGGTCGCCTTCTCGTAGAAGCGGTTGAATGTGTGCGGCATGATCATTTCCCGCATCCGGGTGGCGATCGGGCCCGCGGTCTTGGCGTCCCGGTTGCTGGTCTCCATCTTGGCCAGCTTGCCGGCCCAGCGAGTAAGCACATTTTGGCCGAGGATGGCCGTGGCCGCTTCGCGGGCTTGGGTGGCGGCACCAATGGCATCGTCGATGTCGCGGCGATCCACGCCTTTTGCGCGGGAGGCGACCACATGCACGCCTCCGACGGGTCGGCGTCCACTACAGCGGCCTGTGCTTCAAGCTGAAAGGGCGAGAACGAGGAGGATGCCCGGCCGCGTGACGTGTTCCCTCCCGGCGGGCCGAAGGTGCCGGAGTCGTTCGACCAGGCTGCGCCAGCACCGCAGTCGTCGGCATTCCCGGGCCTCAGCGATCGCCGGCCCTGACGGGACACAGGCGGTTAGCCTGTCCCGGTGGGAACGGAAGGATGGTCGTGACCAAGAGCAACCGCCGCAAGAGGCAGGACAGAGTCAAGGCAGGTGCCAAGCGCGCCGGCCAGGCACGGCGCCGCGCGAAGGCCGAGCGCGAGCAGCAGACAGCCGAACGCTACCGGCGCCTGCTCGATCCGCGGACCAGCCCTGCTGATGTGGCCGGAATCCTTACGGCGGAGCTGCCGGACTCGCTTGCCGCTGGCGCGATGATGCAGATCCGGCTGAGTTCCGGAGTCCCGGGCGAGGAGATAGCCCAGACGGCGCGGCTGATGCTGGCGTCCGCGACGGGGCCGCCCCGGATCGGTACGCTCGCGGTGGCCGCGTGGGCGGCGCATGTCACCGGAGACGAGGGTACCGAGCGCGGGTATGCCAGCGAGTTGCTCTCCCGGGCGGATGCCGCCGACGACCCGGAACTGCGACTTGAGGTGATCTGCGCGGCGTCGGTCAGGGGGCATCATGGTGAGGCGTGCGAACTGATCGAGCCATACCTGCGCGAGCGCCCTGACGACGAGCTGGCTGCCGAAATCTACGCTGAGGCGCTGGCAGAGGCGTACGCGGAAGCAGCGCCCGGTGAGCGGGAGCGAGCCGCTCTGACCAGGTACGGCGACCGGTCCGGCGGCGAGGCGCTAAGCAGGGCGATCGATGCCTTCCTGGGCCGGACGGAGTGGGGCGCGACCGTCAGGAAATGGGTGGACGCGGAACGGTCCAGATTGGAGGCTGAGTACTGGCAAGCCGCCGAACGCGACGAATTCGACGCGCTAGCCGCCGAGGTTGCGGTCACGTATCCCGTTGCCGGTGTTTGCGGATCCCCAGAAGCCGACGGAGCTGCTTCGGGGGACGGTCCGGTGAACACCCCGTTGCGGGCGTTCGCGGCGGCCCCGGCGACGCCGGGGGAACTGGCGGCGCGGGCGTCGGAGTGGGACCGGCATGCGCGGTTCGGGATCTGGCAGGTGCAGGAGCCGGAGACGGCGCCGGGCGTGTGGTGCACCGAGCTGGTTTCTGGCGTGCGCCGGTACGCGCAGTTCCCGGCGGCGGCGCTGGATGGCGCGGCACCATGGTCGGTCTGGCTGGGCGCGCTGGTGCCGGCGGACGGGATCTGGCGCAGCACGGGGAACGGGATCTGGCTCAGTCCTCTCGAAGGCGACGCGGTGGCGGAATACGCGGAGCAGGCGGTGTGGCGCGTGCTTGAGGAGTTGTCGGGCGTGCCGCGCGACCGGCTCCCCATGCCCGGTGAGATCAGGTTCGGGCAGGCCGAGCCGTACTGCGTGCGCTGGGAAACCGGCGAGGAGCCAGAGCCGGAGTTCGGGGAGAACATCAGTCCTGTCATCGCGCGGCTGACGACCGTGCTGGCTTCCCGGGTCTGGTGGAAGCGGTCGGTGCCGACGGCGCTGACGAATACCGACGGTGACCCCATGATGCTCATCGACGCGACGGTCACGGTCAGCGGCGACGTGATCGAGCGGTTGTCCGCGCGTTCGGACTTCGGGGAGGAAGAAGGCGGTCAGGACAGCCAGCTCGTCTGGTGGGGCGACCAGGTCACGGGCCCGTCCGACGAGCCGATCGTGATGCACTTCCACCAGGACGGATCCGCCCACCTGCTGGACCCGGCCGAGAAGGCGGAGCGCATGGTGCTCGGCCGGGTAACGCCGGGCAGGGACCAGGTGCGGGTCCAGGTGAACTCACATCGCCGACTGACGAGGCTACTGCAGATCCTGGCGGACATCGGCGCGGAGCCGGAGGTTGCCGGGCAGGCGCAGTCCGAGCCGTCGCTGGACTTCGCCTGGGGGCCAGTGCCCGATGGCGCCTCTCCGGCACGGGAGTGGGAGAAAGCCTGGCTGGAACAGTCCGTGGCCGTGCTGGACTTCTGTTCCCCGCGGCACTCCGCGGCGAGCGCCGCCGAGGGCAGCACGGCAGAGGCACTCCGGCTGGAGAGCCTGCTGCGCCAGCTCGAATACCAGGCGGGGCTCGCCGCCGCGCGCGGCGGACGACCGATCGACACCGAATGGCTGCGCACCGAACTCGGCCTCACCGCCCCGCTCAGCGAACGCCTGCCATAGTCGCGGACAGGTATCCCGGCCGGCCTCGTTGCAGCTGGGCCAGCTCGTCCCGCTCGCTTCGCGCCAGGCCCGTGCCCAGCGCGTGGACGCTCACTCGCTGACCATTCACGGCTTCGCCAGCCCGGTCCCGTATGACGTCCTCGGTGACTTCGATCTGCGCCACCTCGGCATGCTGCCACGATCTTGTGCGGGTCAAGATCCGGGACTGCACAGGCGGCTGGGGGTGGCATCCTCGTCCGGTGAGCCCAAGAAGCAAAGGCCGGAAGAAGGGCCGCGCGCGGCAAGCGCGGCAAGCGCGGCAAGCGCGGCAAGCCGGAGCACAGCAGATCCGGGCGCCGGAGGGCGCCGAAATACTCGACCCTGCCAACCCCGATGGCCGTTCCCGCATCACCGACCTCTGGCTAGGCGAACGACAGATCCCGCGCGACCGGTGGGCGTCCACCGGACGCTCGTCGACCAGTTGTGGGCAGGTGACCCCCCAGAGATGGCGGAGCAGGCGACGCGAATGGCCGCCGGCGGACTGGACCGCGACGTGATCTACCACAAGCCCATAAAGGACACCTCCATCCGGGCCTGACGGCATCCGCGCTCGGTGCAAGCATCTGTACGGAAGCGACGTTGACCGCCTTGGGAGCGCCCTGGAAAAATGCCTGGAACTCGTCAGACCGCGAGTCAATTGCCGGGACCGCCACGTAAGACCTTGATGACGGTCACATTCCGGCCGCACAGGGTGGCGATGTCTTCGGGGTCCGACGTGAGGACGGTCACCGGGCCAGGCGCGGCCAAGGCTGTCGCGCTGAGCATCGCATCGATCGCATGCCGGTGACCGTGCAGGCCGGCTTCGGCGAGAATGGCCGTTGCGCGGCGAGCGATCGGTTCGGTGACGGGTTCCACGACAACGCGGGACAGCGTCCACTCCAGCGCCGGCCGGTTGAGCCGCGGATGCGCCACATCCACCACGGTGGCGGCACTAGTGATCACCCGCAGATCGTCGGCCAGTGCCAGTGCCAGCCACTGGGTGACCTCCCGCGCTCGCAGAACCGCCTTCGCCAGCCCTTCACTGTCCAGCACAAGCGTGCCCGCCGGAGTAGCGGAAGCCCGGCTCACGCGGGCCTGGACCGGGGGTGGCCTTGCCCGGTGCGAGCCCGCCGCAGTTCTTCACGCCGGGCACGCACCTCTTCCTCAGTGACCGGACCGTGCTCGGCCTCCGCCACGGCGATCAGCTCGTTCAGGTTGTCCCGCTCAATCTGCCGGGCGACAGCCGCGGCGACGTAGCCTGACAGGCCCGACGGACCGCTACGGGCACGGGCCGCTTCCGCGATGTCGCGTGGCATGGTGATCGAGTACTTTCCGGTAGGCTCACTCATGCTCTTTATCCTACCAGAAGTATTCTTGGATGGTGCGGCCGTACCGGACCGTGTAGTGACAGACGACAACCCCGGGCTGGATCTAGAGGTCCGCGATCGCTGGCGTTTCGGTCAGCAGCCGTGTCATCGAGCGCCCAGAGTCGCCGCGCGGATCAGGTTCGAGCGAAGCGCGTGGTGGCGGCCTTCGACGATCCTCACCGCGCCCGACTTCGAGCGCATCGAAAGTGACTGGGTGAACACGCGCTGGGGAGTGTAGCGGACCCCTTGCAGAAGCTCGCCGCTGGTCACACCCGTCGCGGCGAAGAAGATGCCATCGCCCGACACCAGATCTCTCGTCGACATCACGCGGTCAAGGTCATAGCCGCGCTCCAGCGCTGCCGCCCGCTCGCCATCGTTGCGCGGATACAGGCGCCCGAGAAGCTGGCCGTCCAGGCACCGCAGCGCGCAGGCCGCGATCACGCCCTCGGGCGTTCCGCCGATCCCGACGCAAACGTCCACCGACGACGAGGGGTCGGCCGCTAGGATCGCTCCCGCGACGTCGCCGTCGAGCAGCAACTTGATGCGCGCCCCGGTCGCCAGGACGTCCCGCACGAGATCCGCGTGGCGCGGACGATCGAGCACCGCCACCGTGATGTCCTCGGCGGGCGCGGCGGTTAGTTCGCGGTGATGGCGGGGCGGCCGGGGCCGGTGTGGCGGCCGGGGGTCCCGGGGGCGCTACGGCCCACTGCGGGGGCGCCGGGACGGGCCAGGGGCAGCCGGATCAGGAACTGGCAGCCGGGGCCGGCGTTGCGGACGGCGATCTTGCCAGAGTGGGCCTCCACGATGCCGCGCGCGATGGACAGGCCGAGGCCCGCGCCCTCCTGGGGGCCGGGAGTGCGGGCCGACTCGCCGCGGAACGCCACGTCGAAGACCCGCGGCAGGTCGGCGGGAGGGATCCCGCCGCAGGCGTCCGACACGCTCACACAGGCCATCCCGCTCTGCACCTCGGCCAGCACGTCGACGACTCCATCAGACGGGGTGTGCCGGATCGCGTTGGTCACCAGGTTGCGCAGCGCGCGGCCCATCTCGGCGGTGTCGATGAACACGGGCATGCCGCGGACGGCAGCGCCGGTGAGCCGGACCCCCTTGGCCCGGGCCACGGGCTCGGCGCTGGCTACGACCTCGGCCACCACATCCTCCAGGCCGACCATGCGGCGGGACAGCCGGAGCGCGCCGGCGTGGATCCGGGAGAGCTCGAACAGATCGTCGATCATCAGGGTCAGCCGGTCGACCTCGCGGCGGATCTGCGTGTGGTACTGAGAGACCTCGCGCGGGTCGATCACGACCTGATCCTCGAGGGCCTCGGCCATGGCGCGCAGCCCGGCCAGCGGAGTGCGCAGGTCGTGGCTGACCCAGGCGACCAGTTCACGCCGGCTGGCCTCCAGGGCCCGCTCCCGGGAGCGGGCCTGGGCCAGGCGGTCGTAGGCCTCGGTGAGAGCCTCGGAGAGTTCGGCTAGTTCGGCGGGCAGGGTGCGCTGGGGAGCGATGTACACGCCGCTGTCGCCGACGCCCTGCACGGCGGCGGAAATCGACCGGCTCGCCTTGATCAGCTGCCGTCCCACCACCAGGGCCACGATCAGGCCGGCCAGGCCGGCGATCGCCATCAGGTCGAGGACGACGTCCTGGTTGACCCCGCTCAGCATGCGGTAGGCGATGACGGCTGTCCCGGCCATCGAGGTCGCCACCGAGACCAGCACGACCCCGGTGACCATGACCCGGACCGAGCGCCCGGCCAGCAGCTTCAGGGCGACGAGCCCGATGGTGCTGATGACCAGCGCGGACACCAGGGTCCACAAGGAGATGAAGCCGATATCCGAGGTGGCGATGCCAGCCGGCAGGCTCCAGGCCAGGACGCCGCTGGTGTGGGTCACGCTGTGTCTGCCGCTCGCCGGGACACCATCACGCTGCCTCCGGCTCGTACCGGTATCCGACGCCCCAGACGGTGACGATGCGCCGGGGCAGCGTGGGGTCGGGTTCGAGCTTCTCGCGCAGCCGCCGGACGTGCACGGTGACCGTGGACGTGTCCCCGAAGGTCCAGCTCCATACCTCGCTGAGCAGCTGTTCCCTGGTGAACGCCTTACGCGGGTTGCGCATCAGGAAGACCAGGAGGTCGTATTCCCGCGAGGTCAGCTGGACCAGCTTGCCGTCGGCCCGGACCTCGTGCGCGCCCAGGTCCACCACGAGGTTGCCGTCGGTGATGGCGCCGAGGTCGGCCTTTTCCGGCAAGCCGGCCCCGCGGGACCTGCGCAGCACGGAACGCACCCGCAGGGCGAGCTCGCGCGGGCTGAACGGCTTGGTCACGTAGTCGTCCGCACCGGTCTCGAAGCCGACCAGGCGGTCGGTCTCGTCGCCCAGCGCGGTCAGCATCACAACGGGTATCGGCCAGCGGGCCCGCAGCCTGCGGCATACCTCCAGGCCATCCATGCCCGGCAGCATGAGGTCCAGGACGACCAGATCGGGCGGCTCCTCGGCGACGCGGCGCAGCGCCTCGTACCCGTCGTGCACGCACTCGACGGTGTGGCCGTCGCGGATCAGGTACCGCCCGACGACGTCCGCGACGGTGGGATCGTCATCCACGACGACGATCCGGCCGGGAGGATCGGGATTGTTGGCCAAGGTTGCCCGCCGTTCTGTTCCTGCCGTTATGGCCCGCGGCAATGGTTACGCCTACAAGTTAAGGCGTAAACGCCCAGTGAAGCCAGCAAACGGGGCAAAAGCGCTCGGGCCCGTCATCAGTACGTAAGCACCGTGACGATTCGGTAAGGTCCGCGCCGATCCGCCCTGAACTGCCCATGCGGCAGGTTAACACTGATGGGTGTTTCCGACGGATCAGGATCACTAAGGAGTCGGCGTGATCGGGGAGCTTTACGAGCACGCGCTGGCCGGCTGGATGAGGCCGGAGGTCGAGCGCACCGACGGCAGCCGCATGCCGCTTCCGGTGGAGGGCTGGCTGCACGAGAGCCCCGGTGACAAGTCACTCCTGGACCGCTGCGAGGGTCCGACCCTTGACATCGGCTCGGGGCCGGGCCGGCTGACCGTGGCCCTGGCCGAGCGTGGCATCCCCACCCTGGGCATCGACATCACGCCGTACGCCGTCGACCTGGCCCGCTCGTCCGGCGCGCTGGTCATACTGCGGGACGTGTTCGGCCGCGTCCCGGGCACCGGCCGGTGGATGACCGTGCTGCTCGCGGACGGGAACATCGGGATCGGCGGCGATCCGGCCGCGCTGCTGCGCCGGGCCGGGGAACTGCTGGCCCCGGAAGGCCGCGCCCTGGTCGAGCTCGAGCCGCCGGGGTCGCCGCTACGCCGCGAGCAGGTCCGGCTGTGCCACGCGGGGCTGGCCAGCGCCTGGTTCCCGTGGGCGTTCGTGGGAGCGGATCACATCGAGGACGTGGCCAGGGACGCCGGGCTGGGCGAGGTCGAGACCTGGACGGTCGAGGGGCGCTGGTTCGCGTCGATCAGCTGCTGCCGCGTCGTGTCCGAGTGCCACGTCATGCCCGCCGAGGCGTCGTCCGAGTCAGCCGGGATATCCGGGATATCCGGGATATCGGAGCCATCCGAGGTATCGGAGCCAGAAGTGGTGGCGCTGTTACGGAATGCTTACCATCAGGCCCGCGGACGACCCTTCTGTCCCGCAAGATGGCACCCTACGCTGCATGAACGCAAAGCTCCGCGTGGCCGCGATCTGCCTCTTGCTGGCCGCGCTGGCCAGCCTGGTGCTGCTGGTGGTGCGCCCGAGCCTCAACCCGGCGAACGTACGGCCCCTGCCGCTCATCGCGCTGGCGTGGATCGCCTTCCTGACCGCCGCCTGGCTGATGCGGAAGGTGCGGGTCCGGACCGCGGTGGTGCTCATCCTGCTCGGCGGCATCGGCATCCAGGTGGCTGCGGTGTGCGCGCCGCCGCGGCTGAGCGACGACCTGTACCGGTACATCTGGGACGGCCGGGTGCAGGCGGCGGGCATCGACCCGTACGCGTACGTGCCCGCGGCCCGGCAGCTGACCGGACTGCGGGACGAGTTCCTCTGGCATCCTGGCGCCGACCACTGCGTGCCCGCGTCTGAAGTGCGCGAGCACCCGGCCGCGGACCTCACCACGGGCTGCACGCTCATCAACCGGCCGGCCGTCCCGACCATCTACCCGCCGGTGGCCGAGGCCTACTTCCTCGCCGTGCACTACGAGCCCTCGGCCAGCGACTCGACCACGCCCATCCAGGCCACGACGGCCTTCGCCGCGGTGCTGACCACCGTGCTGCTGCTGTTCGGCCTAGGGCGGCTCGGCCGGGACGTGCGGATGGCCGCGCTGTGGTCCTGGTGCCCGACGGTGGCCCTGGAGGCCGGCAACAGCGCCCACGTCGACGTGGTGGCGGTGGGCATCACCGCGGCGGCGCTGCTGGTGCTGGCCACCGCCCGGACCACCCGGCGCACCATCCTGGGCGGGGTCCTGCTCGGGCTGGCCATCGCGACCAAGGTGACGCCGGCGCTGACCGTACCCGCGGTGCTGGCCCGGGGGGACGACCCCGCCAGACCCCCCCGCGAGGGCATCCGGCGCCGCTGGATAACGGTCGCTCTCGCCGCGGGCAGCGCGTTTACCGTGGTCTACATCCCGCACGTGCTCGCGGTGGGGGGCAAGGTGATCGGGTTCCTGCCCGGCTACCTGCAGCAGGAGGGGTACGCGAACGGAACGAGGTTCGGGATCATCGGGCTGGTCGTCACCGGGAAGCTGGCCATCGCCGTGGCCGTGCTGATCCTGGCCACGGTCGCCTTCGCGGTACTGCAGTTCTCCGACCCCGACCGGCCCTGGCAGGGGGCCCTGATCATGACCGCGGCCGCGCTGGCCGTGACCACGCCGCGCTACGAGTGGTACGCACTGCTGCTGGTGATGCTGGTAGCCCTCGACGGCCGCCCGGAGTGGCTCGCGTTCGCGGCGGGCGCGTACTACGCGGCCGAACCGGACCTGGGCCGCTACACGATCCCGAACCGGCTCCACGACGCGGTCGCGTACGGCGTGCCCGTGGTGGTCGTGGCCGTGGGCTGGTTCGTCCGCGAGGTCGCCCAGCGCCGGGGCGGCAGCTTGGCGCCGGCGCCCGTCCCGGCCGCTCCGGGGGTGGTCGCCGCTGCGCCCGTCCCGGCCGCTTCGGCGGTGGCGGCGGCTGCGCCCGTTCCGGCGGTGGTCCTGGGTATGGCCGGGGCTCTTCCGCGGCGGCCGGTGCCCGACGACGAGGTCCGGGTCTGAGCCCTGCGCGGCCTGGGCTGCGGGGACCGGAGCTTTCTTACCGGTTGGTTACCCGTGAGCCAAACATCAAACGGCAGGGGACGCTAAGGCCGTGAATGGAGATATGAGCTACGAGCCGTCGCACCGTAAGCTGCCGCGTCAGGAGCGGTGGCCGAACGCGACCCCGGGAGAGGGCTGGCCGGCCTACCAGCAAGGCGACGGCAGCCAAGCGTGGGAGTCGGCACCAGCGTCGGAGCCGGCAGCAGCCTTCTCGGGCAGCAGGAACGGCCATGCCGCCTCGAGCAACGGCTACGGCGGGACCGGCCACGGTTACGGCGACACGTGGGACGGCCGCGGCTCTGCTCGGTACGGCGACGATGGCCACGGCTACGGAAGCCCCGGCTACGCGGGCCGCGAGCCCTGGGCGGCCGGGAACGGCTACGGCACCACGACCGCCTACCCCGCCGCCGGTGACGGCTACGCGGATGGCTTCGACGGTGCCACGGACGGCTTCGACGGTGCCACGAACGGGTATGCGAGCGCCGGGACGGAGAACTACTACGAAACCGGGAACGGGAACGGGAACGGGAACGGATACGACGGCTGGGACGGCTACACCCAGCCCGGGCACGAGTTCACCGGCTCGGCCGGCTACCTGGCGCAGGACGAGTACCCCGTACTGGACCCCGCCGCCTCCTCGGTCCTCGTCGCCCCCGACACCATGGGGGAATGGTGGCGGCAGGCGGACCGGGGCCGGGATGGCGACCGCGACCCCGGCGAGCGCGGCGAGCGCGGGCCGATCGTGGGCGCGGTGACGGGATTGCTCGCGGCCGCGGTCGCGATCGGCGTCGCGACGTTCGCCGCCGCGTTCGTCCGGCCGCAGGCCTCCCCGGTCAGCGCGGTGGCCGGGGCGCTCATCGACCACCTGCCGACGACGCTGAGGAACCACCTGACGGCGCACGTCGGCGCGCACGGCCAGACGGTGCTGCTGGCCGGGGCGATCGGGCTGGCCGCCATGGTGTTCGGCTGCCTGGCCCGGCGTAACCCGAGCATCGGGGTGGCGGGCATCGCGGCCCTCGGGCTGCTCGGCGCGTTCGTGGCCATCACCAGGCCGGAGAGCCGGGCCAGCGACGTCATCCCCTGGGCGATCGGCGGCGCCGCGGGGATCCTGGCGCTGATGTGGCTGGCCCAGGCGTCGGCGCCGACCCCAAGAGTCACGTCATTGCCGCCGGCTTACGGCGGCGGGCGCCGGAGGACACGATGACCAGCACCATCAACCGGCGTAAGTTCATGGTTGCGGCCGGCGGTACCGCGGTGACGGCGGCGGCGGCCGGGATCGCCGGCGAACTGCTGGTCAAGAAGCCGTTCCGGGTAAGCCCGCCGATGGCAGGCCCGCCGGCGGAGAAGGTCACGCCGCCGCGGATCGTCAGGCAGAAGCCGCTGCCGGCGGAAGACTCGCTGGATATCCCGGGCCTGTCCCCGTTCTTCACGCCGAACGCCCAGTTCTACCGGGTCGACACGTCCCTGACCATCCCGCAGGTCTCGGCCTCCACCTGGCAACTCCGCCTCCACGGCATGGTCGACAACCCGATGACGATCACGTTCGACCAGCTTTCGCAGATGCCGATGACCGAGCACGACGTCACCCTGACCTGCGTCTCGGAGAGCGTCGGCGGCGGCTTCATCGGCAACGCCCGCTGGCAGGGCACGCTGCTGGCCCCGCTGCTCCGCAAGGCGGGGATCCAGGCCGGCGCCGACCAGATCGTCATGCGCGACGTCAACAACATGACCATCGGCGTGGCCACCGATCCGGTGATGGACGGCCGCGAGTCCCTGCTCGCGGTGGGCATGAACGGCCAGACCCTGCCGGCGGCGCACGGCTACCCCGTCCGCGTGGTGGTGCCGGGCCTGTACGGGTACGTGTCGGCGACCAAGTGGGTGGTCGACATGGAGCTCACCACGTTCGGCGCGTTCGACGCCTACTGGGTGCGGCAGGGCTGGTCCCAGCAGGGGCCGATCAAGACCGAATCGCGCATCGACGTCCCGAAGACCAAGGCCGGCCTGACCGCCGGCCGGGTCACGATCGCCGGCGTGGCCTGGGCCCAGCACACGGGCATCGAGGCGGTCGAGGTCAGCGTCGACGGCACGTGGTACACCGCGACCATGGCCGCCCAGGACACGATCGACACCTGGCGCCAGTGGTACTACGTGTGGGACGCGACCCCGGGACAGCACATGATCCAGGTCCGCGCCACCGACAAGACCGGCTACACCCAGACCGCCGTGGCGCACCGGACCGAGCCCAACGGCGCCACCGGATATCACACCATCCAGGTGAGCGTCGCCTGAGCCAGGGAACCAAAGGGAAAACCAGAAGCCAGCCGCTGGCGCGCATCCCCCGCTTTGCGCACCAGCGGCTTATTTTGGCCGGGGTCAGCGGGCGCGTTCTGGCCGGGGTCAGCGAGCGCGCAGGGCGGCGAGCAGGTCGCCGAGCGCGTCGAGGCTGTGCGCGCTGACCACGGCGTCGCAGTACGGCCACGCGGCGGCCATCCCGCCCACTTCCGGGCGGTAACGCGGGGACTGGGTGCGGGGGTTGGCCCAGACGATCCGGTGCGCGATCCGGGACAGCCGGGCCATCTGCTCGCCGAGCAGCGCGGGCTCGCCGGTCTCCCAGCCGTCGGAGATGATCAGCACCACCGCTCCGCGGGCCATGCCGCGGGCGCCGTACCGGTCGTTGAACTCCTTGATCGCGGCGCCGATCCTGGTGCCGCCGGACCAGTCGGGCGCCGCCTCGCCCGCCTTGGCTAGCATGGTGTCCGGGCTGGCCGAGGCCAGGGCCGACGTCAGCCGGGTCAGCCGGGTGGCGAAGCTGAATACCTCGGGCCGGCCCTGCCCGCCGCGGACCTGCCCGCCGTGCAGGCAGTAAAGGAGCGTCAGCAGCGCGCGGGCGTAGGACTCCATGGAGCCCGAGATGTCGCACAGCACGACGAGACGGCGGGGCCGGACCCGCGGCGCCTGGCGGGAGAGCCGGATCGCCTCGCCGCCGCTTCGCCGCGCCTGGCGCAGCGTACCCCGCAGGTCCGGCCGCTTCCCGTCGCGGGCGCGGCGGTACCTGCGGGTCCGGCGGGGCGGGACGGCCAGGCTCATCTCGCGCATGAGCGTGACCAGGTCGCGCAGCTCGGCGGCTGACAGCTGAGCGAAGTCACGGCCGCGCAGCTGTTCGGCGGCCGAGGCCACCCGGTGGACGGCCGGGGCCTCGGCCAGCGGCTCGTCGGGCGAAGCGGGCGGGACGGCCGATCCGGTGTCGCTGACCTGCATCCCGGCCAGCCGGCCGTCGTGATCCGATGACGTGCGCGCAGCAGGCGGGCTGGAGTTCTCATCGGGACGCTGGATCGCGGGAGCCGTGGGCAGCGGCAGGTCCCGCAGCGGGTCGGGCCCGCCGAACAGCAGCGCGAAGACGCGCTCGAAGGTGCTCATCTGGCCCGGATCGGAGACCAGCGTGGCCAGCGCGCAGGCCCGGAGCTCGGCCAGTGACGAGGCGTTCATGACGGTGACCGCGCGCGCCAGGCGCTCGCACCGGTCGGGGCCGACCGGCAGGCCCGCCGCGTGCAGTGCCGTGCCGAGACCCGCGGCGAGGGCCGCTACATCAGAGGAGGCCCCAATCGTCTCAGTCAACGGAGCCGGTCACCGTGGCCAGCCCGGCCTGGCGGACCATCTCCTCGTCTTCCGGGTACTTCAGCACGGTGCTCATGGTCTGGCCGGCGATGTGGCCGTCAAGCTCGTCGGCCCCGAACACGCTCAGTGCGGAGGCCCAGCTGATCGCCTCGGAGATGCCCGGCGGCTTGGTGAGGTCGAGCTTGCGCAGCCGCTGCACCGCGGCCGCGATCTGCCCGGCCAGCCGTTCGCCGGCCTGGGGGACGCGGCGCCTGACGATCTCCGCGACGCGGGGGCTGTCCGGGTAGGCGATCCAGTGGTACAGGCAGCGCCGCTTCAGCGCGTCGTGCAGGTCCCGGGTCCGGTTCGAGGTCAGCACGGTGACCGGGGGCAGCTTGGCCCGCTGGGTGCCGAGCTCGGGGATGGTGACCGCCGCCTCGGCCAGCAGCTCGAACAGGAACGCCTCGAATTCGTCGTCGGCCCGGTCGACCTCGTCGATGAGCAGCACCGCGGGGCGGGGCCCGGGGTGCAGCAGGGCGGTGAGCAGCGGCCGGGACAGCAGGTACTCCTCGGCGAACAGGTCCCGGTCGTGGATGTGCTCGCCGGCCGCCTCGGCCAGCCGGATGGCCAGCAGCTGGCGCGGATAGTTCCATTCGTACAGCGCTTCGGCGGCCGCGATGCCCTCGTAGCATTGCAACCGGACCAGCGGGGTGTCGATCGCGCTGGCCAGGGCCTTAGCGGCCTCGGTCTTGCCGACGCCCGGCTCGCCCTCGAGCAGGATCGGCTGCCCCATCCGGACGGCCAGGAACAGCGCGGCGGCCAGCTGGTCCCCGGCCAGGTAACCGGTGTTCTCCAGGGCGGCGGTCAGCGCGCCGACGTCGGGGAACCGCTCATCGAGGTCATGTGCCAAGACGCTGCTCACCATGTGCCCGTCTACGAAAGGTTCGCGTTATCCGGAATCGAGGCCGCGGGGCCTCGGCTCTGAACAACGCTCAGGGGATGAGTTTATGTTTCCTGCTCAGCTGTGGACCAATCGCGCAGGAAGGGGCGGGATGGGCTCAGCCGATCGCGAGGTCGGTGCGCAGCGGGCGGCCCTGGATGGCCCGCCAGACCTGGGCGGGGGTGAGCGGCATGTCCGCGTGCCGGACCCCGTACGGGCGCAGGGCGTCGATGACCGCGTTGACCACCGCGGGCGGCGAGCCGACCGTGGCGGACTCGCCGACGCCCTTGGCGCCGATCGGGTGGTGCGGCGAGGGGGTGACCGTCTCGCCGAGCTCCCAGGCCGGGCACTCCAGCGACGTGGGCAGCAGGTAGTCCATAAACGAACCGCCCAGGCAGTTCCCGTCGGGGTCGAACGCGATGACCTCCATCAGGGCCATGCCGATCCCGTCCGCGAGCCCGCCGTGCACCTGGCCCTCGACGATCATGGGGTTGATCCGCACCCCGCAGTCATCCACCGCGATGAACCGGCGGACCGACACCTTGCCGGTGCCCGGGTCGACGTCGGCCACGCAGACGTAAGCCCCGCACGGATAGGTGAGGTTGGGCGGGTTGTACACGCAGGCCGCGTCCAGGTGACCCTCCACGCCCTCGGGAAGCTCCAGGTCGGAGTGCGCGGCCAGCGCGATCTCGGCGATGGTGCGGCCCTGGTCCGGGTCGCCGCGGACGAACCACCGGCCCGGCTCCCACTCCAGGTCCGCGGCATCCACCTCGAGCATGGCCGCGGCCACGATCCGGGCCCGCTCCCTCACCTTTCTTGCCACGATCGCGGTCGCGGCGCCGGACACCGGGGTGGACCGGGATCCGTAGGTCCCCAGCCCGAACGGCGTCTGGTCGGTATCCCCGTGCACCACCTCCACGTCGTCCGGGGACAGGCCGAGCTCCTCGGCGACGATCTGCGCGAAGGTGGTCTCGTGCCCCTGGCCCTGGGTCTGGACCGAGATCCGCAGCACCGCCGTGCCCGTGGGGTGGATCCGCAGCTCCACGCCGTCGGCCATGCCCAGGCCCAGGATGTCCATGTGCTGGCGCGGTCCCGCGCCGACCGCCTCGGTGAAAAAGCTCACACCAATGCCCATGAGGTGACCGTTGGCCCGTTCGGCCTCCTGCTCTTCACGTAGCGACTCGTAGCCGGCCAGGTCCAGGGCGAGGCGGAGAGTCCGGGGGTAGTCGCCGGAGTCGTAGGTCCAGCCGGTCTGGCAGGTGTACGGGAACTGCTCGGGACGCAGCAGGTTGCGCATCCGCAGCTCGGCCGGGTCCATGTCCAGCTCGTAGGCGAGCAGGTCGACCAGCCGCTCGATCAGGTACACCGCCTCGGTGACGCGGAACGAGCACGAGTACGCCACCCCGCCCGGTGCCTTGTTGGTGTAGACGCCGGTCACCCGGCAGTGCGCGGCCTCCAGGTCGTACGAGCCGGTGAACACGCCGAAGAAGCCGGCCGGGAACTTGGACGGCTGCGCCGTCCCGTTGAACGCGCCGTGATCGGCCAGGACGGTGACGCGCACCGCCCGGATCCGGCCGTCCCGGCCGGCGGCCAGCTCCCCGCGCATATGGAAGTCCCGGGCGAAGCAGGTCGACATCAGGTTCTCCGACCGGTCCTCCGTCCACTTGACCGGCTGCCCGGTGATGATCGAGCCGACTATCGCGCACACGTAGCCGGGATAGATCGGCACCTTGTTGCCGAACCCGCCGCCGATGTCCGGCGAGATCACCCGGATCTTGTGCTCGGGCAGCCCGGTCACCATGGCGTACAGCGTCCGGTGCGCGTGCGGGGCCTGGGTGGTCTCCCACAGCGTCAGCTTGCCGCTCACCTGGTCGAAGTCCGCCACCGCGCCGCAGGTCTCCAGCGGCGCCGGGTGGACCCGCGGGTAGAGCATGTCCTGGGTGATCGTGACCTCGGCGTCGCGGAACACCTCCTCAGTGCGTCCGGCGTCGCCGGCCTCCCAGTCGAAGATGTGGTTGCCGACCCGGCCCGGCAGGTCGTCGCGGATGACCGGAGCGCCGGGGTCCAGCGCGCGGCGGGCGTCGACCACGGCGGGCAGCGGCTCGTACTCGACGTCGATCAGTTCCAGGGCGTCCCGCGCCGAATAGCGGTCCTCGGCCACCACGAACGCCACTTCCTGTCCCTGGAACCGCACCTTGTCGGTGGCCAGCACGGCCTGCCGGTCCCCGGACAGGGTGGGCATCCAGGCCAGGTTCCGCTCATGCAAAGACGCCCCGGTGATGACCGCGCGGACCCGGGGGTGGGCTTCGGCGGCCAAGGTGTCGATACCGAGGATGCGGGCGTGCGGGTACGGGCTGCGCAGCACCGCCCCGTACAGCATGCCGGGCAGCTGCACGTCGTCGATGTAGCAGCCCTGGCCGCGGATGAACCGCTGGTCCTCCTTGCGCCGCATCCGGCCGAAGCCCCCGGCCCCGGTCATGCCGGATGCTCCGCGGGGTGTCCGGCGGCCCAGCGGATGGACCGGACGATGTTCTCGTAGCCGGTGCAGCGGCAGATCTGGCCGGAGATCGCCTCGCGGATCTCGGCCTCGTCCGGATCGGGGTTGCGGTCCAGCAGCCAGCGGGCGGTCATCATCATGCCCGGCGTGCAGAACCCGCACTGCAGCCCGTGGCACTCGACGAACCCCTGCTGCACCGGGTCCAGCCGGCCGTCCTGCTCGAGCCCCTCCACGGTGCGCACCGCGTGCCCGTCGGCCATCGCCGCCAGCAGCGTGCACGACTTGACCGGCTTGGCGTCCAGCCACACCACGCAGCTGCCGCAGTTCGACGTGTCGCAACCCCAGTGGCTGCCGGTCAGCCCGAGCTCGTCGCGGATGAAGTGGATGAGCAGCAGCCGCGGTTCCACGTCGCGCGCGTACTCGGTGCCGTTGACGGTCATCGCCACGCGGATCGTCATGGGCTCACCCGGGCCGCGGCGCAGCGCAGCGCGCGGGTGGACAGCTCGGCGACCAGGTGCCGCTTGAAGTCCTCGGGTCCGCGCTGGTCGGCGACGGGCTGGCAGTGCCCGGCGGCGATTCTCCCGGCCTCCCTGAAGCTGTCCTCGTCGGCGGCGCGGCCGCGGAGGTAGTCCTCGGCCGCGGCCGCCACGAAGTGCTCGGCGCCCACCGCGGTCAGGCCGAGACCCGCCTGGAGTATCTTCCCGCCGTCCAGCGTCAGCACCGCCCCGGCCGCGGCCACGGACCAGTCGCCGACGCGACGCGACACCTTCTGGTATGCGCTGCCGGTACCGGGCCGCACCGGCACCCGGACCTCGGCCAGCAGCTCACCCCGGCCGATGACCGTCTCGTACGGGCCCAGGTGAAACTCCCGCACCGGCACCGTCCGCTCGCCGTCGGGCGTCTTGATGACGGCGGTCGCGCGGGCCGCCGCGAACGCCGCGGACAGGTCCTCGGACGGGTCGGCCTGGCAGAGCGAGCCGCCGACGGTACCCCACAGCCGGACGATCGGGTCCGCGACCACCCGCTCGGCGTCGCGCAAGATCGGGAAGCACTCCCCCGCTACGGCCGAGTCCAGCAGGTCCGCGTGCCGGGCCAGCGCGCCGATGCGCAGCTGGCCGCCGTCCAGGACGATGAAGGCCAGTTCGGCCAGCCCGTTGATGTCCACGAGCAGTTCGGGCTGGGCCAGTCGCAGCTTCATCATCGGGATCAGGCTGTGGCCGCCCGCCACGACGCGGGTCTCCGGCCTGCTCAGCAGCGACAGCGCGTGCTCCACGCTGGTCGCCCGCTCGTATTCGACGTGCGCCGGTACCTGCATGTATGCATCATTCGCAGCCGGCCGCAGATACGCAAGCCCACAGTTAAGTCATAGCTAATAATCACTGGTCAGCGGCCGTCGGCTGCCGTGTCGCCGATGTCCGGCCGCAGGCCCGTAACAGGTGGATGCTGCACTCTGATGGGAAGAGGGGTGTTGTCTAGGTCCCACATCACCCCATGCAACCTGGCGTGTCGGCTGAGGATCGAGGAAACGTACTCACTTTGATCCGTCGCCCCTGGTGTACAGGGCACATCTTGTGAGGTCACCCGGCCTTCGCCGGTCATGGAGCAACGGGCGCAGGCAGACGATTCCAGCGCGAGGGGAGCGCGCCAGCTGCGCCCGGCGGCTGACCGTGCAGGTCGTGGTTACCCTGTGGCCGCCGTGGCCGGTGCTGCTGTGGTGGCCGCCGGCCTGCCGTGCTGAGGCCAGGGTCGGGGCGGGCGGTCCGGGTGAGCGGTCCCGGGCTGGCGCGGGCCGGTCCCGCCGGCCTGCCCGGGACCCCGCCCCTGGCCTGGCACCTCACCCCCGGGCGCTGGCACCTCACCCGTCCCGTAATCCACCAGTATATTCGAAGCACTGGAAGTTTATGCGGAAGATATGGCTTATACGGATGATTTGGGCAACTATAGAGACTGTCGCATAACTCTGGGATCTGGGGTGGCACGCCAATGCCACGGCCACGGCACG
>Ga0208199_1000314_pt1 | contig 20008 bp, 11 predicted proteins | sample Sb_taG_FD_187705 | JGI IMG/M metagenome (GOLD analysis project Ga0208199, IMG submission 187705) | Peat soil microbial communities from Weissenstadt, Germany - Sb_50d_1_NS metaG (SPAdes) (version 2) | ecosystem: Environmental > Terrestrial > Soil > Wetlands > Peat | place: Germany: Weissenstadt... | reverse complement strand
GGCCAGCCGCCGGCACCGCGCCGGCTCGCCGGCGTAGTGAAGCTCGCAGGCCAGCAGCGCGAGCACCTGCGCCCGCCACGGGTCGTCGTCCGGTAGGGCCTGGGCCGCGGCCTCGAGCGCCCGCACGCGCTCGGAGTCCACCGCGCCCGCCTGGCTGACCCATCCCCGGCTGTTGGCGAGCACGGCGCGGCGGAGCCGGTCTGTGTCGCTGAGATCCTGGGCGAGCGCTGCCGCGTCGAGCAGGGTCTGACGAAACTCCGGGTTTCCCATCTGGCGCTGGGCCTCTCCCAGGCCGATCAACAGCTCGCAGCGCTCTGATCGATCACCGCCGGGCGTTTGGTCGTAGAGCTCGAGCGCCTGGCGATACCAGCGCGCCGCCTCATCGGGAGCGAGCGCCGCAAGCGCGCGCTCCGCAGCCTGCCGGGCGTAGCGCAGCGCCTTGCCGGGGTTGGCGCTGACGGTCGCGGCCCCCCAGTGGGTCGCCAGCTCGCCCAAGCGCTCGCCGGGCTCCTCCCCGCACTGCTCCTCCAGGACTTCGGCCACGCGCTGATGTAGTCGCGCACGGCGAGCACGGCTCAGATCCTCGTACAGGGTGTGCTCGACCAGCGCATGGGTGAAGGTGAAGCGCCCAGCGCGCTCGGAGGCCTCTTGCAACAACGAAGCTCTTACAGCCTCCTCGAGCAGATCCAGGAGCCGCGTCTCCCCAAGATCCACGACAGCGACGAGCAGGTCGAGGTCGAAGTCGCGGCCGATCACCGCGGCGGCGCTCAAAGCGGTACGCGCCTCCGGACCCAGGCGCTCCACGCGCCGGCCGACGACCTCGCGCACACTCTGGGGCAGGCCCAGCTCAGCCACCTCGCCGACCACACGCCAGCGCCCGCCGTCCGCTTGCACGATCGCCCCGGACTCCATCAGATGACGCAGCACCTCACCCGCGAAGAACGGGTTGCCCGCCGTCTCGCGCGTGATCTCGGCGGCCAGCGCACGCCCGTCCTCGTCGAGCTCGTGCCCGGCCGCCGCTTCCATCAGCACGAGCACCTCCTCGGAGCCGAGGCCGGTGAGCTTGATGCGCTCCACCCCCTGCTCGCGGTGCAGGTCGGCCAGCAACGCCGTCAGCGGGTGATCGCGCGAGAGATCGGAGTCACGGTAGGTACCCACCACCATCGCGCTGATCAAGGAGCTTGAGGCCACCACGTGGCGAAGCAGCGAAAGTGTCGGCCCGTCAGCCCAGTGCAGGTCATCGAGGATCAACTGCAGCGGCTCCTGCCTGCCCGCCTCCTCGAGCAGGCCCACGACGGCGGCATAGAGCAGGTAGCGCTCTGTCTCAGGGTCGCTTTCGCGCGGAGGAGGCAAATCAGGCAGACGATCGCGCAGGACGGGGATGAGACGCGCGAGGTCGCCGCCGAAGCGCTCGACATGGGCGTTGAGGATCGACTGTGGTGCCTCCTTGACGAGGTATCCGAGCGCCTGCACCCACGGCTGGTAGGGCACACCGAGATCCTCGTCACAGCGCCCATACAGCACCGTCGCGCCCTCCCCGTGCGCCTGCAGCGCCAGATGTGTGGACAGCCGCGTCTTGCCCACCCCCGCCTCCCCGCTGATCAGCGCCAGACGCAACGAACCTTCCCGCGCCTTAGCCCACAACTCCTGCAATCGCGCGCGCTCAGCCACCCGCCCGACATAACCGGTCGGCGGCAGCTCATGCAGCCGCTCCGGCAGCGCGATCCTGCCCTCCGTAATCGGCTCCCACTGCAGCGCGAACGCCTCGACGGGCTCGGATATGCCCTTCAGCTCCAGGCCGCCGAGCGAACGGAAGCGATGACCGTCGCGTGAGCCGGCGAGCTGGCGCACCAGGGTGTTGACGATGATCTGTCCACCAGCAGCATGGGCGCATAGTCGCGAGGACTCGACCACCGGCTCACCGAAGTAGTCGCCGTTCTCGACCGTGGCCTCACCGAGGCTCACACCGATCCGCACGCCGAGCTGCTCCTTGGCGCGGCGGTTGCGCGCCTCGACGGCCTGCTGCATCTGGGCCGCGCACAACAACGCCTGGGAAGCGCTCGAGAACACCACCATCAGCCCATCGCCGAGATTCTTGACCTCCCGGCCGGCGGTGCGCTCAAGCGCCCCGCGCAGCAATCCAAAGTGCTCTGTCCGCAGCTCCTCTGCAGCCTCCGGGCCGACGCGGTCGGCCATCGCGGTCGAACCCACCAGGTCGGTCATCAGGACCGCGACCATCTCAGTGGTGGTTGAGCTCACCCGCTAATCATCCGACTTTCGGGAGACTGGCGCAACGACGTCATTGTGTTGCTCGGGACCTCTACAGCATCTCTCGGCATACGCAGGGGTCAGACGGCCCTGAACGATACGTCGTCTCGTCTCGAGCTTCCCACGGCCCGGTCGTCTCGCCGGCCGGTGATTCGTCGTCGATTGGTGGGTCGGTTGGCATGCCGATGATGAAGCTATTTGGCCTGGTAGAGCCCAAAAACGGTCTGAGGGATTGCCTTGGGCAGTCCGGCGGAGGGCCTTAGGAGGGCCTACAGCGCCTGGTTTTTTGGCTGGAAAGGCCCAAAGAGGCCCGTCGGGCCTCGAAACGGCCGTTGGGCGGACGTAGAGGCGTCGACGCGAGGCCGTATGGATCGCCTGAGACGGGACCGTAGGTCGGTTTCCCTGACGTCGCTCCCGGCGCCGAGCTCATGCCTGGCCATAGCCCTCTCGGCCGCAGCCGCAAACCGGCTGGCCAGGGCGTAGAAGTCGGCGCAGGCCGGACCGACGGTCTGGGCTGCATTTGGGGATGGCTGACTCATGGCCGGAGAAGTTAGCGCAAGGGTTAGGACGGAACTCTCGATCGGCTACTTCGGCGCCTCGTCGGGCTGGAGCTCACGCCGGAGGTTCGGTTGACGCCAGGACGGGTTGCTCGACCGCCCCCGCGATGGGTGGAGGGCAGCCATGGTTGGTTGGGGGGTCGGTCGAGCCGATGTTGGTTGGTTGCCTCTTGGGGGTGGTTAGCTGGCTTCGTAGATGGTGGTAATCAGAGCGGAGAAGCAAACATCTCCTCGGTCAAAGTTGAACTCCCCGAGCAATTGCCGTCCAGGCTGACTACGTTGCAGAAGGCTTGCACGAGTGCTCAGTTCGACGCCAACCCGGCTGGGTGTCCAGCAGCGTCAGTAGTTGCCTACGGGAAGGCAATCACTCCTATCCTCCCCGTGGTGGGTGGGTCCTCCCTACAAGGCCCCGCTTATTTCGTGAGCCATGGAAACGAAGCCTTTCCACAATTGATCCTGGTATTGCAGGGCTATGGAATAACAATTGACCTGGTTGGCGATACGTTCATAAGCAAAGCCGGGATAACTTCATCGACGTTTGCCCATGTCCCCGATGCTCCCGTCAGCTCGTTTGAACTGACGTTGCCGGAGGGTCCCTACAGTGCCTTGGCTGCGAACACGAACTTGTGCACGGTCAAGGGTGGGTTGACGATGCCGACCGAATTCGTCGCCCAGAACGGGGCCGAGCTCAAACAGGATACGAAGATAGAAGTGGAAGGTTGTTCTAATACGCTTTCCTTGATTTCTAAGAAGGTCAAGGGTAAGACGTTGACGTTGAGGGTCGCTGTTCCAGCTGGAGGCAAGCTGAGGGTGTCCGGCAAGGGCCTGTCTTCGACGACGAAGACAGTGGGTGGACGTGAAACGGTCACGGTGACGGTGCATCAGAAGAAGGGCGGGAAGCTGTCGACGAAGGTGACGGTTACGTTCATCCCGTCGAAGGGGCACAAGCAGTCGAAGTCCGCGAAGCTTCACTTCAGCAGGTAGAGACGTTGGAGTCGACTATCTGGCAGGGCGGCTTATTGAGAGCTTAGGAGCGGTCATTGTGGACTTTCGTCCGATCGCCCCGGCGACGGTGTGGGTGCCGTCCTGCTTCGTAATAGCTTTCGTGTCGATGAGTTGGCCTTTCTTTGGGGCCAGCTCCCGGAGGGACATCATTGTTGAATTGACGCCCTCTAGTTGCCCATCCGATTAGGGCTTCATAGCTGAGTTATCGCCTGCCGCTGGCGTGATTCCGTGAGGTCTCTGGGGTCTCGGGTCGTATCGAGTTTCTAATGTTATGGTGTTTCCTTATGTCGGTGATGTCTTAGCGCTTCTGGGGATGTGTTGGGCATCTGGGGACCCAGCTTGAGTGAGGTGTGACCGCTCATCTTCGGAGGGAGTCAGTCGTCTCAAGGTCCCCCTAGGTTGCGCCGTAGTCGAAGAACCCACGGGGGCCCCTCGAGAAGGGGCACGGGAACGGGACGACGACACCGGAATACCGCAGCACCCCGGCTGGCCCGTTCGGCGCGTCGGGTCGTGGCCCCTTGAGGTCTAGAGAGGGAGCTTTTGCGACCGGTGTCAAGACTCCATCGGTCTTTTCCACACCCGTAGGGTGTTGGGGTATCCGTTAGGGGCTCCGGACCACTGTCAGGTGGGGGAATGAGCTCCTTGGTCTTCAGGGATCGACAAGAAGATTTCGCTGGGCTAGGGAGTTTCACAGCCCGAGGGCATTTGACAGAGCTCACTCGAGGATCTGGGCCAACGAGGGATCTGCCCCAAACCCTCGACGGGGGCCCCTCGCGTGCGCGCCCACGCGATGCAGCCAAAAAATGGATGACGGATGGAGGTGCCGGATACACGACGGGCCTAGGTGGGGACTTGGTGCTGGTGGGCGGCCATCAATCCCCTCCGTAGTCCTCGAGAGTCCTGATCGACTAATCCCCCGGGAGGACTTGATCCTCAGCTGGAGGAGACTTGGGAGGACGGGCCTTACGGAGAACTAGAGGCCGGACACGAGACACGAGAGGCACTAGAAAGATGTCCTAATAGTCTTTGCGCGAGTGAGGTACGGAGGTAGAGGGGCCTCGTGCGTGGCACGCGATGCAGGCAAAACTGGGAGGTGGGGAGGGGACCTCCAAAGCAGAGCCGGGAAGGATCTCGTCATAGATGGGTGTGCTCCGAGAGCGATCAGGGGATAGGACTCTGATGACTCGAGGACGATGGACGGAGCTGGGAGAGCATCGATGTCCTAATAGTCTTTTCTCGGGTCCGATCTTCCTCCGACTGGCCCGTCCTGCTTTGCGGGCTTGAGATTTTGAAGTGAGCGACTGTGCAGCGCTTTGGCGCGCCTCGCTTGCACACTGGCTGGCCGCCGGCTTCCCGGCGCCGCCCACCCGAGGCTCGAGCGCTCCGCTCGCCTCACCTGTTTCACCGGCACTCAAGCCGCCCGAACGGGTGGTTTGTGGCTGGGTTGGCGTTGTCTCGAGTGCGCTGGATGTGTGACGGACGCAGATTTGCCGACTCGGGTTTTGCTACCGATTTCGGTTTCTCCTGCACCCTAGAGAGATAGAAGGGTGCTTACCTTATGGTGCGCGCGCTCACGGTTGGCCGGTGTTATGCACATGTTTGGTGGGGTTTGTTCGAAAGACTGTTTGCGCGGAAATGAGCAAACTAGGGTGCACCTTGTCTCTCTCCTTGAAAATAGCGTGCACCTCATCCAAGAGATTTGGCAGCTGCACTCTAGTCTCTGGCACTTCGGTTTATTGAGCCGGACCGGCTAGGTGAGCGCCTCATCGTAGGCATCACCAGAGCACTGGGACATCGTAGGCCGCGATGCGCTGATTGCGGGTCACGATCGTGTATCCCTCGCTCTGCGCTTGGGCGACGAGCATGCGGTCGAACGGATCGCGGTGATGTGCCGGCAGCGCGCCGGCGTGGACCGCGTGCTCGAAGGTGATCTGAAGTTCGGTGAATCTTGCCGCTTCGATCTTGTCCAGGAGATTCTCCGGAGCATCCAGCTTACCGGACGCGCGGTTGATCGCGATCTCCCAAATGCTCGCTACGCTGGCATAGGCGGGCACGACACCGGCGCTCAACACCTCGTGCGCCGCGGGCGAGAGCAGCTCCTCATCGCCGACGCTCCACAACAGAGCGTGAGTATCGAGCAGCAGCCCCGTCAATCGCGCATGCCGAAGAGGCGCTCAATTTCCTCGTCGGGCTCGTCGAAGTCCTCGCTCATCCAGATCTTCCCTTTGAGCTCGCCCATCTGACGACGGGCCGGAGGAGGATCCTGATAGCCGACGATCTTCGCCACGGGCTTCTGCCCCCGGCGGATCACGATCTCCTCGCCGGCGCCGACGCGCTCGAGCAGGCGCGAGAGCTGCGTTTTGGCCTCGGTGACGGTCACGGTGATCATCTCAGACATACCCGCATCGTATCAGACCTGGTTGACCTGGTCTGCGCTGCACCGCTAAGCTCGGCTATGGCGCGAACACAAACCCGACGGTGATCTCATCGTCACCGTCGAGGGCGACCTCGTGCAGCCGGCCCGGTCCGGGGTACTGCTCGTAGGTTTGGGAGATCTCGGTGATGCGCCGCCCGAGGATCGTCTCACGGTGTTTGGCGCGCATCCAGCCGCGTACGGTCCAGAAATCGGCGAGCTTGGCCTGCAGCGCGGTGCGCATCTGGGGGTCCAGGCCGAACACGGCACTGGGGGCGAGCCGGCGTGAGACGCACGTGGTGCTCTCCAGGACGACCGCGGCGTCGGTGTTCATGGGCCAGCCACCTGCCTGGTAGCGGCTATGGGTGTCCTCGTCGATCGGCGGCAGGAAGAACATTCCTCGTGGGGAGCCCTCTCGGATGTGGTTCCAGTGCGGGTCCTGCCAATCGTGGCGAAAGACGATCGGGGCGACGAGCAGTCGGCTGTCGTGAGCGTCCTTGTGTTCGATCTCGCAGCTCTGTTCTAAGACCATCATCCAGCCGTGCCAGACGCGGAGGATCAGCCGTGTTCCGCCCAGATCGACCTCGCGGTCTTGGTGCTCGCCCAAGACGGGCAGCCTGGTGGTGCTCGTTGCGCTCGTGGCTGCATCTGCGGCGGGCCCCTGCTCGTCGCCTGGCGTGCGCAGCTGGTGGTAGTAGCCGACGAGCAGATCGCCCTGGCGCAGCTGCCTGGCTTTCCCGCTCCACGGCTTGCCGGACAGCCACGTGGCCTTCGCCAGCTCCTTGGCGCTCGAGGCGAACTCAGTCAACCGGGTCGCCCATCACGAGCATCGACATCGGAGTGCTCAGCTCCTCCTCGCTGTATTCAAAGTTGGCATGCACGACCGGTCGTTTTTCCAAGTACCTGCGGTATTTTTCCAGCTGGTCGTAGGTGGGCACTTGACCGGGCACGGGATAGAAGTCGGCCGCGTCCTCGGTGTCATCGAGGGTCGCGAGCTCGGCGATCAGCCCGGCGCGCTCGGGCTCGGGCTCGGCGATCAGCCGCCCCCGCTCACGCCTGGACCTGACCAGATGCGCCTCGGACAGCTGGCGCAGCGAGTGCCTGACGGTGTTGCGCTGCAGCCCCGTGCGCTCCACAAGCTCGCGGACGGTCAATCCCCCGTTGCCATGGGCGAGCTCCACCAGGACCTGGCGCTTGCCCTCGCTGCCGACGAGCGCTGCGAGACCGCGGAGGGGAGGCTTGCCCGTCGATGCCATCTGCGCATTTCCCTTGTCTCGAATGATCACGAAAGCATACCAAACGGGCAAGATACGGCTCAAGGGATTGGTCTGGGCGGTCGCTCAGCGGGCCGCAGACGGGCTTTATAGGCCTCGTTCAGTGGCGGCGACTCGGGATTTGGCCGTTTTGGCGGGTGGGTGGACCTGTTTTGGGCCTCGTTTGCGGTCGGGCCGAAGAAGATGAAGCCCTGTAGGCGGCTCTGCTTTCGGCTGCATCATCACGAGAGACCCCTGCTGCGAGCCCATACGCGATGCAGCGCAAAATGATCCCCAACCCTCCAGAACTGCGGGGAGGCAGCACGGATCGGGAATGGGTGGGCGTTTATTTTCCGTTGCGTAGCAGTTCGTCCAGTGTCCGACCGCTGAGTACCGAGGTGGGCCGCTCGGTGACGATATCCGAGCCTGGGCGTGCCTCGTCATCGCGCCGCTTGAGCAGCAACCACTGGGATCGAGGTCCCGCCCCTGGCTTGGTGCGCTGGAGCACGAAGCCGCCGCGGAGCTTCTCGCCGTGCAGGACGAAGACCGCGTGCCCACGGTCAAGCGCGTCGGGCCAGGCCACCCTGCCACCCTGCTCATAGTGCCCGCGATCCCAGATCACCACACCGCCGCCGTGGTCGGTCGGGCCCTCGAAGGCGTTGTGCTCCATTGCGTGATCGGCGACCTGGACGGCCATGCGCTTGACCGACGGGTCAAGCGTTGGGCCCTTCGGCACCGCCCAAGAGCGCATCACCCCTGAAACCTCGAGGCGCAGGTCGAAGTGACGCGTCGAGGCCGTGTGCTGCTGCACGACGAACACGCCGGCGCTCACGCCACGGATCGCGAACTGCTCATGGCCTTCGACCCGGACCTCAGCGATGGTCACCTCGACGACGGTGGCGTCCGGTGGGCCCTCGCGCAGGAAGGCGACGAGCGTCTCGATATCGGTGGAGGGGCCCTCCGCGTGCACGGCCACGGCGCCATCGTCCGTGTTACGCACCCAGCCCATCACGCCGAGCTCGCCTGCCAGACGCCGGGTGGCCTCTCGAAAGCCGACGCCCTGCACGGACCCCGCGATGACAGCTCGGATCGCCCTGCGAGTTCGGGAGGCCATCAGTCAACGGTCCAATTTCGGGGTCCAAGATGACAGGACTGGGCGCAACCCGTTCGCGTGACGAGCGATCGATCTCGAGTACCGTCCCAAGCTTCGTCTAGACTTCGCGCGCGCGTGTATATATAAGGGTTACTATCGGTTATTGGGATCTCAGGGTCTCACTCAAGGACAGTAGTCGTGTTTGCCGAGGTAGGATCGATCACTCGCGGTCCTCGCCCGGAGGGCCGCAGATCGGCTCTGTGCGCCTCGTTTTCGGCGGCGACGGCCGGAATCTGGCTGTTTTGGCCGTGATTGGGGCCGTTTTGGCCGTTTTCGACGCTCGAGCCGGAGCGAAGCGCTGCCTCTCGACGGCTGTCTGTGGTGGCATTTCGCTTTGAAACCTTGCAGCTCACTGGTTCTTGATTGCTCTCAGGTGCTCTCTCGCTGACGCTCGGTCTGCTTGCTGTTGAGGGCAATCTTCTCGTCAACCTCCTCGTGGAAATCGGAGTAATAGCGCACGGCGGTCTGCACCTGTGCGTGCGTCAGGGCGCCCCACTCGGCTGTGGTCGTGATCGCCGCGATTGCTTGCTGGTCCATCAGCTCTGTGCCCTTAAGCGTTTCGACGATCTTCCAGACTTCTGGACCATCCGAGAGAGTTGCGGAGCGTCCCCCAATGCCATTCCTGAACACGATGCCGGGATGCTTCTCCATGCGCAAGCCCTCCTCGAGATCCCGGATGCGATAGGCCTCGACGAAAGCCTCTCGGAGGGCAAGGCCCGGGGCTTCGTGCTTGCGCCGATCGGTGAAGGTCTCGAGCACGATCCCGGCCTCCGCTTCGCTGAGCTCGTCGATCGCCTGGTGGACGATCTCTCGGGAGGTCATCATGGCCGCAATCTAGTAGGCGTTCAGGGGGTTTGGGAGGGAGTTGGGGGTTGGGGGCGTAGTTATGTAGCGTGGTGGGGTCATCGCGTGAGGTTGAGCTTGAAGCTGAGAATGTTGGGCTGAGGGCGGAAAACCGTGAGTTGCGTGAGCGGATCGAGGAGTTGGAGCGGCGGTTGGGGCAGAACTCGAGTAACAGCTCAATGCCGCCGTCGACGGATCCGCCGATGACTCGTCAGCAGCGTCGTGCTCTGGCTCGCGAGCGCGCGAAGAAGTCGCTGCGTAAGCCGGGCGGGCAGCCCGGGCATGAGGGCAAGCACCGTCAGATGGCGTCGCGCGAGAAGGTTGATGAGACCTTCGAGTGTCTGCCCGATGCGTGTTCTGGTTGTGGGCTCGTTTTCACCGGGGGCGAGGCGCAGGCTGGGGAGCCGGTGGTTCACCAGAAGTGGGAGCTTCCGCCGATCTCACCATTGATTTTCGAGTACCGGCTGCATCGCGTGTGCCCTGGCTGCGCCAAGAAGACGCTGGCGGGCCTGCCAGCCGGAGTGTCAGCCTCGGCGTTTGGGCCGCGCCTGGAAGCTCATATCGCGATGCTCGCGGGTGTCTATCGTCTTTCCCGCCGCCAGGTCGCCCAGGTCGTGGAAGAGATACTTGGCTGTCCGATCTCAACAGGCGCGGTGGACACGGCGATCATGCGCATGAGCCGGGTCCTCGCCGATCCCTGGCAGGCGCTGGCTGAGGCGATCCGCCAAGCCGACGTGGTGCACGCTGACGAGACGAGCTGGCGGCTGGCCGGCGCCCAGCAGTGGTTATGGCTCGGAGCGGCCGCGCTGGTGGCGTGCTACCGCATCGACCCGCACGAGACTGTCAGATCTTCTGTGTGTGAGGTTGGGATTGGTTGGTTGTGGTTAGTAGGGGATTCTGTCTCCGAAGTGAATCTTGAGGGCTCGTAGTGCTGAGGGCCAGCGCATCACTTTGACCCATTTCGTCTCGGCTCGCATCAGCGCGAGGTAGATGAGCTTCGTTGCTGCTTGCTCGTCGGGGAAGTGACCGCGTGTCTTGATCGCTTTGCGGACCTGCCGGTTGAGGCCCTCGATCGCGTTTGTGGTGTAGACCACGCGGCGTAGATCGGCGGGTAGGGAGAGGAACGGGATGACGTGCTCCCACCGGTCGCGCCATGCCTGGGCGACCATCGGGTAGCGCTCGCCCCACTTCTCGTCGAAGAGCTCGAGCTGGCGGGCGGCCTCTTCGACGTTCGGGGCGCTGTAGACGCGGCGCAGGTCGGGCATCAGCTTCTTGCGGTCCGTGTAGCTGACGTAGCGCATCGACGCCCGGATCATGTGCACGATACAAGTTTGAACCCAGGCCTGTGGGAACACCGCGGCGATCGCCTCGGGGAACCCCGCGAGCCCGTCGACGCAGGCGATCAGGACATCGCCGACGCCGCGCTGATGCAGGTCGTTCAGCACCGCGAGCCAGAACTTCGCGCCCTCGGTGTCCTGCCACCACAGGCCGAGGATCTCCCGCTCGCCCTCGAGGGTGACACCCACCGCGAGATAGCAGGCACGGGTCTTCACCGAGCGGTCCTCGGTCATCTTCACCATCAGCGCGTCGAAGTAGACGATCGGGTAGAGCGTCTCCAAGGGCCGTGAGCGCCACGCCGCGATGTCCTCGAGCACCGCGTCGGTGACGCGGCTGATCGTGTCCCGGCCGATCTCGGTGCCATAGAGCGATGAGAGGTGCTCTGAGATATCCCTGACCGACATGCCGCCGGCGTAGAGGGACAGGATCTTCTCGTCCAGCCCCGCCAGCCGCGTCTGGCGCTTGCCCACCAGCTTCGGCTGGAACGTGCCCTGACGATCCCGGGGAGTGTTCACCGCCACCGGGCCCAGGTCCGTCGCGACCGTCTTTCCGATCGACCCGTTGCGCATATTGCCGGCGCCGCCAGGCGGCGCCTGCCCGGGCGGGTAGCCCAGATGGTCACTCAGCTCGCCCGCCAACGCGGCGTCGATCACACGGCCCGCCAGCTGCGTCAACAGGCCGCCCTGGCCGGTGATCTCCTCCGGCTCAAGGCCCTTCAGCGCGTCCTGCAGCGCGTCCGGCGGCAACAGGCCGGCCAGACGGTCCTGGAGCTCCTCGGGCGCCTCGGCGCCCTCGTGAGCCTGTCCGGGGCGGCCACGCCGCCCAGTGGGCTTGTCGGTCATCTCCTGCATGATGATGGGGGTCCTTTCCAGGCCGCGCCCGGGCCAGAATCGCCGCTACGCCTACGGCTTCGCGTCGACCCTGGCCCGGAACACAAGCCAAGTCGGTTACCCCAACCACACACACTTCATCGGACAGACCCTCAGCATCTTCACTTCGCTCATTTCGCCAGCATCATTGTAGGCGTACTTGTCCTGGTCCCTCCTCCCTGTCGGGAACATCGTACAGTAACTGTTAGGAACCCAAAGCTCCGACGCACCGCGTCGACGAAGCCAAGGCGGTCACGGTCAAGTTGAGCCCTGGAAATGCGGGATCATTGCTTCCTGCACACACATTACTCTCACGATCCCGGCAGCCGGCTGCTACATCCACCCAAACTACGGCTCCCGCTCACTAACATCTTTGCTCCGCGGCTGACCCCGCTGCCGTTCGCGCAGAACAGCCCAGCGGAACACAGCGCCGATTCCAACAACGATTGCAGCGATCTCCACACCCTTGGCAATCTCGGCAAGGGTCCCTCCTGGCGGCAACACCACCCATTGCAATAGACCGGCAACCCCGAACGTGCCCAGTGCGGCGATCCACAGGTTGGACCAGCGCCGCACTGCGGCTTCATGGCTGAGCGGGCTGGTCATTCCGGAAATACCGACGGCGCAATGTCATGCAAAAGTGGGTCCACGATCAGTTGTCCTGCAGCATATCCAAAACAAAACGTCGACACACCGGCGGCCACCTCTGGGCCACCGCTAACGCGCCTTGTGATAAGCGCGACGGGGCCACCGCTGGCCCCGCATAGAACCGCAACCTTCGTTCCGGTCGTAATGGAACCGCCTTCCTGGCCCGCCGTACCATAGACTTCGGAGGGTATGCTAAGCAGATCTTGGCACGCATAGTACGTGCCTTGATTGCCGTAGTACGGGCTACGCTTGCTATGCCACGCCTTCCACGATCGGCATTTGGCCTGCGCCGCTTTCACCTTTGGTGCCCATGGGATAAGACCGCTCGGATCAGACAGGTTCAGCGGATTATCAAACCCGTACGCGTACGGCGCAAGTGTTTCTTTGTCTGCTGGATCGACGCTGATGAACTGTGCGGTGGTGGGGTCGTAGACGCGGTTGCGGAGATAGATGAGCCCGGTGTCGCTGCTGGTGTATTGGGCGTCGTAGCCGAGGGGTGTAGTGGTCGCCCCTTCGCAGGTGGGGACGCCGTACGGGGTGTAGGTGCATTTGCCAGTCACCGTCCCGGTAGAGCCCGTCAACAACCGCGTTGAGCCCTGCTGGTCATGATGTAGATAACTGGTCGTCCCACTGGTCGATATCTGCTCGATGGGCAGTCCGTCGGGGCCGTAGATGTAGCTGTTGGTCCCATCGCTCAACAGCAGCGGCAGTTCTTCCGCGGTATCCCATACCATGTAGGTCGTGATGCCCGATATCGTCTGGGAGGCGCGTAGCCCGTCTCCGTTATAGGCGTAGCTGTCTTTGATTTCAGCGACTTCGCCTTCTTTGGGGCGTTCGACAGAGGTAAGGTTACCGGCCTGATCGTAGCCGTAGGAGGCCGCCGGACCCGTCGCGGGAGTGGTTTTGGTGCGCTGTCCCTCTTCGTTGTAGCTGTACGTCAGGCTCGGTCCGGTTTCGAGCTCGTTCCCGGAGTTGTATTTGTACGTGCCGGTACCGAGTTTCGTGGGATTGTTCGCCGCATCGTATTCATAGGCGACTCCGGCGCCTTTGGTCAAGCGGCTGTTCGCGTCGTATTCGTAGCTGGGTTTTTCTTCGCCGGGTAGCCCTTTGCTGGTGGTGGTCTTGACCTGACCGTCATTGTCACGCGTATAGACAAGCGAAGCAAGCGTTTCTGAGCTTCTCTTCATCTTGACTTCGCTCATCTGATCCGCGTGGTTGTACGCGTACGTGTCTTCGTCTTTGGTTTCGCTGGGGAACGTCGTCTTTCCGAGATCGGAGTCTTGGTTGTAGGAGAATTTCGTGGCCTTTGAGTTCCAGTCAGTGACCTTTTCAAGCCGGCCGTCTTTGTCGTAGGCACGCGCTACGGCTTTGCCGTTGGGGTAGGTGATCTTCATCTGCTGGTTGCCGAGGTTGTATTCGTACTTGACGACTTCTTTGTACCCGTCTTCCGTTTCAGTCAGCCGGTCGAGCTGATCGTAGGCGTATTGCGTTGTGCCCGTCCCGTCGGTCATCTTCGTACGGTCGCCGTCTTTGTTGTATTCGTATTTGACCGCAGAGGGATTGCCGCTGGAGTAGACGACTTCGGTGAGCCGGTTCGCCGGGTCGTAGGTATAAGTCGTGGTGCGCCCCGTGGGATCGGTCAGCTTGACGAGGTTACCCGCCGTGTCGTATTCCTTTTTGACTTTGCGGCCCAGCGGGTTGCTTTCTTCGGTAGTCTCCTCCAAAAGGTTTCGTTCATATTCGGTCGTGTGTTTGTTACCGTCGGTCTGCGCCGTGACCTGGCCCATCGCGTCATATTCGGTTTCGGTGGCGGCTTTACTCGGTTCTTCCGTCTTGGTCAGCTGGCTATCCGCGTTGTAGGTGTATTTTGTGGTGTTGCCGTTGGGGTCTGTCTGTGCTTCGGTGTCGCCATCGGCGCTGTAGACGTATTCGGTCGCGAGAGGACGCGGGATGACTCCGGTCGCCGCAGAAGTGCTTTCTGCCGATCCGCCAGAGTTGGTCGCGGTGACCACAACCCGCAGAGTGTATCCAACATCGGCGCGACCCAAGGAATATGTCGCGCTGGTCGCGCCGGAAACGTTCGAGCAGCTTTCGCCCGAGGAGTTGCAGTGCTGCCACTGATGGGTGTAGCTCGAGGACGGTACGGCGGACCAGTTGCCGGTGCTCGCGCTGAGCGTCTGCCCAACGAGCAGCTCTCCTGATACCGCCGGCACTGCTGTGTTGTATGGGGCGCCAGCGGGTCGCCACTCCTGGTTGCGGTAGTTGCCGCTGTCAGCGACGTATACGTCGCCGGATGAGTTGACAGCGACGTTTTCTGGAGCTTTGAACTGGCCGTTGCCGCTGCCTTTTACACCAAACTGAGCGAGATAGGTTCCGGATGCCGTGAACTCTTGGACACGGTTGTTTTCCAAGTCAGCGACATATAGGTTCCCGCTGGTCGGGTCGGTTGCCACTCCGTCCGGACTCTGGAACTGTCCGTTGCCCGTACCTTTGACGCCAAACTCGGTGACATATTCGCCTTTTTCATTGAGCTCTACAAGCCGATCGTTTTTGGCATCGGCCACAAAAAGATTGGACCCAACAAATGCAATCCCCCGCACTGCCGCAAACTGCCCCGCGCCTGCGCCTTCTATTCCAGCTTTGCAGCCGCTCGTACAAACCTCGAGTTCCGCTTCACCATTGCTGACTCCGTAACCAAGCGTCTCGATAAATGTGCCTGACGCACCGAACTCCGATACGCGATGATTGTACAGCTCCCCCACCCAAACGTCGCCGCTTGGATTGATGGTCACCGATACGGGGCCTTCGAGTTCTCCCGCTCCCGTTCCTTTGGACCCAAAGCTGGCGACGTATTCGTTTTTTTCCGTGAACTCCTCTACGCGATCGCTCACAAAATTAGCGACATAGACATCACCGCCAGAGACCGCTACACTCACGGGGGCATCGAACTGTCCGCTGCCCGAGCCCGCTTTACCGGCTTTACAACTGCTCGTGCAGACCTCAAATTTTGATTCGCCGTTGCTCACCCCCCAACCGATGGCGTCGATGAATGAACCAGAAGCGGAGAACTCCTCGACTCTGTTGTTGGCGTAGTCGTTGACCCACACGTCCCCATGAGCATCTACGGTGTCACCCGTGCCGCCCGCGAACTGTCCAGCGCCGGAGCCTTTGGCGCCGAACTGCGACGTATACACCGGAGCCGGCAGAATGGGCGCCCACTCCTCGATGCGATTGTTTCCACCGTCTACGACATATATGTCGCCCGACGGATTGACAGCTAGACCTTCCGGACCGTTGAGCTGACCGTTGCCCGTCCCGCTGGTTCCGAACTGTGCCAAGTAGCTGCCCGCCATGGTGAATTCCTCGACGCGACCGTCGCCCGAGTCCGCAACCAACAGACTGCCCGTAGCCGGGCTCACAGCTATACCCTCCGGTCCTTCGAATTCACCGTTGCCGGTGCCTTTGGTGCCGAACTCGGCAACGTATTCGCTTTTTTCGTTGAACTCCTCGACACGATTGTTGCCGTGGTCTGAGACGTAGATGTCGCTGCCCGGAGTCGCGATGCCAGCCAAGGTCGAGAACTCGCCATTGCCCGAGCCCGATGTGCCCGCTCTACAGCTGCTCGTGCAAGTCTGCAGTTCTTCTTCGCCGTTGGAGACACCGACCCCAAGAGCCTCGATGAACGTGCCGGATGAGCTGAACTCAGCAAGGCGGCCGTTGCCCCGATCGCCGACCCAAACCTCGTCAGCGGCGCCGACAGCCACCGATATAGGTCCTTCGAGCTGGTCGGCCCCGCTGCCTTTGCTCCCAAAGCTGGAGACGTATTCGCCTTTTTCGTTGAACTCATCGATGCGATCATTTGAGTAGTCAGCGACATAGACATCGCCTCCAGCGATCGCTATACCGGCGGGACCTGACATCTGCCCGCTGCCCGAGCCGGCGATCCCGGCCCTGCAACTGCTCGTACAAATCTGCAGTTTTTCTTCGCCGTTAGAGACACCGAAGCCGACCGCCTCGATGAAGGCTCCGGACGCCGAGAACTCCTCCAGACGGCTGTCTTCGAAATCGCTGACCCAGACATCGCCGTGGGCGTCGATGGCGTCGTAAGCCGGATGGCTGAACTGACCGGTCCCGGTGCCTTTAGACCCGAACAACGACGCAAACACAGGCACCGCCGAAGTCACAACGACAGTCGCCGCGGAAGTACTCGATCCAGAGCCGGCCGAGTTCGTAGCGGTGACGACGACCCGCAACGTGTCGCCAACATACGCACTGCGCAGTGCATACGTGGCGCTCGTCGCCCCGGAGATGCTCGAACAGCTGCCACCCGATGCGTTGCAATACTCCCATTTATAGGCATAGGACAGCGACGGCGTACCTTCCCAAATGCCGGTCCCGGCGGTGAGCGTCTGCCCTTCCTGAGCCGCCCCAGAGATGGTGGCCTGCACCTTGTCTGTCGGTTTCACTTCATTGATTTCGGGTTCAGTCCTCGCCACTGGCCTGCCCCGGGCATCGCGTTCGATCTTGGTCGTGAACTTCGCCGGTTCGGCCCCTACCACGTTCCCGCGCGGACTAGTCGTCGCGACTTCCTGGGAGTCTTCGTTGTATTCCAAGGTTCGCTTGTTGCCTTCAGGATCGGTTTCCCCCTTGCGATCGCCGTAGGAGTCGTATTCGTATTTCCATGTGCGTTCCAGCGGATTCGTCATGCTTTCCACATCGCCATGACTATCGTATTTGTATGCGGTCTTCTGCGTTTTGCCTCCTGGCGCCGGGCGTTCGACCACTTCAGCGTTGCCATGAGAGTCCCGTTTGATCGTCGTCGTCTCACCCTTGGGCGTGGTCATCGAGATTACGTCATGCGTTGAATCGTATTCCCATTTTGTTTCGTTTCCGTTAGCATCCTTTTCGCTCGTGCGGTCCCCCGAGGCGTTGTAGCCGTATTCGGTCGCGTGACCGTTCGGATCAGCCTCCTTCACGAGATCGTCATCGCTGTTGTATTCGTATTTGGTCGTCGCCGCGATCGTCGAGCCATTCGCCCGCGTAATACTGATCAGAAGATCCGTCTTGTTGGCCTTCATCAGGGTTTCCGACCCATTGGGTTCCGTGATCGCGGTTTCCGAGCCTGATTCGAGCGTTGTGTATTTCCATTTGCGTGTGCGTTTCATCGGATCTACTTCCGCCATGACCTGATGAGCCCCGTCATATTCAATGGTCGTGGTATGTTCAGGCGCTTCCGTCTGAGAGGTCAGCTGGTGAGAAGAGTCGTATTTGAACTGCCAGTTCTGCGTCGATTCGCCGGGCTCCGTTACACCAGTCAGGTTTTCTTCTGAGTATTCGTATCTGACTTTGTGTCCCATCGGATCGATGGCGGTTTCCACGAGGCCCTGTTCGTTGTATGTAAGCGTGATCCTGCGTCCCGCGGCGTCTTCGATCGCGGCGAGCCGCGGACATTCTTCGCCGCCACCACCGGTCGCATCGGTGTGCACAAACGCGTCCGCCTGCCCTCTTTCGCTACAGGAGACTTTTTCATAAATCAGCGTGATCGTGTTACCGTTACGATCGGTCTCACTCGTGAGCACGCCTTCTTCGTTGAACGTCAGCACAGTCTGGTCCGGAAGCGTATAGAGGTAGTTCGAGCCGACCCGCTCGAGCGTGGCCTGGACCAGCGAGCCAACCGGGGTGAAATGTCCCCCTTCTCCTTCCACAAAGGAAACGGTGCTGCCGTCATCCTGACGAACGAACGCCTGTCCCACACCGAAAGCCAGATGAGCGCTGTAAGAAGAGGTCCAACCGTACCCGAACGGCCCATGCCTTTCACGTTCAGCCTGAGCGACGGCGAGCTGGGAGTTGTAAGTGCGCGTCAATTCAAGACCGGGACCGCGCCCCCCGACTTCGAGGTCAGTCTGCGAGGTGACCCGATCACCGGTCGCGCAGTTGACGGCTTCGCCAAGATAGCAGTCATGACGCTGCGGCTCACCTTCATTGGCGGGCCCGTACGCTTCTGAACCAGGTTCTTCATAGGGGGCGGTAGAGGGCAACGATTCGCTCACGAGCACGCTCTCCACCGAAATGAATGCATTCGCTTTGACCTGAGGTACATATTCTCCCGCACCAACAGCGTGGTACTGCCCAACCGCTACGCCGACAAAGACCCCCCTCTTCCTAGCGCTGAAAGGGGGGCAAAGTGCCGTTACTGTTGCGTCGGCGGGAGGAGGTGGTTCGCCTAATGTTCTTCTCAGACCATAGTGGTATTCTGGAGAGCAGCCCGCTTCGAGAAACCACCGTGCATCTTCCGGGTATTCGGGCGAGGTGCTGCCGGTAAAGCTGTTATTGTCGAATTCGGCTGAAAAGTTTACCGGGATGTCCGCAGGATGAAATGGCGATTCGATTTCCCACACCCATTCAGCCCCGCTAAAGACAGTGCCGCATGAATTCCTCCCAGCATAGCATGGCTCTTCTTCAGGGTACGTCCCGCTCTGTTCGGCGGTCATGGATTGTCCTTCACCGGGAGGCGTGCCTTTCCCGCCGTAGAACGTCCAGTGTTCAGAACTCTTGGTGATGAGGATGAATTCCGGGTCGACAAGGATCGGGTAGTCCACGCTGCGCCCACGCAGCGCGACGGTCAGCACCAGATCATCACCGGACACCGCCATGCTCACAGGCACTGCGACACCCTGGGCATCCTGTGCCGTGGGCTCAGATACGCGCGCAAGAACCTTGCCGCCACGCGTGATGAGCGCGCCCCCGTCAGCGGCCTGCAACGTCGCACCAGAAGGGAGCGTCACGTGATAGGCAACCCGTTCCGGGCTCATTTGGGAGCGAAGCACAGCCGAGAGCTCAGCCCCGCGGACCGTCGGGGCTACCATTGCATCCTCGTCTGTGGCGACGTTCGCGAAGAAAATCCCCTGGTCACCAATTCGACTGCCGGTGACATCCGATCCCTGCGGAGTCACCCGGATGCCAGCCGATCCGACCACCACGCCACCGCTCAGACGCCGTGACACTGAGACGGCCTGCAGCGGATTGACGGCGGCAAACGCCGAGGCCGTCGGCCGCAGAGACAGATCCACCGGGCGCTCGGACTCCCCCGACTGCCCCGCACGCAACGGCACCGAGGACGTCTCGAGGCTGAGCCCGTGCGCCGTGCGCACCAAGGCGCGACTGTCCCCGAGATAGCGCATAACCGTGCCCTTCGCCGCGACAGAGTTGGCCGGATTGGCACTCACAGCGGCAAGCCAGGAACCAAAGTCATGACTCAGCAAACGCTCCGATGCAGCCGCTGCCACACCGTGGAAAGCCATACGCGAGGCGGTCCGCTGTGCCCGGTCCTTTGCGCTATCAAGCGGCCGCTGTGGCAATCGCAACTTGGCGTGCTGCTGAAGCAGAGGCGGCAAAGAGCCATCCCGCAGAGAACCCAACGGCGCAACACGACGCAAAGAACCGTGCCTCCCGTGCCCACCGGCACCGGCCAGGACAGGCCAAACGAGCAAAATGCCAGCCACACAACAAACCAGCAAAGCCGCAACGACGCGCCACTTAGCGCCCATCACTCTCCTCCATTCTCTCCGGTCGGAGATCTCGTCCACAACAGGCGCGGAGATCGCTCAGCGCACGGCCCGGCAATTCGAGCCATCCTAATCATGCCCGCGACATATTCCAAT
>Ga0208199_1000305_pt1 | contig 20192 bp, 18 predicted proteins | sample Sb_taG_FD_187705 | JGI IMG/M metagenome (GOLD analysis project Ga0208199, IMG submission 187705) | Peat soil microbial communities from Weissenstadt, Germany - Sb_50d_1_NS metaG (SPAdes) (version 2) | ecosystem: Environmental > Terrestrial > Soil > Wetlands > Peat | place: Germany: Weissenstadt... | reverse complement strand
TTCCGATCTGGTCACGGCGAACGCGTTGCTCGGCAGGAAGCCGGGATACCAGAAGGCGGTGACGGACGGCAGGTCGTCGAGAGCCAGCGTGAGCAGGGCACACTGCCCGACGTTTTCTGGCGCGCCGTCCTCGTTGTGGCCGATGACGGAGCGCTCCCGCCGCCACGCCAGGTCGCTGCACCCGATGCCGCCGGCCACGGGGCCAAGGTCACCACGGAAGTTCAGCAGCGCCAGATCCTCGAACGGCACCGCAGCCCCCGCGGCGAACGCGGCCAGTTCCGCCCAGACCTGCGGGAAACGCGAAGCGCTGGCCTGCCGGACGGTGCTGAGACGATCGCTTCCCGGCGGATCGCAGACGTGCTGACGAAGCCTGGCCAGCAGTGGCCACGCCTGCGTGAGCGCGGCGATCTCGTCACGCGTGTGTTCCCCGAGCGCCCGGAACGCCTCGCGATCCGGTCCACGCAGCACGATCCAGCGCAGCCCACCGAGCCTGTGCTCATCTAGCGAGACGTTCACGTCCTGGCTCCCCGGTCGATGCCTCCGTGAATAACGTTAGCTTTAGTTGGCGATACCGACCGTTCGCCTGAACGTCTCCGGCTGATCGAGTGCCCAGAGCATGTAGTGGGCGACGTCGGCCCGCGAGACGAAAATGCCGCGGCGGATGTTCTGGCCGTAAGCGGTTCGGTACGTACCCGTCACTGGCTTGTCGGTCAGCCTCGGCGGCCGGACGATGGTCCAGTCCAGGTCGCTGTCGCGCAGGACGTCTTCCATCCGCGCCAGGTCGGCGTAGTGCTCGCGCAGCACCGACTTCACGATGGGATCGGCCAGGTGCCGCATGAAGAACCCGTCGCCCGGATCGTGCTTGGGCGGATGCGGGCGCGACGGCGAGGGCACGGTGCCGATGGGCGCCGCGCTGACCACGACGATGCGCCGGACGCCGGACGCCTGGGTTCCTGACCACGGCGGTTACGTCGTGGCCCGCGGCGACGGCCTGCTCGAGCAACTGCCGGCCGATGCCGCCGGTGGCCGCGAAGATCGTGAGCTTCACGTTGATGTTCCTCCTCATCGTGCCCCCTGACCACAGTGGCCAGCGCGTGAGGACGTTCGCGCCAGGCCGTACACCTAGGATATCCTAAAAAGGTATCTGAGATATCTAGGTGTCGATAGGGGTATTCCGATGAGCATGGTGAAGACGCCCGTCGAGATCGATGAGGAGGCGCTGGCTACAGCGGCCGAGGTACTCGGCACCAAGACGAAGAAGGACACGGTGAACGCCGCCCTCCGTGAGGTCGGGCAACGGCTGGTGCGGCTGCGTGCCCTGGCTCGGCTCGGCGAGATGGCCGACAGCGGCGACTTCGATGAGTTCCTCGGCAACAAGGCGGCATACCGCAGGTGAGCCAAGCCCTGTACCTGATCGACACGTCGGGCCTGTTCCGGATCTTGCAGGATAAGCTGCGGCAGGCGTGGTCGGATCAGCTGACCGCCGGTGTCATCGCCATCTGCCCTGTCGTGGAGCTGGAGTTCCTGTACTCGGCGCGGTCGCTGGCCGACCGGCTCGAGAAGCGCCGCCTGCTGCGGGAGCTGTTTGGCTGGGTGACGATGAGCGACCGAGCCTATGACCGCGCCGGCGAGATCCAGCAACGGCTGACCGAAATCGGCAAGCACCGCTCCGCCGGGCCCGTTGACCTGCTCATCGCCGCGACCGCAGAACGCGAGCGTCTTATCGTGCTGTGCGACGACCGCGACTTCCAGACCGTGGCCTCAGTCACTGGCCAGCCCGTCAAGCTGGTCACTGACGTTTAGGACGTCAAGCTGGTAACCGAGGTTACGCGCGGCATTCGCGCAGCGGCGACCAGGAACGCGCCGGAACCCATGGCGATATCGGCAACCCGCAGGGCCAGGATCTCGTCGGCGGTGCGGAGCTTGGCTACCTTCACCGGACGGGTCACTGCTTGCGGAATCTGTCTGCCGTCATCACATACCTTGATCAGTCCAGCTCCTTCCAGTCAGCGTGCCCGGTGCCGTGCCTTGGGCAGGCTGGTCGCTGTGACGCCTCAGGCGAAGCGGCGCCGCACCCACCAGAAACAGAACCCGGCGAGGACCAGGGCCAGGCCGGCGAAGATCGCCAGCTCGTACCACTGCAGCGGCCAGTAGCGGCTGGTGGGCTGGTAGGTCAGCACCTGCCTGACCTGGAGCCTGGTGATGCACTCCTGAGCCGCCCGGTTGAACGCGGCGCTCGGCCCCCCGCCGGGAGCGGCGCCGGTCCGGGCGGGGAACCCGTTGGGACACAGCCCCACTCCCTGGAGCGTCGTCCTGCCGTCTCCCGCCAGACCGAACAAGATTCCGAAACGTCCGCCTCCGTAGCTGATCGCGCCGTCCTGTCCGATCACGTGCCCCGCGGCGTTGACCGTCTGGTCGGACAGGATCCAGTCGGCGGGATTGGGAACGGCGGCGGCCGGGTTTGACGGTCCGTTCCCGGCAGGAGCCTGGACCCCCGAGATGATGCGGAAGGGGGCCATGAGGTACGGCCTGACCCAGTTCGTCACCGCCAGGCGGGCGCCGGCGAAGACCACGAGGGTGGCGACCATCGCGGGCAGCGTCCGGCGCAGCAGCATCCCGGCGGTGACGCCGAGCGCGAAGGCGAAGGCGGCGTAGCCGAACGGGACGATGCCGCGCTGGTCGAACACCGTGAACGGGTCCGCGTTCACCCGGTCGATCGGGCTCGACCACCAGGTCACCATCAGGCTGAGCAGCCCGGCGACGGCGACGCTCGACAAGCCGACCAGGCCGAGCTTGACCGCCAGCCAGCGCTTGCGGGGGACGCTCTGGGTCCAGGCCAGCTTGTAGGTGCCGGTCTCCAGTTCGCGGGCCATCAGCGGCGCGCCCCAGAACACCCCGATGACCCCGGGGACGACCACGAGCACCAGGCCCAGTCCCTGCAGGAGCTTGTCGCGGCTGACGAACGCGCTGGTGGCGATCGAGCAGTCGCCCTGGGCCTGACACGGCACGACGCTGGTGTGGTACAGGTGGACGAGCTGCGGGCCGGTGATCGCGAGCGCGACCGCGATCACGGCCAGGGCGCCGAACGCCACCGTGGCCTGGGCGCGGAACTGGCGCCAGGTCAGCCGGATCATCGCAGCACTCCCAGCCGGCGATGGGCGGCGCTGCCCTGCTGCCGGGCCCGGCCCATGTAGGCGAGCACCAGATCCTCCAGGCTCAGCTCCTCGACGGTCCAGGCCGGGTCGTGGACCGGGCCGTCGCAGCGCACGATCAGGGTGCTCTGCACGTCGGTGCGGCTCTCCTCGATGACCTGGAGATCGGCGGCCAGCGCCTTCGGGTCGCGACGCGGCCCGAAGAGCCGGCGGTGGGTGGCCAGGAGCTCGTCCACTCCGCCGGCCACCTGCACGCGCGAGGAGGCCAGCACCACGAGGTAATCGCAGACCCGCTCGAGGTCGGCCACTAGGTGGGAGGAGAGCACGATGCTGAACTGGCCCTCCGCCACGGTGGCCATGAGGAGCTGCAGGAACTCCCGCCGGGCGAGCGGATCGAGGCTGGCCACGGGCTCGTCGAGGATGAGCAGCTCAGGCCGCTTGGCCACGGCCAGGGTGAGGGCGAGCTGGGCTCGCTGGCCGCCGGAGAGCCCGCCGGCCCGCTGGCCCGGATCAAGGCCGACCTGGCCGATGCGGCGCTGCGCCATCTCCTCGTCCCAGCGCGGGTTGAGCCACGCGCCGAGGCGGAGGTGGTCGGCGACCGACAGGGCCGAGTAGACCGGGGTGTCCTGGGCCACGAACCCGACCCGCCCGAGTTGCCCGGCGTCGTCTGACGGCGGCCGGCCCAGGACCTCGATCGTGCCCGCCGTAGGCCGCAGCAGGCCGACGGCCAGGTGCAGCAGGGTGGTCTTGCCGGCCCCGTTCGGGCCGACGAGCCCGACGACCCGCCCCTGCGGAATGTGCAGCGTGCAGTCCGACAGGGCCCATCGCCTGCCGTACTGCTTGCCGAGCCCGCTGGCGGCCAGGGCGGCGGTCACGCTACGCCCTCTGCAGAGGAGGACCGAAAAGTGTCCCGGAACAGCGCCTCGATGCTCTCGTCGTCCAGGCCGGCCCGGCGGGCCTTGGCCAGCCATCGCCTCAGGTCCTGGCGCAGGGGTCCGTGCGCGGCGAGCGAGACGTCGCTCAGGGTTTTCGTGACGAAGGTGCCGATCCCGGGCCGGGCCGCGACGAGGCCGGCGTGCTCGAGCTCCTTGTAGGCCTTGAGCACCGTGTTCGGGTTGATGGCCAGGCGCTCCACAACGTCCTTGACGGTCGGGAGCTGGTCACCTTCGTGCAGCAGGCCCAGCCGGAGCGCCTGGCGTACCTGCTGGACGATCTGCAGGTACGGCGATACGCCCGAGCGGGCATCCAGGTGGAACTCGATCACCGTACCCCGATTCATCTAGGTTACTAGATGAATATCCTCCTATCTAACTGCATGTCAAGCCAGCGCCCCCAGGCTTCCGCCGGTCAGCAGCTGACCGGCCGGGAACGGCATGGTCCCGAGCTGGCTCAGCACCTCGTCTCGCAAGGCTGCCTGTTCCGCTGGGGTAAGCGAGGGTTCAGGCTCGGTGGCCATTGTGTTGCTGAGAGTGTCCATCATCCAGCGCACGGCCGGCCGCCGAACGGCCTACCCGGCCGCTGCCGCGCAGCGCGGTATGGCGGGCGATCGCCTCGGCGCGTCCGGGCGGGCAGCGGGGAAAGATCCGTGCGATCTCCGCCGCCATGCGGGCTTGCAACTCGGTGTCCTCGTCGGCGCGGCGCTCACGGTCCCGTTCACGGCGGCGCATCCTGGCGTCCTCATCGGCCAGGCACTCCTGCTCGGCCTGCTCGAGCGCGGCCTCCTCGACCAGGATGCCCTGCCGTTCGTACCGCTTGCGGCTGCGACTCCATCGCACCACCACAGCCGAAAGACCGCTGGCCTTCTTGGCCCGGCGGGTCAGCGCGGCGTCCCCCGCGCCGAGGAAGACCAGGTGATCCAGGTCAGCGCAGGTCATGCACAGCGGTCCCGCGTCGTCCATCGTCGGGCCGCGGCTGTCGGCCCGGTTCGGGGCCCGGTCGATCACGATCGGCGCCGGGCTGGCCGCTCTCGGCACGATCGGCATGGCCGTCACGGGGGTGCGTTACGGCGGCCACCTGACCGGATGGGACCTCGCCCCGGCGACCGCGCTGATCGGCCTGGGCCAGGGCATGGCGCTGCCGTCGCTGATCGGGGCGGCCCTGTCGCACGTGCCGCCGGAGCGGGCCGGGGCGGCGGCCGGGATACTCACGACCACGCAGCAGTTCGGCGCGGCCAGCGGCGTCGCGGTCATCGGGGCGGTGTTCTACGGCCGCCTGGGGGACGTGCCCTCACGGGGAGGTTCGGTCTCCGCGATGGTGCTGGCCATGGTGATCGACGCTGTGATCGTGCTCGCCGCAGCCGGGCTGACCTTGCTGCTGCCGCGACGGTCGGCCGGGCGGCAGGCGCCAGCCGCGCGGGAGAGGGTGGCGGAGTACACCGAGGCGGTCCATTAGCTCGCGGGTAGTTCGAGGCCGGTCAGGAGGCGGTCGAGGACCGTGCCCATCTCGGCGCGGGCGGCGGAGCGGTCGTCGGCGCGGGCTATGTACAGGCTCGACTCGGAGATCATCGCGATCAGCAGGCTGGTGAGGGGCTGAATCGGCACCGGGGCGATGCGGCCCTGCTCGACGGCGCGGGCCAGCCATTCGGCCAGCAGGTTCGAGCCGTGGCGGGCGACCAGCTCATCCCAGGCCTCGTGGCCGAGCACCGCGGGTCCCTCGACTAGGACGATGCGCTGGAAGTCGTCGGTGACGACGCACAGGTCGAGGAAAGCGCGCAGGCCGTCGCGGACTTCGTCCCAGGCGTCGGCGGGCGGCTGGTCAGGTGACGTGGCGGGCGGCCGGGAGAGTTCGGCGTCGATGAGGTGTTCCGCGACCTCACCGGCGATCTGCTCCATGACCGCGCGGAACAGGTCGGTCTTGTCGTGGAAGTGGTGGTAGAGCGCGCCGCGCGTGACCCGGGCGGCGGCCACGATCTCCTCGGTGCCGGTGGCGGCGTAGCCCTGCTCGGTGAAGAGCGTGCGCGCGGCGTCGACCAGGGCCTGACGCGTGTCGGCCACATGCTCATCTCGGCGGGTGGGGGTCACGGATGTATTATCGGACATACAAGATGTATGTAGCGAACATGTTGTACGTATGAGACCGAACGTCCGCGGCTTGCGAGGGCCAGGCCGTCGTACGCGAAGACCCGTAACGCGAAGACCCGTAAGGAGCAGACGATGGGCTTGCCGTTGCATCTGTCGATCAAGCTCGGCACGCATCTGATGAAGATGAAGCTGCGCGGGGTCGAGAAGTTCCCGATGATCGTCGAAGTCGAGCCGCTGTTCGCGTGCAACCTCAAGTGCGTGGGCTGCGGGAAGATCCAGCATCCGGCGTCCGAGCTCAAGCGGCGGATGCCGGTGGAGCAGGCCGTGGCCGCGGTCGAGGAGTGCGGGGCGCCGATGGTGTCGCTCGCGGGCGGCGAGCCGCTGATGCACCCGCAGATCCACGAGATGGTCAACGAACTGGTCAAGCGCCGCAAGTTCGTGGTGCTGTGCACCAACGCGGTGCTGCTGCCCAAGCACCTGCACAAGTTCACGCCGTCGAAGAACTTCGCCTGGATGGTGCACATCGACGGGCTGCGCGAACGGCACGACGAGTCGGTCAGCAAGGACGGCGTGTTCGACCAGGCCGTCGCGGCCATCAAGCAGGCCAAGGAGGCGGGTTTCCAGGTCTACACGAACAGCACGTTCTTCAATACCGACTCACCGCAGACCGTTATCGACGTGCTGAACTACCTCAACGACGAGCTCAAGGTCGACCGGATGGAGATCTCCCCCGGCTACGCCTACGAGAAGGCCCCGGGGCAGGACAGGTTCCTCGGCGTGGAGCAGACCCGGGAACTGTTCGGCGCCGCCTTCGCCGAGGGACGGAGGAAGAAGTGGCGGCTGAACCACTCCCCGCTGTTCCTGGACTTCCTCGAGGGCAAGCGGGACTTCGCGTGCACGCCGTGGGGCGTTCCTTCTTATTCGCTGTTCGGCTGGCAGCGGCCGTGCTACCTGCTGGCCGACGGCTACGCCAAGACGTACGCCGAACTGCTCGAGACGACGGACTGGGAGAAGTTCGGCCGGGGTAAGGACCCGCGCTGCGACAACTGCATGGCGCACTGCGGCTACGAGCCGAGCGCCGTGCTGGCCACCATGAGCTCGCTCCGGGAGAGCATCCGCGCCACCGTGTCCGTCTGACTGCCTCACCGGGGCGTAGCCGGTAGCGTGGCGCCCATGGCACGAGGTGCCGACCCGGCGATGCCCCCGACTGGCCCGGACCCGCCGGCGGACCTAATTGGGCAGCTCATGGTGTTCGGCAGCCCCATGTCCGGGACGACGCTCATCGGAACTTCTCCTCGCGCCTGCGGCGCTCCCGTTGCGACAGTTATCCGGTGTACCAGCGTAGACCCGAACTGCTCGGGTGCGCGCTACCGGCGCAGCTGGCAGGCCAGGGCTTGCTCGATGGCGGCGAAGCGGATCCGCTCCTGTTCCAGCCGCACCGAGGGGCCGAGCGTGCCGTCGACGAGATCACGGTAAAGCTCCCCCTCCTCGGCGTCCAGGAGGTCCAGGGTGGCGGCCGTCGGCCGCGGCTCGGTCACCCACTGGCCGCGGTGTGCGAGCAACGTCGCGCGGTCCATCAGCATGGACCGCGCGTGGCCGAATCGGTGACGTAGCCGGTTCAGGATCGCGAACCCGTGGGTATCGATGTCACCCCAGTAGACGAGGTCCAGGTCCGCCAGCCAGCCGAGCGGCTCGAGCGCGTTCACTGCGTATCCCCCGCCGAAGATGACGATGGCGTCGCCGGGAAGCGGGAAGGCCAGGTAGGTGATCTCGTTCTCGACCACGTACGTCCGGCTGGTGCCGGGCGGAGGCGCGCCGAGCTCGTCCACGCGAACGGAGAGCTCGCTGAAACCGCACAGTGCTGGCCACGGGGGGACGACCCCCCCAGACCCCCCCAATCCCTCTCCCGGAGGGACCCATCCCCCCGGACCCCCCTTGGAGCGGAACCGCACGTAGCCCGGCCTGCGGAGGAACCGGTACCGGCAGGCGAAGTCGGCCGCGCCGGCGTCGATCCGGTCCGGGTCGAGCTGCAGGTCGAGCAGTTCAGCGAGCACGCCCTGGTGGTGCTCGATGAACTTGGTGTCGACGCCGGGCACGTCGACCTGCCGCAGGTACATCCCTGGCGACTGCCGCTCGTCGATCCACCGGACCGTGGCCAGCAGCTTGTCCCACCGGTCCGCCAGCCGGAGCAGCTGCATCGGGCGGCGCGCCAGCCACGGGACAAGCCGAGGGCAGCTCCCGGCCGTCGCCTCGGCCAGGGAGCTGAACCTGCGCACCTCGGCGCGCACGCCGAGCAGCTCCCACGCGCGGTCATAACCGTCGATCCAGGCCCGGCAGGGAATCATGTTGGCGCCCACCTGACGGCCCCCGACTTTCTTGTACTCGACGCGCAGCGGACCACGCTCGGCGCGGCCCCACTCGGCCGCCCACTCCTGTACCTCGCCGAGGCGTTCAGCGATCTCTCCGGCCGCGGGGCCACGCAGCGGGACACCCAGCGGCTCCCAGTCCCTCCCCGCGGTGAACCCGGCGAGCAACGCTCCGGACTGCCACTTCTTATCGAGCCAGGCGCGGACCTCCGCGGGGCGCGTCCAGGGGTGCGCCACCTCAGTGTCCGGCCGCCGCGGCGGCTGGCACCGGAATGACCTGAGTGCCGTTGGCAGTAGCCTGCTGGCTGACTACGTGCGCGAGCCGCCGGGCGTGGTACTCCTCGATCGTCAGCGTCTGCAACCGAGAGAAGTTACTCCGCGGGTTGTCCACAAAGCCGACGGCGGACACGTACGGCTCGATGACGTGGATCTTCTGCAGCGGGGTCACGATCAGAAGCTGCAGGCCGAGGCGGCCGAACAGCTCGAGCGCGAACCGGGTCGACTCATCCGAGCCCCGGCCGAAGGCCTCGTCGATGACCGCGAACCGGAACGTCCGTGACTTGACCGCACCCCACTCCAGCTTGAACTGGTATGCCAGCGACGCGGCGAGGATCGTGTAGGCCAGCTTCTCCTTCTGGCCCCCGGACTTGCCTGCCGAGTCTGCGTAGTGCTCGTACTCGGTGTCGTCCTCGCGGTAACGTTCAGACGCGGTGAAGATGAACCAGTTCCGCACGTCGGTGACGAACCGGGTCCACTTCCGGTCCGCGTCGGTCTGGCCCTCGCGGCCCCTGAACCGCTCGATGATCCTGCTGACCTGCAGGAACTTCTGCTCGGAATACTGGTCAGAGGCCTCCGCGGACACCGCGCCCTCGGTGCAGGCGCGCAGATCGGCGCGAAAGTCGCGGACGTCGACATGCGGGGTCGGCTGGGCCTCGAGCTTGATGTACCGCCCGGGGTTGTAGTCCACGCCGACCAGCGATTCGTTTATGGTGCCGATCCGTCCCCTGATCACCTCCGCCTGCTTGTTCAGCTGGGACTGGAAGCCGGCGATGTCGCGGATCGTGTTCTGGTTCAGGTACGTCTTGAATTGCTGCTGGAACCGGGGCAGGTCATCGTCGGTCAGCCGCTGGTGCAGCTCCCGGTACCCGTCCGCCGCTTCAACCGCCGCGTCGAGCTCCTCGGTTTCGACCGGGTACTGGCCGCGGAACTCGCCCATCAAGGAGACGATCTTGTTGCCGAGGGTGGTGCGGCGCGCCGTCCGGCGGTCGATGAGCGCGCTGATCTGCTCGCCCGCCGCACTCAGCGCCTGGTCGCAGGCTTCTGCCGTGGACGGCGGCGCGTTGCCGATCTTCGCCAGCAGGCTGGTGGTCGCCTCGAAGCGGGCGCGGGCCGACTCGCAGCCCGGCTCGGCCAGCGTGGCGCTCACCTCGTCGCGGATCCGCCCGGCTCGGGCGATCTCGTTGTCGGCGCTGCCCAGTCGCTGCTGGACCTCGCCGTGGGTCGCGTCGGCGATACCGATATGCTCCCGCACCGTCTCCAGCTCGCGGTTCAGCCTGGCCAATTCGGCCGACGCCGCTTCAAGCTCGCGCTTCTCGGCCTTCAGCTCCTCGGTCCGGTTGACCACGGACTGCCAGTCGATCTCGGCGAACTCGCGGGTCTGATCCAGGCCGGCCAGCACCTGGCCGCGGTCGATCGCGGTGTCGCGTGCATTCTCGTAAGCCGCCTGCTCTTCTTCGACCCCGGAGAGCTGAGCTGCCAGCGACGTGGCCTGCCAGAGCAGGGCCTCGAGCTTGCGCTCGTTGGACCAGCCGAGTACGTACTGGCTGCGGTCGTCGATGCGGTGCCGGTCGTCCTTCTCGTGCCTGCCGCGATCCCCTTTGAACTGACCGGCCTTGGTGATCGCCTTGGCCGCGCGCCGGAACTCGGCCATCGTCTCTACGCACTCGAAGTCGGCCCGCCGGGCGACCTCGCGTTCCAGCCAGGGTGCGAACGGATGGTCCCTGATGTCCAGCTTCGCGGCCAGCGCGCCAGGTGACCAGTTCGGCGGCGGGATCCGCCCCTCCCGGGCCGGGTCCGGGACCCGGTAGTAGACCACCCGCGCCTTCAGGTGATGGCCGTCGATCCAGTCGGACACCGCGGCGTAGTGCTGATCCGGAACAAGCACGGAAAGCGCGAACCCGTGCAGCAGCCGTTCGGCTGCGCCCTCCCAGTCCGCCTCAGCCCGGCGCACCGCGATCAGCTCCCCGGCGAACGGCAGCGCGCGGGTGTCCAGGCGCAGCTCCCGGCACATCCAGGCCCGCAGGTCCAGCTGGCGCTTGGGAATGTTGTTCGGGTGCTCGCGCAGGCTGGCCAGCTCGGCGTTGACCCCGGCCGCCTTGTCGGCGAGCGCCTTGGCCGCGTATCCGGCATCGGTGAGCCTGTTCTGGGCATCGGCGAGATCCTGTTTGGCCCGGTCGCGGACGGCGGCGATCTGGTGGCGGCGGGCGGCGAAGTGCTCCGCGGTCTCGACCGGATCCAGGCCGGCCTCCGCGAGCAGCTTCCCGAACCGCTCGGCCCGGTCCATCCGGTCGCGGCACGCGACCCCGCCCTCTTTGAGCAGGCGGTCGATCTCGGCGAGACGGTTCCCGCCGTGCCCGGCAAGCTCTATGTCAAGCGAGCGTTCCCGCGACCGCAGGTCCTTCAGGCGGGTGGCAAGTTCGGTTAGCTGCGCGCGCAGCTGGGCCCGTTCGGATGAAAGATCGTCGAGCAACCGGTCCACTAGCCCGGCCTTGAGGTCGGCGAAGTAGTATTTCAGCGCGTTTCGCTGCACGGTCAGCGCGGCAATCTCGGCGACCACTTTGTCGTGCGCATCGCATTCGGCCAGCAGCGGGCCGAGCGCGCTGAGCTGGGCTCGTGCGCGCTGCACCGCCTCGTGCGCCTTGGTGAGGTCCTCGAAGTGCGCCACGATATTCGCGGTCCATTTCGCGGCGTCGAACGGCTCCAGCATGTGGTCGCGGACGAAATCGGTGAGGTTGCCGACCGACTTCATGGAAACGGTCCGATGAAACAGCTCCATCGCCTGCTCGGACTCGATGCCGAGACGGCGCCGGAAATCCTTGCCGTACTCCGGGAAGCTGTCGTAGACCCCGGCGCCGCCCGCCCGCAGCCGCCTGCGCAGCGCGGTCATGTCGGAGCCGAAGTCGGCGAAGTCAACGGCCACCGAAAGCGGCTTGTCCGCGGTCACGTAAAACCGGTCCGGCTGCCCGCCGGCGTCGGCGCCGCGCAGCCAGAACACCTGGGCGATGGTGACGGTGGCGTCATACCCCTCGTTGCCGAAGACGCCGAGGATCACGCTGTACTTTGTGCCGTCGCGTAGCGCGACCGGCTTGGTGGTCCCGGTGACCTCGTTTCGCTCGGACTTGTAATAGCCGAGCACGTAGGAGCGCAGCGACCGCTCCCTGGTGTCGGCGCCGGCGGCCTTGTTGTAGGAGATCCGGTTGGCCGGCAGCAGCAGCGTGGTGACCGCGTCCACGATGGTGGATTTTCCCGAGCCGATATCGCCGGTCAGCAGCGTGTTCCGGGCGTTCGCGTCCAGCGACCAGACGCGCTGGTCAAACGTGCCCCAGTTGTACAGTTCCAGCCGGGTCAGCCGGAAGCCGCTGAGGATCTCGGTCATCCGGCGGCCTCCCTGTCGGCGCCGCCGGTTTCGTCGGCCAGCAGCGCGGCGTATTCGGCGAGCCTGGTGTCGAAGTCGGCGAGCCACTGGCCGTCGACGAAGGCCTTGAGGATGCGCCGTACCTCAAAGACCGGCTCGGCGTTCTTCGCAGGGCGGAGAAAGCCCAGGTCGACCGCCTTGCTTATGTGCGCGTCGATCTTGTCGGCCAGCCGGGCCTCGTTGCTCGTGGCCGGCAGGAACACCCGCATCATCTCGGCGATCTGGTCCCGGCTCAGCATCAGCCTGGTGTCGCCGCCTTGCGCGTCGAATTCGGCTAGCTTCTTGCGGAGCAGCGCGAGCAGCAAGCTCACGTGAAAGGACAGCGGGCGGCGCGGGATAAGCCGGGGCAGCGGGTTCTCCGCGGCGGCGGCGTCGCGTACCTCGTCCGGCGGGCGCTGGCGGCAGAACGCGTATCCCTCGGCCTCGTCGACGAGGACCTGCAATCCCAGCACCGCCACATAGTCTCGCACCTGCGGCTGCAGCCGGAGCAGGTGCTGCCAGGCGCGCTCGTGCGTGTCGCGGTACACCACGCCCTTCATTAGCTGGGTGACGGCCAGCGACAGATCCGGCTCGCTCATGAAGGGCTCCTGACGAACGTGACGCGCGGCATGGTCACCTTCCGTTCCCGGCCGTCCGGCTCCTGCCAGCACACCTGCTCGTGGTGGCGCTCGTCGAAGACGAGCCCGAACGTGCCGTCCTTCAGCGACAGGTACGTCACGATCTCCGCGACGCCCTGCCTGATGGGGTGATCGGCGATGAGCTGGGCCAGGCCCACCTGCGGAGCGTGCCGGAGCGCCTGCCGGACGCAGCCGCGCAGCGGCTCCGGATCCACGTAGACCTGCTCGAACAGCGCGGCCGGGTCGGTTTCCTCGTCGGCGGGCCGCACGTTCTGGCTGTCGATGCGCGCCTTGCGCACCGGAGCGTACAGGGGGCGCTCCATGGGCAGCCGGATGGCCGGGGTGGCGGCGTCGAGGTCCATGGTTACCGGGACGGCTTTTTGGTCACGGAGCTGCAGCGCGTGGGCTTCGATGCCGCGCAGGATGTCTATCACCCGGCGGTTCTCGAACCACACCTGGTCATCAAGGAACCGCCGGAGCTGTTCGGACAGCTGGCGCACTGTCGCCTGCGTCCGCTCGGCCGCGTCGAGCCAGTCGTAGTGAATGTGCCGCAGCCGCGGATCCTTCCCGGTGATCTCGGTCAGCTGGTACACGCTGTCCAGCAGGCCGCTCAGCTCCTCCTGCCGTGCCTGGGACAGCAGGAAATCGTAGAACGCCTGGAAGGACTTGCCCTGGTCCGAGCCGGCGATGGTCTCCCGGCTGCCGAGCACGTCATCGAGCAGTTCGCCCTTGCCGCCCTGCCAGCCAGTGATCTTCTCGCGCAGCTGCCGGTCCAGCTTCCTGAAGTTCTCCTCCACTTCACGGAAATCGGCGAGAAGTTCCCGCGCGGTGGCGGAGAACTGCTGGTAGCGGTCGCGGACCGCGCTGACGTCGAGCAGGTCGAGCTCGCCGGCACCGATCCGGGCGATCTGGTCGTCTATCTCCTGGCGCTGCCTGAGCAGCTCGGCGATCCGCTGCTCCGGGTCGGTCTCGGTGCCGAAGACGATCTGCCGCAGCAGGTCGACGATCGTGTTGAGCCGCGACTCGGTGCCGACGAACTCGCGTTCTTTCAGGCTGCCGACCCACTGCAGCGCCTTCTCCACGGCGGGAGTGGCATCGATATGGGGCTCGTCGGTGCCCTCGGGGTAATACTTGCGCAGCCAGCCGGCCTCCGGCGCGGCCCAGTCGTCAAGGTATGCCTTCGCCGGCTTGGGAAATCGCTTCGTCTCGCCGCCGCGCTCGTTGAGCGCGTACAACTCATCGTCTAGACGGCTCGCTAGCTCGGACGCGGAGATCGACCGGACGTTCTCGGCGACGAACACCTGATGCAGGAAGCTGAGCACCAGCGGCGCGTTGTCGGCCCGCAGCAGCCGCCACGCGGGACTGTTGTCGCGCAGCCAGGCCACCTCATCGAAGCTCACCACGCCGGCCGGCGAGCTCGTATCCGTCATGGTGGACCATCGTAGAGGCGAGGGCTGACATTCTCGTTTGCTGCGACGAAAGGGAAATAAGGCTTATGGAGGAAAGCGGAGGCCGGGCGGCGGGTCCGCTGCGGCTGCGGCGGGCCGGGCGGGTGATCGTGCTCGATCCGGAGGACCGGGTGCTGCTGTTCCGGTATGACGACGGGCCGCCCAACGGGCGGCACTGGTGCACGCCGGGCGGCGGGCTGAACGACGGGGAGGACTACCTGGCGGGGGCGCGGCGGGAACTGGCCGAGGAGACCGGCTGGACCGATGTGCCGCTCGGACCCGAGGTGCACGAGCGGACGCTGACCATGGAGTACGCGGACGCGATCGTCCGGCAGCACGAGCGGTTCTTCCTGGCCCGGGTGGAGGTCACCCGCCGCGGGTTCGGTGAGGTGGCGGACATGCACGTCTCGGACGGGATCGCCGCGTGGCGCTGGTGGACGCTGGCGGAGATGGAGTCCACCGACGAGGTGATCTGGCCGGCCGGGCTCGCGGAGCTGATCCGGGAGGCACTCGGCCGCTGAACTGACTCAGCCGCTGAACTCGCAGGGCAGGCGCTTGATGCCGTTGATGAAGCTGGACAGCAGCCGGTCCGGCTCGCCCGCGGTGATGTCGGGCACGCGGGTGAGCAGCTCACGCAGCATGACCCTGAGCTCGCGACGGGCGAGATGGGCGCCGAGGCAGTAGTGCGGCCCGGCCCCGCCGAACCCGACGTGCGGGTTCGGTGACCGGGTGATGTCGAAGCGCTCCGGGTCACCGAACACGGCCTCGTCGCGGTTGGCCGAATAGTAGTACAGCACCACCTTGTCGTTCTTGAGGTACTCCTGCCCGTTCATGGTGTGGTCCCGGGTGAGGGTCCGCCGCATGAACACGACCGGCGAGGAATACCGGACGATCTCCTCGACCGCGCCTTCGAGCCGGCCCTCCAGGTCGTCGAGCAGCAGGGCGCGCTGGCCGGGGTACTCGGTGAACAGCATCAGCGCGTGCGACAGGGCGTTGCGGGTGGTCTCGTTGCCCGCCACCACCAGCAGGATGAAGAACGAGGCGAGCTCGGCGCTGGTCAGCTGCTCGCCGTCGATGTTGGCGGTTACCAGCGCCGAGACCAGGTCCTCGGCGGGCGCCTGCGCGCGGTCCGCGGCCAGGCCGGTGACCAGGTCGGCCAGCGCCTGCCCGGCGCCGAGCAACTGCATGACCGCCTGGTCCATGTCCTCGGAGAGGAACTCGGGATCCGCCCCGGACAAGATGATGTTGGTGTTGGCCAGGACCATGTCGTACTGGTCGTCCGGGATGCCCATCATGTCGCAGATGATCTTCAGCGGCAGCCGGGCCGCGACGTTCGCCACGAAGTCGCACGGCCCGGTGGCCAGCAGGTCGTCAACGGTCGAGGCGGCCGCCCGGCGCACGTCGTCCTCGAACTTCGCGATCAGCCGCGGGCTGAACGCGCGGGAGACGATCCGTCGCAGCCGGGCGTGCCTCGGGTCGTCCATGTTGATCATCGAGCCGAAGTACTCGTTGAACTCGACCGGCAGGTCCGGGATGCTCGTCGCGCCCTGCGCCGAGGAGAACACGCCGGGGTGCTTGCTCGCCTCGACTATGTCCGCGTGCTTCACCAGGGCGTAGTAGCCCCGCCCCGGGTCGGAGAACGGGGTCTCGGGCTCGGCGAAGAACCGCGGCCGCTGCTGCGCCCGGAGCAGGGCGAAGGTGGCCGCCCGTTCGGCCAGCGGCAGGCCCCAGAACTCGGTGGCCGACAGGTCTATCCCGTCCATCCCGGTAACAGTCATCACCCGGCGCCTTCCACTAGAACCTGTTCCTACTTCACCATGGCGCATCGGGGTCTGGCTAGGGCGAGACGGTCGCCACGTCAGCGGTCCAGCGCGCGGTCCAGGTTGACGGCCGCGCTGATCAGGGCCAGGTGGGTGAACGTCTGCGGGAAGTTGCCCAGCGCCTCCCCCGACGCGCCGATCTGCTCGGCGTAGAGCCCGAGGTGGTTGGCGTAGGTGAGCATCTTCTCGAAGATCATCCGCGCTTCCCTGACCCGTCCGGCCCGGGTGAGCGCCTCGACATACCAGAACGAGCACAGGTTGAACGTGCCCTCGCCGTCGGCGATCCCGTCGTGGCCGGTGCTGGCGTACCGGTAGACCAGGCTGTCGGAGTTGAGTTCGGCGGTGATCCGGTCGAGGGTGGACAGGAAGCGGGGGTCGGTCGGCCCGGCGAACTTCACCAGCGGCATCACCAGGACCGAGGCGTCCAGCAGCTTGCTGCCCGGATGCATGACGTAGCTGCGCAGCTCAGGATCCCAGCAGGAGTCCTGGACGAAGCGGTGGGCGGACGCGGCGAGCTTGCGCCACCGCTCGACCGGCGCGGGCAGCCCGCGGTCCCGGGCCAGGCGGCCGGCCCGGTCATAGGCCACCCAGGTCATCAGCGCCGAGTAGGTGAAGCGCTGCCGCGGCCCGCGGATCTCCCAGATGCCCTCGTCCGGCTCCTCCCAGTGCCGGGCCAGCCAGTCGAGCCGCTTACACAGCCCGGTCCACAGGTCATAGGAAATCGGCACCTGCCGGTTGTAGAGGTACACCGAGTCCATCAGCTCGCCGTACACGTCGATCTGCCGCTGGCCGACGGCGCTGTTGCCGATCCGCACCGGCCGCGAACCCTGGTAGCCGTCGAGATGGTCGAGGATCGTCTCCTGCAGATCCTCGCTGCCGTCGACCGTGTACATGATCATGACGTCGCGTTCCTTGGTCGCGGTCTCGCAGCGTTGCTGCACCCACTCCATGAACGACGCGGCCTCCTCCAGGAAGCCCAGCCTCATCAGCGCGTACACGGTGAAGGCGGCGTCACGCAGCCAGCTGTACCGGTAGTCCCAGTTGCGGCCGCCGCCCAGCTGCTCCGGCAGCGACGTGGTGGGCGCGGCGACCAGGGCGCCGGTGGGGTGATAGACCAGCAGCTTGAGCACCAGGGCCGAGCGCTGCACCATCTCCCGCCACCGTCCCCGGTACCGGGACTGGCTGACCCAGCCCTGCCAGAAATCCGACGTCCGGGTGAACAGCTCTTCGGTCTCGCCCCGGGCCAGCGGCCGCACCTCGCCGTTCCACTCCAGCTCGATGTCGACACTCTGGCCCTCCTCCAGGGTGAAGGTCGCGGCGACCCCGGTCTCCTCGATCTTCAGCGCCACGTCGGTGCGCAGCACGCACCGGCCCGCGGGCGACTCGAACACCGCGCCGACCCCGGTCACCAGCTGCACGGCGTGCGGCGCCCGGCCGTAGTCGAACGCCGGGTGGCAGGCGAGCTCGAAGGTGGCCCGGCCGCGGACCGCGCGCGCCTGCCGGACCAGCAGGTCCCGGGCCCGGCCGCTGCCCCTGGTCTCCGGCACCATGAAGTCGATCACCTCGCCGACCGCCTCCGCCCCCTGGAACCGGGTCAGCAGGATGTTGGTGTCGGGCAGGTACAGCTGCTTCGGCCGCGCGCTCGTGCGGCACCGCAACGAGAAGTAACCGCCCTTGCGGGCGTCCAGCAGCGCGCCGAAAAGAGAAGGAGCGTCGAACCGGGACGGGCAGTACCAGTCGACCGTCCCGTCGGTCCCCACGAGCGCCACCGTCCGCAGGTCACCGACGATTCCGTGTTCTTCGATCGGCAGGTAGCCCGCGGGCGGCACGGGGCCGCCGTTACCAGTGAGAAGGTACGCCATGCTGTCATGATCTGTTTTCAGCGTTACAGGCGTGTTTCCGGTCCATGCCGAACGTGGGCCCGGGAGCCCGCCTGAGGGCGCGGCGCCCGGGCCGACTACGCTGGCGGCGTGAGCTTGCCCTCCGTGCCAGCGGTGTCCCTGGGCAGCAGCGGCATCCAGGTCAGCCGGCTGGCGCTCGGATCTTGGCGCACCTACGAGCGGATCAGCCGCGACCAGGGAATCCGCGTCATGCAGACCGCGCGCGAATCCGGCATCACGTTTCTTGACGACGCTCGCTATAACGATGAAACCGGGCGCGCGCCGATTCCGACGGGGTACTCGGAGGTGGTCTTCGGTGAGTTGTTCCGTGCCGCGGGCTGGCGCCGGGAAGACACGATCGTGTCCAATAAGCTGTGGTGGGAGTTCTGGCCGGATGAATCACCGGCTGAGGAACTGGCCGGCTCGCTCGCGCGGATGCGCCTGGACTACATTGACCTGATTTACGCCGAGGTGCCGCCGGACGGCGTCGCGCTGGAAGACGCGATCGGCATGATCACCGGGCTGATCCGCGCTGGTGCCGCCCGGGCGTGGGGAACGCTGAACTGGACCCCGGAGCAGATGGAACGGGCATGGCAGATCGCCGACCGCGAGGGCGTCCCCGGCCCGACGGCGACGCAACCGCCCTACAGCCTGGTGCACCGGGATATCGTCGAAGATCCGGGCATGCAACGCCTGGCGGCGGAGCGTGACGTCGCGATCGTGGCGTCTTACACGCTCGCAGGCGGCGTCCTGACTGGCAAGTACGATCAGGATCCCGGCGCCGGGCGCGCAGCGGGAATGCTCGACCAGCCGCGGGTGGCGCCCGCGGTGGCGGCGGGCCGGGATCTGGCTGCGCTGGCCCGCGACATAGGCACGGATCCGGCCAGCCTCGCGATGGGTTTCGCGCTGCTCAATCCGTCGGTAACCACCGTCTTGTTCGGCGCGACACGTCCCGAGCAGGTCAGCGCGAACGTCCGGGCTCTCACCGTAGCTGACCAATTGACGCCAGCCGAGCGCGACCGCCTCACCGCGATCGGCGTGCGGCACTGACGAGCTGGCCGCGGGGTGCCCCGCCCCTCAGGTTGCGGCGACGGGTGCCGCAGTCAAGGTTGCGTCTGGCGCGGCGGACCGGTTGACCAAACGGACACGCCCGGAAGTTCCGGCGGCCCGGCGCGAGAACCGGTATCGTACGGCCCGTGCTGGACGGCGAGCTGGTCTTCGTACCAGGCGAGATTCCCCGGCGCGGCATGTTCGCGCTCTGGGGCAAAGGCTCGGGATCCGCCAAGCTTGAGCTGGTCTTTCCTGGCGGCACCTATGGCATACGCAAGCGCCTGATCTCGGCGGATCTCATCCCGCTCGGCGAGGCCCTTCCGGCGCTGCTCGCCATCGACCCCGATGAGCGGGCCGGGCGGTCGGTGCGGCACAGCGTCCGGCTATGGGCCGCGGCCGCCGCCGCGGGCGTGGGCCTGGTGGCACGCGGCCGGCTCCTGCCGACCGTCGGCGCCGACGGCACGGACGTCTGGCGGGCCGGGCCGCTCGATCCGGCCGACCTCAGCTGGCTGCGCGAGCTCGCCGCCGTCTTTCCGCCGACCGCGCACCCGCTGGCGGTTCCCGGCTCGCGCCCGATGCGGCTCCGCTCTCCGGAAGCGCTGATCCGCGACCTCTGGGACGCGATCGCCGACATGATCGCGCGCTCGCCCGCCGCGCCCAGGACGACCGCGTCGCCCGCGTTCGCCGCCGTTGAGCCGACCCCGGTCAGCGACCTCACGGAGTGGCTGGCCGATACCTCAGACGGCCTGTCGGCCGGGGCGCGTCTCGGCCTGCGGATCGAGGCCGCCCTGGCGGAAGGGGCCGAAGGCGCGGATGGACCGGAAGGAACGGAAGAGGTCGAAGGATTTGAAGGGGTTGCAAGGCTTGAAGGGGTTGCAGGGCTTGAGGGGGTTGCAGGGCTTGAAGGGGCCGCGCCGACGTTCCGGCTCGTGCTGCAGCTGCGCAGCAACGCCGATCCGAGCCTGATCGTCGATGCCGCCGCGCTGTGGAGCCAGCCGGAGACGGTGCTCTCCAGGTTCGGCCCGCAGGCGGAGACGGATCTGCTGCTGGCCCTGCGACGCGGCGCTCCGATCTGGCCGCCGCTGACTGAGGTACTGCGGCAGGCCAGCCCGTCGGTCATCGACCTCGATGACGACTCGCTGGCC
>Ga0208199_1000301_pt1 | contig 20334 bp, 13 predicted proteins | sample Sb_taG_FD_187705 | JGI IMG/M metagenome (GOLD analysis project Ga0208199, IMG submission 187705) | Peat soil microbial communities from Weissenstadt, Germany - Sb_50d_1_NS metaG (SPAdes) (version 2) | ecosystem: Environmental > Terrestrial > Soil > Wetlands > Peat | place: Germany: Weissenstadt... | reverse complement strand
GGACCCGGGACGCAGGCCGCGCACCCGCGGCCCGTCGGCCGCCCCCGGGGCCAGATCGAGTTCCGTGACGTGCGGTTCAGGTACTCCCGGCAGCCGCAGGACGCGCTGTCGGGCGTGAACCTGGTCGTGCGGCCCGGCGAGACCGTGGCGCTGGTCGGCCAGACCGGCGCCGGCAAGTCCACCATGGTCAAGCTGGTCGCACGGTACTACGACGTCACCTCGGGCAGCCTGCTCACGGCCAAGCGCACCACCTTGGTGGTCGCGCACCGGCTGACCACCGCCGCCCGCGCCGACCGCATCGCGGTGATGGAGTCAGGCCAAATCGCCGAGGTCGGCACCCACGACGAGCTGCTGGGGTGGGGCGGCAGCTACGCGGCGCTGTGGGCCGCCTTCGCCGGGGATGCTGAGCTAGTTGCCTGACCAGGTCCGGCCGTGAAGCGCCGGCTAGGCGCGTTCTGGCGCCAGACGTTCTCCTCTCTGAAGGTCCCGGGCCAGCCGTACGGCGCCGAGGAAGACGCTCTCGAACGCGGACCGCCACGCGTCATCCGTGGTGGTCGCGATGGTCCCCGGCGGCGATCCGCCCACGCTGATCAGCGCACCGTCCAGGCGGCCGAAACGGTCCCTGGCCGCCCCGATCAGCCGGCCCGGCGTGGCCGGATCGGCGTTGTCCGCGACGACCCAGGCGACCGGGTGACCTGCGGCGGCGTTCCGCGTGAGGCGCGCGGCGGCCGACGAGGCCGTGGCCTCGTGCGGGGCGCTGAGCACGACGCGGGCCCCGTCGGCGACCAGTGCCTGCGCGGCGGCGAACCCAAGACCGCGGCTGCCGCCGGTCACGAGGTAAACCCTGTCGCGCAGTCCAAGATCCATCCGGCCATTCTGCCCCGATGGGGGTGCGTAGCCGCAGCCCGTCGATGAGTTCGGCCGGCGTGGTGCGATCCCATCGAGGTCGTGATGGAGGAAGCGCTCCGGCCCGGCCGCTACATCTCCGAACACGCGAACGTCAGTGTGGCACTGCGGGCTGGGACGACGGGCCTGTGCGGCATCCCGGCCGGGACGGTGAACGCCTGCCGCGGGCCGAACTCAACGGGTCCCGGCTATCGCATCGCGCCGATGACGCAACCGCCGGCCCCGGCGATAAGGATGCCGGCCAGCACCTTCCCTGCCTGGGGCGTCCCCGGCTTGGGCACGTGGAAGGCCCAGATGCCGATGCTGGCGTTGACCAGCAGGCTGAGCTGGGCGATGGTGAAGCCGGTTCCGGTGCCCACCCGGGCGACGAGGCCGAGCAGGGTGAGGTCGCCGATGCCGAACAGGACGCCGGCGCCGAGCTGCGTGGCCGCGGGCCGCAGGCCCAGCCGGACCGGCTGGCCGGCCGGGAGGGCCAGGGCCAGGCCGGCGCCGAGGATTCCGATGGCGAGCGGGAAGTTGCTTACCTGCGCGGGTACTGCGGCCCATTGTGCTGGAACGAAGTAACTTCCCCACAGAAGCCCTGCCGCGCCCGCCCATAGCAGGCCGCCGCGTGCTGCGGCGGCCGACCGGCCCGGCTCGGCCGCCATAGCTGCCCGCGGGGATGGCGGGGTGGCGGGGCCGCCCTGGGAACTGACGATCAGGAGCACTCCGGCCAGCACGGCCAGGAGGGCGACGCCCAGGACGGCGAAGCGGGTGCCGGAGAAATGGTCCAGCTCGCCGAAGAGCAGGGTTCCCCAGGCGAACGCGACGATGATGTTGAGCGGCGTCCAGGTTCCGGCGGCCCGGGCGAGCCCGATCGTCTCGGAGGCCCTGAAGGCGGAGTAGTTGCCCGCCGTCCATACCGCGCCGCCGGCCAGCGGGAGCCAGAAGCCCCGCCAGCCCAACTCCAGGTGGCCACCGCCGGCCAGGAGGGCGATCGCGGCGACGACGAGGTTGCCGACGGCCACGTAGAAGATCCGGGAGCGCTGCGGCACGCCGGGCAGGAGCTGGGCCAGCGGAATCCAGGTACCAAAGGCGGCCACCGTGACGAACGCGAGCAGCGCAGTCATGGCCGCGCCTGTATCCCGCCCGCGCCGTGAACCCCGCTCACTCTCGCGAGTTTATCATCGTCGAACGAGCATAAAATGGGCGGTGAGATGAAGGCAGGACTCCGGACGTCTGCGCAGGCCGCGATCATGCGCGCGGTGCACGGCCACCCCGGCGTGACCCGCGCCCAGGTGGCCGCCGAGATCGGGATACCGAGCGGCTTCGCGGCCGAGACCGTCGCCCGTCTTGTCGCCGCCCGGCTCGTCTGCGAGCGTCCGGCCCCGTCCACGGGCCGGCGCGGGAGGCCGACGACGTCACTGTGCGCGCACCCGGACGGGCCGCTCGTGGCCGCCGCCGCCATCACGCATGACACCTGGCAGATCGCCGCGGTCCAGCTCGGAGGCACGAAGGTGGCGGCGACGGTACGCCCGCATCACCGCAACCAGGGCCGCGTCCTCGACGCGGTCGCCGCGGAGCTGGACAGGGTGAACCGGCGCTTCGGCGCCCGCGTGCGGGCCGCGGCGGTCGCCGTGCCCGGCACGGTCGTGGGCAGCAAGCTCGTGCACGCCCCGGGGCTGGGCTGGCATGGCATCGACTTGTCGGCGCTGTGGCCTCGCGACGAGCCCGGCAGGGAGTTCGTTGCGGGCAACGACGCGACCCTCGCCGGCGTCGCCGAGTCACGCCACGGTGCGTGCGCTGGCGTGGGCACCATGGTGTATCTGCACCTCGACGCCGGCGTCGGCGGCGCGGTCGTCGAGGCCGGCCGTGCGATTCGGGGCACGACCGGCGCCGCTGGCGAGTTCGGGCACATGCCGTTCGGCGATCCTGCCCGACGCTGCCGGTGCGGCGCCAGGGGCTGCTGGAACACCAGCCTCGACGGCCGGGCTCTGGCCCGCCTGCTGCACCAGCGGGTCCCCGCCGACGACGTCGGCTACCTCCGCCAGGTGCTCGCCTCGGCCCGCGCCGGGCAGCCCGGCGCGCTCTCCGCGATCCGGGCCGTCGCCAGCTCCATCGGCCGGGGCGTCGCCGGCCTCGTGAACGGTCTCGACCCGCACCTCGTGGTCGTCGGCGGCTTCGGGCCCGAGCTGCTGCAGATCGCCGCCGATGAGGTCACTGCCGCCTACCACGACGGGCTTATGGCCTTCCGCGCGATACCACCGCCGCCGATCGTCCCTGCCCGGCTGGGCTCGGACGCGCCCCTCCTCGGCGCCGCTGACGAGGCGTTCGCCCTGCTGCTCACCGACGAGGGCCTGCAGGCCTGGGCTGCCCGACAGCTGTGAGTCAGGGCGCCTGACCGCTGGTTGGAGCCAACTGGCAGATCGGCGCGATTGAAACTATCGGCCCAAACAGCGTTAGCGGGGCACCAGGACCGACGCCTCCGCGGTGCGACACAGGTCCGCGAGCGTCGCGAGCGCGACAAGCCCGATGGTCAGCGCATCCGCGGGTTCTATCGCCTTTTCGCTGATCAGGCAGTCGAGCGGGTTGCCCTCGGACTTGCCGCCGAGCTGCCGCATTGTCTCGGCGTCCGCGGGTTCTTCGTCGAGGCGGTAGAAGTCGGCCGCCGCCCGGAGGAGTGTCCCGGCCAGCATCTTGCCGCTGGGTTTCAGCGTGCAGTTCAGCTCCGCGAGGGCGGCGTCGAGGCGCGGCCCGAGATAATCCAGGACGTCCCGGAGCGGGTCGAGGCCCACGACCGCCCACGTCGCATCCACCAGGCAGCAGGCACCCAGCAGGAAGACGGGCGCGTCGTCCTCGGGAAAGCCTCCCTCGACGCCGCCGATGGGCTGGCTTCCGCGACCGCCCGATGCGGCGTACTGGACCTCGGCGTCGACGGCCGGGCCGAGCAACCGGATGACCTTCGTCACCAAGGGATCGGTAATCGGGACCCGATCCAGGACCACGGCACGGATCAGGGCCGAGACGGCGATATCCCAGTGTCCGGAGTCAGCGGCGAAGGCCTCCGCCGAAGGTATCTCCGCCGTCGCGAGCCGCGGAGCCACGGCATACTTCTTCATTCGCGAGTCTTCGAAAAAGCGGTCGCCGGCCGAACCCTCGGCCCAGTCCGGCATCTCCGCGGCTTCCGGGTCGGCCCCACGCCGCCAGGAACGGCTGACCGCCGCAAGGTGCTCCCTCCTCGCCTCGAACATGCCGCCGAGTTTCTGCGCGGCCCGGGCCAGCTGCTTCAGGGCTCGCTGGCTTTCCAGGTCCGCCCGCGACACCCCGGTACCTTGCCGCCGCTTCTTCTTCTGGTTGCTCGCCTTGCCCATGATCCTCCGTACAGCGCCTTCGGTCGTGTCAGAAGTTACCTGGTTCCGGTTCGCGAGTGACGGCCTGTCCGGCGAACTTGCGCGGATCTGCATTCACGCCCGCAGCGCGCTCACCACCCGCTGGACCCTGCGCTCGTGTTCTTCGGGGTCCGGCCAGGCACGCCCCAGATCCCGCCGGCCCCCCATAAGAGATGAGCGATAAGAAGACCGCCTCGCTGCCAACGCACACCCGCCACCAGTCCGTCTCCGCCCCTTACCCCGTACTGGCCGCCCATCCTGTAGAGAAAATCACCGCTGGGTGAGGCCGCGGGGGCAACCCGGTACGACCGAACGTGGCTCACTCATCAAACGGGCCCGCGAGCCGGCCGTCGAGGCGAGCGGCCAACAGAATGTCTACGGCGCCGGCAACCCGGCAGCCGCCAGTGGAAACCGCCCGGCAGCACCACCACTCCCGAAGTCGTGGACTGGGGCCGGTCAGGACCGAACCAGATGATCACGCTGAACGCGCTGCGCGTCCTGAAAGCCGCCGGCCGCCTGACCCTACCCGCCATCCGAACCGGAATCCCGCCCGGAATCACCCGCTTCCGCCCGCACACAAAGCGGGCGAACGTTGCCTGCTACGGCACTAGTAGTGCTCGGGGCCCGTCATTGGTCTCCCTTCGGCTCCTCGGCCATCAGCATCTAGGCTCGATTCCCGTTTCAGGCGCATCAGCCTCCGGCGGTCTGTGCATGACGGGGCGGTGGGGCCAGCTCGGAGCAGGTTGCCATGGCTGGCGGGCCTGGTTGAGAACCTCGTCACGCCAGTCAGCTGATGGCGGGGCATGGCGTTCGAGGTTTACGGTTCCGCTGGGCTCCGCTGCCACCTTGGCGCCGTGCGTCTGCTGGCTTGGCGGAGATTCCTGCTCTGCCGCTTCCTCGTGCTTGGCTTGCTGGGGTGACGCGTCACTCTCGCGCACGGCGCGTGGATTGGGTGCTGGCCATCGTGTTGCCGGATCGCTGTCGGCTGGTTCGGTGCCGGCGTCCGGTGCATCTGCGGAGACACCCCTGGACTGCGCTGGCGGTCCATCTGGCGCCGGAGTCCGAGGCTTCTGCGGCCACGACGGTGTTCGGTCAGCCTGTACGATCGCTGACGGATGTTGCGGCTCGCCGCACGGTGGCGATGACGGCCACGAGGGCCGTGGCGTCTCCCTGGCGCCCTGCGTCGGGCGGCCCGATCGGGACGGAGTCGCTATTCCGGATTCCTGGCCCGCGGACTGATCGGGTTCCACGTTTCCGCGTGGCCATGACGCAGAAGCGCCGTGCTTGTTTACTTGGCGGGCTGGTTGAGTACGTGGCGCGCGCTGAAGGTCGCCGGCCCAGACTGCTGGCATGCGGGGGTCCATCTGCCGGGCGTCGTTGAGAAGTCTTTGCGATTGCTGCTGGTCGCCGGCGGCGCCGGCGGCTTGGGCGTCTAGGATCAGCCGCCGGGCGGCGATCTGGTCCCGATGCTGCTGCCACAGATCGGCGCGGGAGGGGTCCAGGGCGGCGGCCTGGTCGACGAGTTGCCGGGCCTGGCCCAAGTCCCCGGCACGGTAGGCCTCGTTGGCGGCCATGGCGGCGCGGTTGGCCTGCTTGCGCTGCGCGGAACCGTGGGCACCGCTTTGCGGGTATGTCTCTCGCGTCGTGTCCGTCTCAGTCTCGGTTCGCGGAGCACCGGGTTGGCGATGGCTGCTGGTGTCGCCCGCGTCGTGTCCGGCTGCCTCGGCTCGATTCGCGTCATCGTGTGCCATGCGGTCGAGGGCTTCGTCGATGTCGCGGACCCGTGTGCGGGCGGCGGCGAGTTCTTCGGCGTGCGGGAAGGGCTGGCCGATGCTGCCGCGAGCGTGGGCCATCTGGCGGCGGGCGTGGTCGATGTCAGCGAGCACCCTGGCTTTGCGCGTGTCCAGTTCGGCTAGGCGGTGCTCCAGCCGGGTAATCAGGCCGACCGGGTCAGCGTCACGCAGTCCGGAGGCGGGCAGGTCGATCGTGGTGCCGGGTGCGCCCTGGAGGTTAATGGTCACTTTGGTGGCGCCGAGGGACCGGTACACCTCGGCGTTGACGGCGAACCCGCCGAGCCGGCCGACGCTGACGGCCCGGCGCAGTTGCCCGGCCACCTGGGAGGCTTCTCGTTCCATGAGGTGCTTGACGTGCTGCCCTGCGTCGGCGCGCTTGGCGTGGTGCGTCCCGTCGATGATCGCGGTGAATTTGTCGCCGCGGGTGTCTTGCCGTCGTGCGATCGCGGTGCCGATCGTGTCGGCGAGGATGGTGAGCCTGCTGATCTCTGTCTCGTATTCGGTGATCGCGTAGCGCAGGGCGTCCTGGTTGCGCAGGTGGGCGCGTTCGGCGCGCTGGAGGCGGGCCAGTGCGGCGTCGGCGTCCGCTTTGTCGATGAGCAGCGGGTTGCCGGTGGCGATCGCCTTGACCTCGCTGAACGACAGGGCGGTGTCGCCGATGTCGGCGATCTCGCGGGTGTCCAGACGTCCGTGCATGACCTGGTCGATGAACCGGGCCTTGCGTTCGAGGGTCTGCCACATGTAGCCGTCGAAGGATCGTTCGGTGACGTACCGGATGATCTGGACGTCGCGGCCGAGGTTGCGGTTGAGGTTTCCTTGCCGCAGGATGCGGCCTTCGCGCTGGGCGACGTCGGCGGGCCGCCAGGGGGCGTCCAGGTGGTGCAGGGCGATGGCCCGGTCTTGCACGTTGGTGCCGACGCCCATCTTCTCGGTGGAGCCGATCAGGACGGCGACGGCGCCGGTGCGGCAGGCGGCAAACAGGCGGGCCTTGTCCCGGTCGGTCTTGGCGTCGTGGATGAACCGGATCTTCTCCGGTGGCAGGCCGCGGGTGGTGAGCTGAGCGCGGAGCTCGTCGTAGGCGTTCCAGCCGGGTCCGGGGGTACCGAGGTCGCAGAACACCAGCTGCAGCGATCCGCGGCCGGGGTAGGGTACGCCGTCGGGGTCGAAGTATTCGTCGTCTTCGGAGGCTGCCCAGATCGCGGCGATCCGGTCGGCAGCCGCGGTGATCTTGCCGGGGGTGTCTTGCGGGAGGCCGAGCAGCCGCAGGTCCAGGGCGGCGCGGCGGCCGTCGCCGGAGATTTTGAGCATGTTGTCCTCGTCCGGCCGCACCGCCCGGGTGCGGACCTTGGCGGCTCGCTCGCCGAGGTCACGGACATAGGCCAGCAGGTCGTCGGACGGCTCCACGCTTACCGTCTCCGGTACGCGTTTCCCGTCCTCGCGCTGCTTGAGGCCGGGGACGGGCAGGGCCAGGTCCGCGGCGGTTTTCACGTCGGCGGCCACGTGCAGCATCCGCAGCATTTCCGGGACGTTGGCGAACCGGGCGAACCGGCTTTTCATCCGGAAGCTGCTGCCGCCCTCGGGGGCCAGCTCGACCTGGGAGATCACCTGGCCGAAGGTGGCCGCCCAGGTGTCGAACACCTCGATGCCCGCGTCATCGAGCAGGTCGGGCCGCAGGTAGCGCTGCATCACGTAGGCTTCGGTGACCGAGTTGGCGATCGGGGTGGCGGTGGCGAAGGTGACCACGCGGCGGCCGTTGCGGCGGCGCAGGTAGTCGATCTTCATGTCCAGGTCAGAGGCCCGCTGGGATCCGTCGATCGCCGCGTCGCGGATGTTGGACGGGGTGCGCAGGTTCTTGTATCCGTGGGCCTCGTCGATGCATAGGTAGTCGATGCCGGTGGCCTCGAAGGTGATGCCGGGGTCTCTCGCCGAATCCAGCTTGGCCTTGATCCGTTCCTGGGCCCGCAGCAGCATGCCTTCCAGCTTCTTGACCGACGGGCTGTTGGCTTTTTTCGCCTCGGCGATCCACCGGCGGAACTGGGCCAGTTCGCGGTCCATGTATTGCTGCTGCTCGGCGGCCGACAGCGGGATGCGCTCGAACGCCGACCGGGACATGACGATGCCGTCCCAGGTGCCGGTGGCGCAGCGGGCGACGAACTGGCGGCGGCGGGTGCGCTGCAGGTCGTCCTGCCCCGCGAGCATCACCTTGGCCTGCGGGTACAGCTGCAGCCATTCCCGGCCGAACTGTTCGAGCATGTGGTTAGGCACCACGACCGCGGGCTTGCGGACGATGCCGAGGCGCCGCAGCTCGGTGATGCCCATGATCATCTCGGCGGTCTTGCCCGCGCCGACCTCGTGGGCCAGCAGTACGGCGGGCTCGTGGATGATCCGGGCCACGGCCGCGACCTGGTGGGCATGCGGGCGGAACGTCAGGGCCAGGCCGGGCAGCGACAGCTGGGCGTCGTCGTAGCTGCGCAGTACCAGGCTGTTGAACCGGTCGTTGTAGATGCGGGCCAGCGCGGCAGCGCGGACGGGTTTCTCCCATGCCCAGTCCGCGAACCGCTCGGCGAGCTCGGCGGCCTTCTCCTGCGCCGCCACGGTGGCATCGGCGTTCAGCACCGAGCGGTCCCGGCCATCGGCGTCGGTGAGCGTGTCGTGAACTTCGATCGGTCGCTGTTCGAGCACGGCCTGGGCCAGGGCCGGGGCGGGGTAGCGGCTGGTCCCCCAGGTCGAGCAGGCGGGGACCGTGGCCATGTTGCCGTGGACCCGCCAGATCTGCCCGCCGGGGTGATCGACCCGCAGGCCCGGGTCATCGAGGATCTCCGCGAGGAACTGCTCGACATACTCCCGGTCGATCCAGGCCGCGCCGAGCCGCGCGTCGATCTCCCCCGGGGTCAGGTCGGCCGGGATCACCCGGTGCAGCTCGGCGACGTTAACCTCGAACGAGGCGTTGATCCCAGCCGCCCATTCCGCTTGGCGCAGTTTCCTGCGCACATTCCCGGACAGGTACTCCGCGGCTGGGACGAGCTGGCCGGTGTCAGGGTCGTGGAACACCAGCGTTCCGAGCTGCTCGCGGGCGTCGTCCTGGGTGGTGCCGAGCAGCCGGGCGATCTCGTCCAGCCGGACCTCGCCCCGGGTGTCCAGGCAGATGGCCAGCGCATCGGCCGCAGTATCGGCGCCCAGCCGCGGGGCGCGCGGGGCGATGACGCGCTCCCGGAAGATGGCGGCCTTGGCCGCGCGCTGGCCGACTGGGTCGAACTGTTCCAGGGCGTAGACCAGCGCCGCGAACGGGTCGCCGCCGAACCCGCCTTGCGGCGGCCGGATCCGTGCCATCACCGGCTCGCCGGTGGCCGTGTCGGTCCGGCCGGTGCGCCGCAGCGAGAACCGGTTCAGCGGCCCGTAGGTAGCCAGGTAGGTGTCGTAGCGGCCTCCCAGCTCGGCGCGCAGCGCGCTGAGCTCGGCGGTGTCCTCCGCGGAGGCGGCCTCGGCGTCGAGCAAGCCGCGTGCGGTGTCGCGCAACGCGAGCAAGTGCCCCAACTCGGCTACCTGGCTGGCCGGTACCTCGTGCGACTGCTCGACGCCGTAGACGACCTTGGTGAAGGCCCCGTCGGGCCCGGTCCGCAGGTACCCGTCGGGCTGGGCCGAACGCTGGGCGTCCGCCCCTGCCGGGCGGGAAATCTCGCCGGTACGGTCTGACGGTGCGCAGGTCAGGCCGCGGGCACGGGCCGAGGCGACCAGCGCGTCCAGAGCAGCGGACAGGCCCGCGATCGTGTCTCCGGCCGGGCGGACCACCAGGTCATCGGCCCGGTAGGCGCCGTTGGTCGCTCCCATCTGGCCCAGGACCGCGTCCGGATGGGCGAGGAAGTACTCGTTGACGGGCACCTGGGCGCCGTCCAGCTCGATTGGCTGTGTCTTCTCCCAGGCAGTCCCATCGGGAGGGCGGCCTGGTTCGCGGCGCCGCAGCACGAGCAGGTCGGTCACCACGGCCGAGCCAGCGGCTCGCTGGTGGGCGCCGCCAGGCAGGCGGATCGCGCCGACCAAATCGGCCAGCGAGGCGATTTCCCGGCGCGCGGCCGGGTTGCGGGCGTCCATCGTGAACCGGGAGGTGAGCACGGCCACCACTCCCCCGGGCCGGACCAGGTGCAGCGCCTTGACGATGAAGTGATTGTGGATGCTATGCCCGGCCGGGTTGTGCCGCCGGTCGTGCAATGTCATGTTCCCGAACGGCACGTTCCCGATCGCCAGATCAAAACTGCCGTCGCCGTCGCGGCTGTCGGCAAACGACTCGGTGCGGATCTCCGCATCCGGATAGAGCAGGCCAGCGATCCCCGCTGTCACCGGATCCAGCTCAATCCCGGTCACCTGGGCGGCTTGCGGTGCGAACGCGATGAAGTTGCCGCTGCCGCAGCCCGGTTCGAGCACCCGGCCGGACTGGAAGCCGAGCGCCTGGACCGCGTTCCACATCGGGCCGACGATCGCGGCGTCAGTGTAGTGGGCGTTCAGCGTGTTCCGCCGCGCGGCCGCCAGCCCAGCGGGGGCCAGCAGGCCGGCGAGCTGCTCTCGGGCCCAGGCGAACTCGGCGCGGCGCTCGTCGAAGACCTCCGGGACCGCACCCCATCCCGACCAGCGGGCCAGTACCTCCTGCTCGGCGGGCGTCGCCGGGCGGTCCTCCCGCTGGCAGGTGCGCAGCAGCGACAGCGCGGCGAGGTTGGCGCGGACCCGGCTGACCGCACCCGACGGGGCCAGGTCGTCCTGGCCGCCGGGCCGGAAGGACGCTACTGCGGGCCGGTCTCCCCGGCCTGCGATTCGGGCGGCAGCAAGATCATCTCGGTCAGCACGATCTGTTCGGCCCGGTGCCGTGCCTCCCCCAGCCGCCCGGCCTTGTCCAGGTAGCCCTCCGCCGCGGGATCGTCCCCCGCCAGGTCCCAGGCCAGTGCGGTGATCTTCTGCTCGGCCTCGTCCCCCAGGCCGGTGAAGAACGTCTGCGGGTCCTCGATCGCCGCGAACCGGCCCGGCAGCCACCGCGCCCAGTGCCTGCGGGCCATCTCCCCGTACTGGTTCACCGCCAGCTTCCCCATCCTGGAACAGAGGCAGCATGTCCTGCACAAGCCCGGGCTGGGCCTGCCGGTTCCGCTTCCGGAGCGTACCCGTCGTCCGCCGGGATCGCCGCCGCGGCGGCGACGGCCCGGCCTGCTGCCGGATGAGCGAGTCCTCGAACAGTTTCTGATCAGCGGCCCACCAGTCTTCCCCGAACAGCGGCTCGCCGACGTTATCCCAGCGTCGTCGCCTACCAGGAATCAGGCTCACCATCCTCCGCGCGCGTGAGGACACTCGGACGGTGCCCGGGCTGCTGGGAAACCGTCATGAGCCAGGCTCGATATCGCCGACCTCGCGGGCGTCGCAGTAGGCGTCCACCACGCGGAACCGCTCGGGGGCGTTGTCGTCCGTGGTGGGGGAGGTCACGCCCAGTGCGCCGAGCAGGCGGGCGCTGCCCTCATCCCAGAACACGTGGTCGGCGTCGCCGAACGGGGCGATCCCGGCGGCGCGGTGCTGTTGCCCGAGCCGCTGCGCCTGCTCGATGAGGTCCGCACGGCCGGTTACGCCATTCGTGGCCGGGTCCCCCGTGATGGGCTCAGGCTGGCCGTCTTCAGCTGCCATGTTCTCCTCCTGAACATCTAGAACGTGATGCAGATCAGTCGATCGATACGTCTGGCTCGCTGAGCACGGCTTCGGCGTCGGGGTTGCCGGACTCGGGCGGCCGGTGAAGGGCGGGGTTGCCGGGCCAGCTCGGTGCGGGGTGCCACGACTGGCGGGCCTGGCTGAGAACCTCGTCGCGCCAGTCAGCCGATGCCGCGGCGGGATCGTCCGTGTCCGTTCTGCCGGGTCCGGTCTCTGGCGCGAGGCTGACCTGCGTGTTCCTGCCAGGGTGCCGTCCTGCTGCCGCCTCGTGCCTGGCTTGCTCGTCTGGCGGGTCGGCTTGGCGGGCGATGCGCGGGTTGGGCGCTGGCCAGCGTGCCGCCGGGTCGCCGTCAGGTCCGGCTCTGGCTTCGGCGTCCTGGCCGATGCCAGCGGGGTGTGCCCGCGGTTCGCGGGGTGCCGCACCAGCCGGCCGTGGCGGCGATGACTGCATCGCGTCCGCCGGACCGGGCGTACCCGGTCCCGGGTGCTGTGGCTCGCGGCGCGGAAGTGATGTCGGGCAGCTCGGCCGGGCTGGGTCTTGACTGGCGTGAGCGATCGCGGCGGGGGCGTGATCGCCGCGGCCGGACTCCGGTGCCGGTGACCGGCCGCTGACGGTGGCACCGCCAGGATCCGGCGCGGTCATGTCACGGCTGCCGACTGGGTGGTCTGGCCGGACAGGGGGCAGTGAGGGCAGGTCGCCGTCCCAGATGGCGGGCATCCGGGGATCGAGGTGCCGGGCGTCCTCGAGTAGTTTGCGGGCCTGCTGGTGGTTCCCGTCGGCGTGCGCGGCCCGGGCGCTGTGGATCAGCCGCCGGGCGGCTATCTGCTGCCGGTGCTGCTGCCACAGCCCGGCGCGGGACGGGTCCGCGGCGGCGGCCTGGTCGATGAGTTGCCGGGCCTGGTCCAGGTCCCCGGCACGGTAGGCCTCGTTCGCGGCGACGGCGGCGCGGTTCGCCCGCGCGCGGGCGCTGCCATCCGGGCTGGGGCCGGGCTGCGCGGCGGCCTGGTCGCGCTGGGCGGCGATCGCGGCGGCCCAGCGGAGCATGGCGGCGTCGTGGCGGCCGGTGATGTGGCGGCCGTCGTGGGTGTAGGTCTGGTGGGCCGCATCCGCCGCGGCCCTGGTCCGCTCGACGTCGGCGGCGGTCTGCGCGGTGGCTGACCGGTCGTGCCGGTCCAGGGCCTGCTGGTGCGCGGCCACCGCGGCGCGGCGCCGGTTCCTGGCGGCCGTGTCGGTGGCCTCGATCTCGCGGCGGATGTCGTCGGGCACCATGTCCTGCCAGCGGCCCGCCCGCGATCCGGCTGGTGCTGCCTGGCTGCGCGGCGGCCGGGCGGAGGCGGAGGGCGCGGGCCGGCGGGGTGGGTGCTGCCGTCCGGGGGCTGGGCTGGGGGCGGTGAAGTCGGGCAGGGCGCGCGGGGTGCGCAGACCGTTGCGCAGCCCGGAGCGGATGGCCCGGCGGGCTTCGGCCTGGCCGTCCTTGCCGGTGTACCCGTTGCGCTCGGCTGCGTCCAGGAGCGCTTCTTCGGCTTCCTCATCGGTCCAGGCGGCGGCGTGCTCGGCGCCGGGGGTGGCGCGGGCCGCGCCGAGCAGGGATCCGGCCTTCAGCCCGGCGGCGTAGGCGGCGGCGTTCCGGCCGCCGGGCTGCCGGGTGGCCAGGTCCTCCGCGATGCGTGTCATCGCCTCGTGCACGTACCTGGCGGCGTGGTCGGCGCTGTCCGGGGGGATCGGCACCCGGGGGCGTGCCGGCCGGGGCTGCGGGGCCGGCGGGGTCCATGCCGTCACATAGGCAGCGGGCAGGTCGGCTACCGGGCCGCCGGCGACCGGGCCGTACCGGGCTGGGCCGTCCGGGCCGGGGACCATGGACGGTGCGGCCATCAGGATCTGGCCGGGCATCCGCAGGTCGACCCCCGGCGGTACGGGGTTGGCTGGGTCTTTGCCGACCCAGGCCCGGCCGGTCCATCCCGGCGGGGTCCGGTAGATCAGGTGCTCACCGTGCGGCGTGCGGTGCGCCAGCGTGGGCGGTAGCTCTCCGAGTTCATCAGCCAGCCCGGCGGCTGCGGCGCGTCCGCCGTCGTCGTGGTCGATATCGATGGCCATCATCCCGGCGGGGATGGCGACCATCAGGTTCCCGGCCGCGTACGGGCCGCCGGGGGCGAACCGCTGGTCGATCTCGGCGTGGGTATGGCAGGCCAGCGGCTTCCAGGAGTAGTCGTGCGGGCCGGGGCCGGTGTGGACCGAGCGGGGATGCTTACCCGGCCGGCCGCAGTCCGCGCCGCGCGGGCAGCAGCACTCGCCGTTGTACCGCACCGACCACGCCGGGACCGGCAGCAGGCCCTGGTCCAGGTACCTGTGGCCGGCCTCGCACAGATGCTGTCCAGTGATCCGTGCCTGCGCCGATGCCTCATCGTCGTCCTCGCCCGCCGATGACGGGGCAGGCGTACCGAGCTGCCCGGTATCGTCACCGGAACTGGTGCTACCGGGCGATCCGCCGGGGGGTGCCGGCGGGGCGGCAGATCCGCCGTGCTCACCAGACCGCGAGGCGCAGTCCAGGCACAGGGGCAGCGGCTGGCCGGGGCCGGCCGCAGTCGGATGCCCGCACCGGGGGCATGGCCCGTACACCACGGTGAACGGTCCCAGCCGGGCAGTGAACGACTGATCCAGGACCGGCCGCTGCGCCAGCCATCCGGCGCGGCCGGGGCCGCCGGGCATGGGAATATCGGCGGCGCCCCGTTCTGCCAGGTAATCGGCGACCAGTTCCCGGGGCAGCGGTCCGCGTGCGGGAGGTTCGGCCCGGCCGGTGTCCCGGCACCAGGCACGGACTTTGTCCGGGTCGACGTGCGCCTCGCGCCAGTGCCGGACGGTGACCTCGTCCCGCGGCCCGTACACCGGGCGGCCGGAAGCGATGGCCGCAACGGCTCGTGACGCGTCCTCGGCTTGCGTCCGCTCCCGGTGACTGGGCACGGCCTGGCCACTGGTGTCTGGCTTTGCCACGTGACTAGTGCTGGTTTCGAACCGGCGGACGGGAATACCGGCCTGTTCGGCCAGGCGCGCGGCATGGGTCGCGCCGGGGCTGGCATCCCGGATGAACGCCAGGCACACCTCTGCGCCGAGGGCGACCATGTCGGCGTTGCGGCGCATGCCCGCGTCCCGCCCGGTCTGCCAGGCGGCAGGGTGACGTTCGACCAGGCCGCCGTGGGCACGCCAGATCTGTTCGGCGATCGCGTCAGCGCCGCTTGGGCACGCTCCGGTGACCAGCAGGGCATTGCCGTCATGCCAGTGCTCGCGCAGCGCGTCGGCGATGACCTGTTCGTCTGTCCAGGTCCGGGATCCGGTGATGAGCACCCGGTGGCTCACCGGCCGCACGGCACGGCCGAGGGAACCGTGATCGGCAGCAGGCCAGGCCACCACTGCTGCCGTGGCTGTCTCGTGCTCGCTTACGGTCAGCAGCGCACGCTCGCTGCCGGCCATGCCAGCTGCACGAGGTGAAGCACTGCCGCGGCCCGGTCGTGGTACAGCGGGAACCCGCACTCCGTCTGTGCCGGGAGAATCATCGTCGCCGGATTCGTTCCCGGATGGCGGTCCGCCGTCCGGAGTAGGGTCCCGGGCCACGCCCGGCGTGTCGCTTGCCCGGCTGCCGAGGCCTTGCTGGGTCAGCCGCCAGGTGAGGTCGGCGGCGACCGACTTCTCATCGGCGGCGGCGCCGGAGTCGGACCGGCCGTCCAGGACGGCGTCCAGGGTGGCCTGCTTGGCGCTCACGACCGCCCACAGGTGCTCATCGATAGTGCCGTCGGCGACGGTGACGTAGTAGTCCACAGCCCGGTCCTGGCCGATGCGGTGCAGCCGCTTTTTCATCTGCTGGGTTTCACCGGGCGTCCAGGTTTGCTCGGCCTGGATGCCGATCCGGGCCGCGGTCAGGGTGTGCCCGACTCCCCCGGCGCCGATCGCCACGGCGATCACCGGGGCCTGATCGGCGGGCTGCTGCTGGAACCGGGCCTTGACCGCTTCTTTCTCCGCGACCGGCTGGCCGCCTTGGAGCTTCAGCCCGCCGAACGCCGCGGCGTACGCGTCGACCTGGTCGCGATGGTGCGCGGCGACCATCACCTTCTCCCCCGCCGCCACCCGCTCGCGCACCCAGCCGGTCACATAGCCCCGTTTGGCCTGCCCGGCCAGCTGCCGCAGCGTGTTGATGGCGACCAGGTGCTCGGCGGCCGAGGCCCGCATCGCTGCCTCGACGGCGGCGCTGTCGGGGTCCTGGCCGAGCCGGGCGGCGGCCTGACGGGCCTGCTCGGCCAGGAATCCCAGCAGGTCAGCTTCGGCCTGCCGGTACCGGTCCATCACGGCCGGGTCCAGGTCCGCGGCCGGGATGCGCAGCTCATGTTCGCGGCACGGCGGCAGGCCGAGCGCGGTGTCATCGGAGCGGCGGATCATGATGCCCCACGCGCGCAGCCGGTCGTGCAGCTCAATCAGGTTCCGGGCGCCGTCGTAGCTGGCTCCCCACTGGTTAGTCTCGGACAGGCAGTACCGCCACAAGAACGCTTTCGGCCCGCCGAACTCGGCGATCCGGCCGAGGATGGTCAGCTGCTGGCACAGTTCGCGGGGCCGGTTCAAGATCGCGGTGCCGGTCAGGTCCAGCACCAGCCCGTCCCGGGCGATCACCGCGGCGGCGAGCTGTTCGCAGGCCTGGGACCGGTTGGCGCCGCGTTCCTTGGTGTCTTGCCCCTCATCGATGATCAGCGCCTTCGGCCCGGCCTTGGCGAGTTCTTCGACCCAGCCGAACTGTTTGCCGCCGTCTATGGTTTTGCGGGGCTTGGCGGCCAGCGCGGCGGACCCGATGATGGTCACGTCCGCTCCGGCCGGGAGGGGCTGCGGGCTGGTGCCCCGGGCCTCCTCCACCACCAGGTTGGGGAAGAACCGGATGATCTCCGCGGCCCAGTTCAGCGTCAGCGACGGGCGGCACACCACCACCGCCGGGTAGGCGCCGTCCGCGGCGACCGCGGCGAGACTGGACAGCGTCTTGCCCCAGCCCATGTCGTCGCCGATCAGCACCCGGCGGTGTGCCAGCGCGAACCGCACCACCGGGTACTGCTGCGGTTTCAGCGCCAGCCCTGGGGCCAGCCCGGGGACCGGTACCGGGTCCGCCTCGAACGCTCCTGCGGTACTGCGGTTGTGCTCGTGCCTGGCAGCGGTGTCCGCGGCGAACTGGCGGACCTGGTCGCTGATCCGCAGCCCGTGCTGTCCGGCGAGGCTGGCCAGCGCGGGCGCGTGATGCCCGGGGACGCGGTGTACCCGGGCGGCGCGGTCCCATCGTCCGCCGAGATCCTTGACCTTCTCGTACACAAGCGCATCGAGCGAGGCGTCGATGATGACCGTGCCGTCGTGTTCGTCTAGCCGGACCTGCGGCTGGGCGGCGCGTCCGGCGGCGCGTCCGGCGGCGATCGCGGCCAGCGCCCGTACGTCCGCGGTGACCTCGATGCCGTGCCGGGCGGCCAGTTCGATCACGGCCGGGAGGCTGGTGAACGGGAATACATTCGTCTTCGTCGCGCCGTCGTAGCGGCGGCCCTCGATCGCCCGGCACCTGGCGACCAGGTCCGGGTCGTAGGGAAAGGCCAGGGTGACCTGCTCACCCTCGCCGTCGCACCGGACGTAGGAGTGGGTTTGCCGGTACTGCTGCTCGCGCCAGGCCCGGGCGTGCTGGCGGGCGTGCTCGCGAGCCTGCTCGCGCCGTCCGGCTTCCAGTTCACCGGCGCCTGCCGGGCGGGGCAGCCGGTCGTAGTCGATCCCTGCGGCGGCGAGCTGGCCGCGGTACTTGCGCAGCATGTCCCACGCGGTCAGCGCCGCCGGATCTGACCACACACCTGGTGGCATCTGCGCCAGGATGTGCCCGAGCCAGGCGTCAGCGGCGTTGAACCCTTGTCCGTCGAGTTCCTGGGCGTAGTCGCACACCGCGGAGATGACCGCCGTGGCCTGCTGCAACGCAGTGACGGCGTCGTCGCTGGTGGCGCGGCCGGCCGCTGCCTGCTGACCGGCAACGATGAGGCCGCTCATGGCCCGGCCTCCGCCTCGGCCCCGTAATCGGCGAGCATGGCCGGGGGCTGGCCGGCCCAGGGGTCTGCGGCCTGCCAGGCTGGCGCGGGCGGGAACGGGACGTAGGAGCCCGCCGTCCGGACCCGCTGTCCTACGGGGAGCGGGTCCGGATGTGAGTGCGGGTGGCGGGAGTGCTCGAACACCAGGCCCGTGGCGTCATCGGTCAGGTGCGCGGTCCAGTGCTCGCACTCCAGCTGGCCAAGCGTCGGGGCGTAACTCTCGATAGCTCGCGGGTCCGTCCCGTGTGCCGCAGTCAGATGGGTGGCAATGTCATGCCACGCGGCTGCCTCGCCGTCACGAGGGGTGCCTGCGTGCGTCATTCCCCGGCCTCCGGACCGTCGCCGGTCTCGTGCTGCACGCGGATGAAAGCGGTCAGCCACCCGGCGTCGGAACGGGCGCAGGCGTCGAACCGGGCGAAAGCCTCGGCCTCACGGCTGCCGGGCGAGGGCTTGGAACGGCCGTAGGTGTATGCCTCGGCCATCGCGGCCCACCAGTCCTCATCGCCGAGCGCGAGATCAGGGTCGGATTCGATGCCGCCGGCGTACGTGTTCCCGACGCTCGGGTCCCACTCGTCTGCCCACTCGGCCTCCGCCTCGGCGGCGGCTTCCGGATCGTCGCTGACGCCAGGGTCGTATAGGGCGGGCCCGAAGTGGACCTGGCCTGCCGGTTCAGGGCCGGGGGTGGTCATATCTCGATTTCCGTCCCGGGCTCCGGCTCCCGCTCACGCAAGGGGCCTGCGTGGAGCGCCTGGTACCCGCCGTCGCCGAAGTTCGGTACAGAGATCTCGGTCACGTAATCTTGCGGCGCGGCGAGGTTGGGACGGTCATCAGGGATCTGCCATCCAGTCGCGCGAGCTGCCTCGAACAGCGCCTCCTCGGCCTCGGCCGCCTTCAGGACGTCGTGCACGGTGGCGGCGGGGTCAGCGATCGCTGCAGCCGTGGCGGCGGTAGCCCCGTCGAGGTCGGCCCAGGAAGGGATGCCGTCCGGGTGAGGTTGGCCAGCTGGTGCGTGCGTGTCAGTCATGAGGAATTACTCCTACCATCTAATCCTTTTAAAGGTGATCTGCATCACTACCTGCAGTCGGCTACGCCGTACTGGGAGGTGGGAGGGACGGGCGGGTTTAGCGGTTGCCGTTGAGCCAGGCGGGTACCGCGGGCGTGGCGGGCTGGCCGGGTTCGCGGTGGCCGGTACGGCAGGGGCTGGTTTCCCGGGCCATCACCTCGGCGGCCTGGAGCAGCGGCCGGGTGAGCCAGTCGAGCTGGGCGAAGACCATCTTGGGGTCGCGCGGCGGGATGTACAGCAGGCACCACGCTTCGTGCAGGGTGTCCAGGTAGGCCAGGCACAGCGGGTGCCGGTCCCAGCAGTCAGCGAGCAGGGCGCCCAGGCAGCCGAACACGGGCCGGTAGACCTCGGTGACCCAGTCCCGGAGCCGCTCGGCGGTGTCCGCGCACCGGTCATCGCCCGGGGCCCACCACGGCGCCGCCGGGTGGACCTGGTAGGCCGCGGCCGGGTCGCCGGGCTCGTCCTGGGGGGTGGTGGTCAGGCCGTCGATCTGATCGGACATGTGCGCCAGCAGGGTGCCGACTTCGGCGAGCTTGGCCTCGATGCCGTCTGCGCGCCCGCCGAGCGTCCCGGCTTCTTCGCGCAGCCGGGCGATCTGGGCCAGGGCCTCGGTGCAGCTGGCGGCCAGGTCCCCGATCTTCTGCTCGGCGGACTGCTCGACCTGCTGGACGCGGGCGGCCAGGTCGGTGAGCTTGAGGACGGCGGCGGCCATCACGCCGTCCGGGATGGCGTCCTGGGCGCTCACAGTTCCGCCTCGGGTTCGGGTTCTGCCCTTGACTCCAGGCGATGACTGTGGAAGTACGCCAATAGCGTGTAGTCCGCAGCAACGCTAGCCCTGCCTATGTCCTCATGACTTGCGCGGAAGTCGGCGATGGTGTCGTATACCGCGCCACGGGCGGCGTCCACGTCATGGATCGTGGGAAATTCGGGGCCGTAGGGCCTGTGCTGAGCTGCTTCGGTGCCACTTTGAGGAGGGTTGCCTGTCATGATGCTCCTTCGATCCGGTCCCATGCCCGCGCGGCCCGGGGCCGGCGGGGCTGGTTGCCCGCCGCGGCGGCGGCCTGGCCGTTGCCGTTGTGCCAGGCGTGTCCGGCCGGGACGATCGGCGCCGGGGCAAGCGCGGCGGCCGGCTGCGGCGCGGTGTCGTCCCATGGCAGGTCGTCCGGCCCGGCGGTGGCTGGCGGCAGCGGGAGAGGTGGCTGGTAGCGGTGCCGGTTGCGGCGGGTGAGCCGCTTGTGCCAGCGGCCGTGCCAGATCACCGGGGGCCGGGCGATGACGGGGGTCAGCCCGTCGCGGAGGATGAACGCGTACCCGGTGCCGTCCCGCCGGGCGGGCAGGCGGCTGATCATGGCCTCGGTCATCACCGGGTGCCGGGACTCGTACTGCTGGCCGCGTTCCCGGGCGACCAGCGTGTCGGACAGCTTGGAGCCCAGTTCCAGCGTCTCGG
>Ga0208199_1000300_pt1 | contig 20381 bp, 22 predicted proteins | sample Sb_taG_FD_187705 | JGI IMG/M metagenome (GOLD analysis project Ga0208199, IMG submission 187705) | Peat soil microbial communities from Weissenstadt, Germany - Sb_50d_1_NS metaG (SPAdes) (version 2) | ecosystem: Environmental > Terrestrial > Soil > Wetlands > Peat | place: Germany: Weissenstadt... | reverse complement strand
CTTTCTTGAAACTGCCGAGACCGACCGGTCCCGGTCATTAGCACCGAAGTCCACAAGGAACCAGAGGCGTGCTCTGCCCGCTGGCGTGCCCGCCTGCAATCCCAGGCACCGGGCGGACCCGGCGTCGCAATGGAGACTGAGGGGCACGGGATCGGGTGTACCCGGCCCCGGGGCGGGCTAGTCCCGCTGGAGGCGAGCCCGTCAGGACAGCAGGTGGGGTAGTTCAGCGCGCGGCAGTCCAGTCCCGCGGGGAGTCCTGATCTCCTGGTCTGTTCAGCACTGAGCCTCGCGGCACGGGGTTAGCTGGAACGTGCCCAGGTCCGGTACGGTCACGCTGGCTATATTCTCGAGAGGAGGGCTGATGATCAGCGCCCCGGTCTGCTCGTTGATGATGCCAGCGCCTTTGTCCATAGGATCGCAACAGGTGGGCATAGGAACCATCACGCTAACCAAGGTGGCTTCTGTTCCCGTTCCCGTCCGGGCACTGGCAAAGTGCGGTGGATTGAGAATCCAGCCGCCCAGGTAGCGCACCCGTTGAAGGTTTCCTCGCTGCGGAACAGCCCATAGATGCGGCCGGGATCGGGAAGCAGGCGCGCGGTGAACGGCGCAGAGCGGCCATCTTTGAGCGTGACGGTGCCCGTGATGGCCCGGGCGCTCACGGTCGCCACCAAGTGCGCTGCGTGGGCATTGGTGATGTCGATGCCGGTCTGTAAACCGCGGCGCGTGATGGCGCTGCACAGCATCATCGCAAGACTTTGCTGCCGTTCGCGCCGATGAGATTGGCCACGAGTGCTGGGGCCGTCGCTGGCTTGACTTCTACGTCGGCGCCTAGGGCTATGAGCAGCGGCATGAGGGATGGCGGATCGGGGTGCTCAATCTGGACCGACTGGAGGATGAGCCCGGGTGGCGCTGATCTGGCGGGGTGTTCGGTGTCGCCCCAGCAGATGAGGAACGGGACCAGGCCGTCGGCCAGCGCGCCGCCCGCCCCGCGCCACCGCAGCGTCGTCCCGGCTGGCCCGACTCGATGCCCGTCGCTCACCTCGCCGGGGTCATAGCCGTGGCTGCGGGCCTCAGCGACCGACCGGTCGATGTCGTCGCAGGCAAGCGCCCAGCCAACCAGCCCTCCGTGGGTAACGCCATCGACTCCGAGGGGACGAGGCCCGGACGGCTCGGACTGCTCGGGATCAGGAGCGATGATTTCCAGGTACGTCCGGGGGCCGAGCCCGAGCAGCGCGTTGTGCGTCCCGAGACCAATGTGCTTGCCACCAGCCTGGGCCCGGACGCCGAAGCGTTCCTCCAGGTCGGCGACTGCCGCGGCCAGATCCGGGGCGGCGTAGATGAGATGGTCAACCAGCACTTGAACCTCGCTTCGATAATGTGACGCAGCTGGAACAGGTGGCCCGAAGGTAGGTCGCAGCAGTCTTACAGACGGGCTGAGCGCTTGATCATGCCCGATATGCGCCCAAGTTAGCCCGCCGCGCTGCGTCCGCCTGCGCAGGGTGTGGTTCTCGGTTTCCTGCAAAGCGGTCCTACAAGTGCTTGGCCTTGCTCCCACGCGACCACGCGCGAACCATGGAAGTCGGCGGAGTAAACAATCCGGTATCGGATCGTGCGTCTGGCGCAGACAATCCCAGCACCAGCATTCCAGGAACGAAAGCCATCGTGCTGGGCAGCATAATCCACATGACGATGAGCAGCCCGCCAGTGACCAGGAATATGGGCCGCCAGTGGGCCCGCACCGTCCATGCGAGCCATCGGAACGGCCTGGGGCGTGTGACGCCCGGGACCCCCGGAGCACTGTATCGCTCGGCTGGGCGGACGGACTGCTTCCACACAACCAGCTTCCGGCGACGCGGCCGCATTCTCATTACAGCCTCCATCCCACTGGAAGGCCAGCGCCGCCTATCACTCTGCGTGCACTCATGAGTACGCTTCCACGGCGGCCAGCGTGCGAGCGGAAACGTGGGTGTTCATGGCCAGGAACCCAAGCTCCGCTGTGACCGCGGCAGCGGGTTAGAGCCATCAGATGCCATAGCCTCGCAGCAGCAGGTGCCAGTAGAGCCAGGGCAGCCCGTAGCGCTTGAGCAGCCACATGTCGTAGCGCTCCCTGGTGGTGTCGATCAGCGGGAGCGAAGGCCGCGGCTGGAGCGTGTAGTCGAACTCCGCCAGCACCATCCGGTTGCGCGCCGTGGTGAACGGGCATGCGGCGTAACCGTCGTAACGTGCCTGCAGCGGCCGATTGCGAAGTGAGGCAAGCAGGTTGGCGGCGACCACCGGCGCCTGACGACGGACCGCGGCCCCGGTCTTGGAGTTAGGGGTGTTCCCGGCGTCGCCGAGAGCGAAGACCGAGGGGAACCGGACATGCTGCAGGGTGTGCTTGTCGACCTCCACGAAGCCGGCGGGGCTGGTCGCGTCGGCGAGCGGACTGGCCTTGATCCAGTCGGGGGCGCTCTGCCGCGGCGCCACATGCAGGGCGTCGTAGCTGATGACGTCCGTGACGCCGGTGGCGGTATCGAGCACCGACACCTTCCTGGAGTCGCCGTCGATCTCGGTGACCTCGGTGTTGAACCGCACGTCGATGCCGTATTTCTTGACGGCGCTTTCCAGGGCGCGGGCGAACACCGGCACCCCGAACAGCCCGCCGCCCGGCATGGCGAGCACGACCTGGATGTCGCGGAGGACTCCGCGGGCACGCCAGTGATCCGCGCACAGGTAGGCGATCTTCTGCGGAGCCCCCGGGCACTTGATAGCGCCGGCCGGCATGGTGAACAGCGCGGTCCCGCCCCGCAGGTCCCGCATGACCTCCCAGGTCTTCGGTGCCAGCCGCAGGTCGTAGTTGGAGGAGGCGAACGGCGTGCGCATCGCTTCGGGCATGCCGGGGGTGGCGTCCCAGTCGAGCTGAATACCCGGCGCCATCACCAGCCGGTCATAGCTCAGCACTCGCCCGCGGGTCGTGGTGAGGTGCTGTTGCACGGGGTCGACGCTTACGGCGCTGTCCAGGATCCAGGTCACCCCCTTGGGGATGAACGATGCCTGGCCGCGCACCGTTTTCGTCATCTCTACCAGGCCGCCGCCGACCAGCGTCCACAGCGGCTGGTAGCAGTGCAGAGGGCTCGGCTCGACGAGGGCGACATCGTCGACTCCGGCCCGGCGCAGCCGGGCGGCAACGCTGATTCCTGCCTGGCCGCCACCGACGATGACGACGCGGTGATGCTGGCGAGTGCTGGCCGGACGCGCGCCAAGCGACGCTGAACGTGACACGGTTGATCTCCTGACGACGAGGCGGTTCGGGATGCGGTTCAGAACGCGCCGCTACATCCGCCGTCGTCGGTTACGAAGATGCTGCCGGCCAGCAGGCAGCGCTCAAGGAAGAGGAGCCGTGCTGAGACACGCTGGCCAGTGGTCACCCGCGCAGTCCACCGGTTGCCCCGCCTGAACGGTACGGACCAAGGTCCCGGCTGAGTGGGACCTTCGGCCTGGTCACGCTCGGTTTCTCCGGCCGCGGGCACCGCGGCAGTGAGACCGGGGCGTTTCCGCGGAGACGTTTGGCAAATGCCTATAGCAATTTCATAGGAAGATTCCTATTACGACGCCGAAGCTCGCGTCAGCCCGGCGGGTCCTCCCCGGTGAGCCCGTCGAGCGGAGCCACCGAGCGGAGCCACCGAGCGGAGCCACCGAGCGGAGCCCGGTCCTGCCGAACTGTACAGACCAGGTGGAGCGGATTAGCGTTCCAGATATGACGCGACGCCACGAGCTGCTCCGCCGGGGGACGCTGGGGACGACGCTGCCACGGCAGCGGCTACACCAGATGTGATTCGACTCCCCCCTCGCGCCTGCACCGCGCTCCCCAGCTGACCGCTAGCAGGCGGCCGTGCAGACCATGATCGCACCGCCTTCCGCTGGAGAACGATGATGACCGAGCAGGCAGTCCGGGTGGAGCGGTCGGGGCCCGTCAGCACCGTCTTCCTGTACCGCCCGGCCCGCCGCAACGCCGTGGACGGCCCCACCGCCGCCGAGCTTGCCGCAGCCTTCCGCGCGTTCGACGCCGATCCCGACTCTGCTGTCGCGGTGCTGCACGGTGAGGGCGGGGTCTTCTGCTCCGGCGCCGACCTGACCGCGATCGGCACCGAACGCGGCAACCGGACCGCCCCCGACGGACCGATGGGTGTCAGCCGGCTGCGGCTGTCGAAGCCGGTCATCGCGTCGGTGTCTGGGTACGCGGTGGCCGGCGGCCTGGAGCTGGCCTTGTGGTGCGACCTGCGGGTGGCGGACGAGACCGCCACCTTCGGCGTCTTCTGCCGGCGCTGGGGCGTTCCGCTGATCGACGGCGGGACCGTGCGCCTGCCCCGGCTCATCGGGACCAGCCGGGCGATGGACATGATCCTCACCGGACGCGCCGTCGACGCCCAGGAGGCGGCGGCGATCGGTCTGGCCAACCGCGTCGTGCCGGCCGGTCAGGCGCTGGCCGCGGCGCAGGAGCTCGCGGCCGGGCTCGCCGCGTTCCCGCAGGTCTGCCTGCGCAGCGACCGTGCGTCGGTGCTTGATCAGGAGGGCCTGGACGAGACCGCCGCCCTGGCCTCGGAGTTTGCCCACGGGCGGGCGGCGCTGGCGGCGGAGACCGCCTCGGGTGCGGCCCGGTTCGCCGCCGGCGCGGGCCGTCACGGATCCTTCGGCTCCGGAAGATCCTCCTCGGCGTTACCGGCCGGGCGTGGCCAGCAGCCGTGTGAGCACCGCCGGGTCACCGCCTGCCACCTCGACAATCTTGGTGCGGCTCGACGTCCCGGCGACCAGCGTGACCGCACTGCGGCGGACGCCGAACGCGCTGGCCACCGAGGCCAGCGCGGCCTCGGTCGCCTTGCCGTCCACGGCGCGCGCGCTGACACCGACGATCAGGGCGCCGGCGCGCTCGCCGCCGATGGCCGGGTGGGCTGAGCCGGGCCGCACCCAGATCGTGATCCGCACAGCACCAGTGTGCCGCTGAACCAGTGCGCCGCACAGCACCAGTGTGGTCCGCGAGGCGCTGTTTGACGTCATCGACCCCGACCTAGGCGTGAACATCGTCGACCTCGGCTTTTCACGGGCCGTCACGGTCGAGGGGCGGACCGCCGTCATCACCATGACCCTCACCTCGGCGGCATGCCCGGTGACGGGCGTCATGGAGGACCAGATCCGCGCCGGACTCGCCCCGCTCAGCGGCGTCGACGAGGTCCGGATCGACTGGCGGTGGACACCGGCCTGGCGGCCCGCCGACATGACCGACAGCGGTCGCGAGCAGCTGCGCGCCATCGGCTTCACCATCTAGCCGGCGCCATCCGCCGGACCGGCGCCATCCGCCGGACCGGCGCCATCCGCCGGACCGGCGCCATCCGCCGGACCGGCTGGAGATAACGTCGGCGAGCCGGCCCGCTCGCGCTGCGGGACACGGACCTGGCGGGCGCGATAAGCAGGCCGGTCCGGCCACTGCGGCGCAGCCAGCCCGCAGCTCTCCGCACCAACGCCGCCCGTGGCGGCGGATCGCACCGTAGGCACGGGGAGCAGTACGGATACCGAACGAGTGGGCGCCGTGCCCGGATGCCCGGGACTACCTGGACGCCCGGGGGAGCCCCGATGGCCGGGAGCTGCCGCGGGGCGGTCAGCAGTGGATCCTGGCGGCCTGCGGTCCGCGGTGGTCACCAGCCAGAGCCATCGCGCCGGTTCCGTCATGGCGTGCTGGCAGCGGAACTGGCAGCTCACGCAGCCGCCGGCCGCGGCCCGCCGCCGGCGGGTCGACATGAAGATCGCGAAGACCAGCGCCGCAGCCGCGGCCGCGACGGCGGCGGCCACCGTCACCGCCATCACGACAGCCGCGGTGTTAAAGAAGTGGCTGACGGGAACAGCGAACACCAGCCATGCGACGGCCACGATGGCCAGCAGCCAACTCGCAGGGCGGGCATAACAGACCATGGTCGGCCTCTCTTCGCTTGGTGCGGTCGAGGGGTGGCCGTGCGTCATTGCCGTCCTATACCTGCATCGCTCAGTTGGGCAGAAAAGTCAAGACCCAGTGTCGACCGGATGTGAGCGCAGCGTGATGAGGGCCAGCAGGCCGGCCGCCAGCGCCAGCCCGGCCGACAGGTAGAGCGCCGCGTGCAGGCCGTTGTGGAAGGCCGTGTAAGCTGCGCCGATTACCTCCTGGACCAGCTTCCCGAACCCCGCGTAGGCAGTGGTGTTCTTCGGGATCGAGCCGGTCTCGATGGCGGTGACGACCAGGCCCTGGAAGCTCGGCGGCACGCCGAGATGATTCATCTGCGCGACGAGGCTGGCGTGTAGCTGCGAGTACACCAGCGAGCCGAGCACCGCGACCCCGGTGACGGCACCTATCTCCCGGCTGGTGTTGCTGGCCGACGCGGCCATGCCGGAACGCTCGGGCGGCACCGCGGCCAGCACCGAGGAGGTGATCGGCACCACAGTGGTGCCGATGCCGATCCCGGCCAGCGCGAGCGCCACCATCAGCGGGCCGTAATCCGGATGCGGGGACAGGTAGCCGTCCGTCAGGAACAGCCCGCAGGCCAGGAGCAGGCACCCGACCGTGATCGACCAGCGGGGCCCGGCCAGCACTGTCCAGCGTCCCGCCAGCAGCGACGACACGATCATCAGGACGGTCATCGGCAGGAACACGACCGCCAGCCGGTAGCCCGACGCGCCCACGACCTCGACCAGGTACAGCGCGGTGAAGAAGAAGATGGCGAACGTGGAGAAGTACGTGCAGAACGCGACGATGTTGGCCGTGGTGAACTGCGGTACCCGCAGGAAGCGCAGGTCAAGCAGCGGGTTGGCGGCCCGGCGCTCGCGCCAGATAAAGGCCGCGAGCAGCACCGCGCTCACGCACAGCAGGATGATCACGCGGGCCGAGCCGAACCCGGCCGACTCCGCGTCGATGATCGCGAACACGGCAGCGGCCAGCGTGCCCGCGCCCAGCAGCGTTCCCGCGGTGTCGACGCGCCCCGCCGTGGGGTCGGCGCTCTCCGGCAGGATGATCGCCGCCACGATGAGCGCGGCCAGCCCGAACGCCAGGTTGAACCAGAAGATGCCCCGCCAGTTCCAGACTCCGACCAGGATGCCACCGACGACCGGGCCCGCTGCCAGCGCGAACCCGGACGTCGCGGCCCACACGCCGATCGCCCGGTTCCTGGCCTTGGCGTCCGGATACAGATGGCGGAGCATCGAGAGCGTGCCCGGCTCGCTGGCGGCCGCGCCCAGGCCCATCACCGCCCGGCCGGCGATGAGCGTCTGGACGTTCGGGGCGAGCGCGCACAGGACCGAGCCGGCGCAGAAGACCCCGGCACCGGCCAGCATGACCTTCTTCCTGCCGAGTTCGTCGCCGATCATCCCGCAGGCCAGCATGATGCTGGCGAAGGTGAGAGCGTAGGCGCCGACGACCCACTGCAGGTCGGTCACGTTGGCCTTCAGGCTGGTCTGGATATCCCCGAGCGCCACGCTCACCACGGTGTTATCCAGGAACGTCAGGAAAAGCAGCGTGCACAGCGTCGCGAGCGCCAGCCCCTGGCCGCCCCGGGGGACCGCGCCGCCCGCCCAGCGCCGGCCACCGGGCCGGTCACCGGAGAGGGCCTCCGCCTGCCTTGCCACCGAGCGGACCTAGCCGGCCGAACTGCACACGGAAGGCGCGGTGCCGCCGTTCTCCAGCTTGAGCAGGTCACAGAAGCTGACGTCGCCGACCTTCCAGACCCCGTCCTGGTAGACCGCCGTGCCGGTCTGGTTGGGCAGTGCCGACGCCCCGTTCAGCGTGATGCCGTAGCTCACGGTGGCCGACGTGGCGGAGTTCACCACCACCGCGGTGACCTTGGCCCCGGCCCCGGTGGCGATGCTGGACCCGGCCTGGGCGTTGATGACCGAAGCGAACTTCTCCCCGTTCTGGAGCAGGGTGATCTTCTTCGCGGCCGAGGTCTTGCCGTCGAAGAACGCCTCCCAGTTGGCGGTGATCTGCGCCACCGCGGCCGAGCTGCCCCCGGTGCTCGGGCTGCTCGCGGCGGCCGAGCTGGGGGCGGACGACGAGGCGGCCGGAGCGCTCGACGACGAGGTCGAGGTCGAGGCGGACGTGCTGGAACTGCTGCTGCAGGCGGCAACCGTCAGGGCCAGGACCACGGCCAGCGTCGGCGCCAGGATAATCCGGCGAGCCAAGGGATGGGATCGCATGACAAGCCTCCTTAGTCTCGGTCGGATGTACTGCTGAAACGCTGCCCTTCTGGGCGGAACTGAGTGCTTGCTCGCCAGTCTGCACCGAATGTTTCCCACGATGCGTCTGGTTACCCGTCGCTGGCCGACGCGCGCGTCAGGGAAGGCGGCACCGATACCGTAACGCCACCCGACGGTGTCGGTCCTACCAGCGGAAATGCACGAACAGGCGGCCGAAGTTCTTGGAGTCCTTCTCCACCCGGTGATATTTCGCTTTAATCTCTTTTTGCTCAAGAAACCGCAGCACGTGCTTCTTGAGCTGCCCCGAGCCCTTGCCGGGGATGATCTCGACGAGCGGCGCCTTCTTAGCCACGGCCTCGTCGATGATCGCCTGCAGCGCCTGGTCGATGTCCTGCCCCCGGTTGTAGATGTCGTGCAGGTCAAGTTTTAGCTTCATGATCACCGCCAGCGGCGCCGGAGGCGCCTGAGCCGGGACCCTCGCCGGGTTCCTTCCCGTCAGGCCACAATGCCGCGATGATCAACGCCACCGTGCCGGCCGGATCGTCCGTCTCGGCCACGGAAATCACGTGCTCGTCCGGCTGGGGCGGGTCTAGGGCGTCAAGCTGGGTGCCCAGCAGCTTCTCGGGGAAGAAGTGGCCGTGCCTGGCGGTCAGTCGCCGGGCAAGCTCCTCGGGAGCTACGTCCAGGAAGACCATCCGGACATCGGGACGACCGCCGAGCAGCATATCCCGGTAGGAGCGCTTGAGCGCCGAGCAGCCGAGCACGGCCGACTCGCCCGCGGCGATGCGCTCGTCCATCCAGGCGGCGATGGCCCGCAGCCACGGCCACCGATCCTCGTCAGTCAACGGGATCGCGGCCCGCATCTTCTCGACGTTCGCGGCCGGGTGGAAGTCGTCGGCGTCGGCGAACGGCCACCCCAGGCGGTCGGCGAGCATGGCGCCCATCGTCGTCTTGCCACTGCCGGACACCCCGGCCACGATCACGATCATCAGGTTCCGCTGATTCTGAGCTTGTTGAGAGCCTGCTGAGAAGGTCACGATGGATACTCAGCTGGCGGCCTGAAGTCCGAGGGCCGGACTTCCTCCAAGAAAGATACTGCCATGCCCTTCACGAGGCCGCGTCACTGGCTGAGATGGCTCATCGGAGCCGTCGTCGTTCTCGCTGCCCTCGCGGCGGCCGGGCCCTTCGTCTACATCCATTTCTTCAACAGCACGCCGAGCGCGCTGTCCCTGACGCCGGGGACGAGTTCACCCTCCGCGTCCTCCTCGACGGGCGGCGCGTCCACCGCGACGGCGAACACCGCGGCCAGCGGAGCGGTGGCCGGGACCTGGACGGTCGGGTCGGGCTCGGTCGTCGGCTATCGGGTCAACGAGGTACTGCTCGGGCAGAACGCCACCGCGGTCGGCCGCACCACGTCGGTCACCGGGAACCTCACGATCTCCGGCTCCGCCGCCACGGCGGCCAGCTTCAGCGTCCCCATGGACACCATCCACAGCGACAAGAGCCAGCGGGACGCCCAGTTCGACGGCCGGATCATGGACGTGGCCCAGTACCCGGCCGGGACCTTCACGCTGACCAGCCCGATTGAACTCGGCTCGCTGCCGGCCTCCGGTGTGATCAAGAGCTACACCGCGCACGGCAAGCTCACGCTGCACGGCACCACCCGCGCGGTCACGTTCATCTTGACCGCCGAGCGTAAGGGGACCCAGATCGAAGTGGCCGGGGACATCCCGGTGCTGTTCTCGGACTACAACATCCAGAACCCGAGCTTCGCGGGCTTCGTGACCACCCAGGATCACGGCCTGCTCGAGTTCCTGCTCGTCTTCACCAAGCAGGGCTAGGAGACCTCGTACCCCACGACGACCTCGCCGGCGTCCTGCCGGCGCACCGAGATCACCCCGGTCTTGCTGGCGTCCGTGAACGCGAGCACGGTCTGGCCCTTGGTGGAGTCCACCGTGACGTCGTTCGTGATGTGCCACTGAGTGTCATAGATCGCCACCCTGAGCGCCGCGGGCGGCAGTCCCTGGAGGCCGTTGTCGCAGCCGAACGCGACCTTGGTCCCGCTGCCGAGCGGAACCGTGATCACGGTGACGGCGTTGGCGCCGGTGTTGAGCTGACCTGACTGCACTTCGACCTCCTCCTGGAACGAGCTGATCCACGCGGCCAGCTCGGCCGCGGTCCCGTTGAACACGTCATTGTCGTGGCTGCTCGTGCCGCCCGACTGCCAGAACTTCCACTCCTGCCACGGCGCCGGCGCGGTCGGCGTCGCCGACTGGAAGATGGCCAGCCACAGCGGATACGAGCCGAGCCCGTCGCAGTTACCCGAGGTGATGAAGTCGAAGAATGAGTACACCCCGCACGGGTTGTGCGGGCACAGCGACACCAGCCTGGCCATGAAGTCGCGGGCGCAGGCGGCCACGGCGGCCGGCGACGATCCCGCGGTCTCGTTGTCCAGCCAGAGCATGTCGGTGGTCTCGAGGCCGACCTTGCTGACCTGCTCCACGAAGTAGCTCGCCTGCGCCGCCCCGGACAGGCCGGGGTCGAGGAAGTGATAGGCGCCCCGCGCCAGCCCCTTGGCCTTGATCCGGGGCCAGTTCCAGGACAGGAAGGGATCGGGTGAGTTCGTGCCCGCGGCGCCCAGGCCCTGGCTGGCGCGGCAGATGCCGAACGACAGGCCCGATGTGGCCGCCCAGTTGAACTGGCCGGCGAAATTCGAAACGTCAATGCCCTGGGCGTTTCCCGCCATCGCCGGTCACATCTCCCCTCCCGCGTCGCAGCGATCGTAGCGTAGGAGATACTGGCCCGGAGGGCTGATCGCGGTGGCGCGGGAGGTGAAGCGAGCACCATGGGGACGCGTAGCTGGATCGGGTCATGGCCGGTCTACCGGCAGCTGACCGGAACAGACCGGCTGGGCCTCGGCGCCGCGGCCAAGAGCGGTCAATCCCGGCAGGCCAGGACGAGTACCGCCGACGCGGTGGTCAAGTCGGTCTGCCCGTACTGCGCGGTCGGCTGCGCGCAGAACGTCTACGTCAAGGACGCCAAGGTCGTGCAGATCGAGGGCGACCCCGACTCGCCGGTCAGCCGCGGCCGGCTGTGCCCCAAGGGCTCAGCCAGCCTGCAACTCACCACGGGGGGCTCGCGCCAGTACAAGGTGAAGTACCGGAGGCCGTTCGGCACAGACTGGGAAGACCTTGACCTGGATACGGCGATGGACATGATCGCGGACCGGGTCCTGGACGCCCGCCGGCGCGGCTGGCAGTGGGAGGTGGACGGCAGCCGGACCCGGCGGACGCTCGGGTTCGCCAGCCTGGGCGGCGCGACGCTGGACAACGAAGAGAACTACCTGATCAAGAAGCTGTTCACGGCGCTGGGCGCGATCCAGATCGAGAACCAGGCGCGGATTTGACACTCCTCCACCGTCCCCGGTCTGGGGACTAGCTTCGGACGCGGCGGCGCGACCACGTTCCCGCGGGACCTGGTCAACTCCGACTGCATCCTCATCCAGGGCTCGAACATGGCCGAATGCCATCCGGTCGGCTTCCAGTGGGTGATGGAGGCCAAGGCCCGTGGTGCGAAGGTGATCCACGTCGACCCCCGGTTCACCCGCACCAGCGCGGTGGCGGACATGCACGTGCCCCTGCGGGCCGGCAGCGACATCGTCTTCCTCGGCGGGATCATCAACTATGTCCTGGGATGCGAGAAGTATTTCCGTGACTACGTGATCGCCTACACCAACGCGGCCACGGTCGTCACGGAAGACTTCGCCGACACCGAGGATCTCGACGGCGTGTTCGCCGGGCTGGACGCGGAAGGCCACCGTTACGACCTGTCGGCCTGGAGTTATCAAGGGGCCATGGTCCGGGCCGCGGCAGGTGCACGAGGTGCCCCCTATCAAGATTCCGGCCGAACGGACCGTGGTGCGAGCCCCGGGTCAAGCGGAACGCCGCAGGTGGCCGAGTCGCTTGAGCACCCCCGCTGTGTCTTCCAGGTGCTCAAGCGGCACTTCGCCCGGTACACCCCCGAGATGGTCGAGCAGGCCTGCGGCGTGCCGCCCGAGGTGTTCGCCCGGGTGTGCGAGCTGCTGACCGACAACTCCGGCCGGGACCGCACCACCTCGTTCGTGTACAGCGTCGGCTGGACCCAGCACACGGTCGGCGTCCAGTACATCCGCACCGCCGCGATCCTGCAGGCGCTGCTCGGCAACATGGGCCGGCCGGGCGGCGGCATCCTGGCGCTGCGCGGGCACGCGTCCATCCAGGGATCGACGGACATCCCCACCCTGTTCGACCTGCTCCCCGGTTACCTGCCGATGCCGAAGGCGTCGACGCACCCCGACCTGGATCGCTACCTCGGCGACATCACGATGTCCAAAGGCTTCTGGGCCAACGCCGGCGCCTACATGACCAGCCTGCTCAGGGCGTGGTGGGGTCCTGCCGCCACCGCGGCGAACGACTTCTGCTACGACTACCTGCCCAGGCTGACCGGCGACCACAGCACCTACACCACCGTGGCCGAGCAGCTGAACGGCAATTGCCAGGGCTACTTCCTGATGGGGCAGAACCCGGCCGTGGGCTCGGCTAACGCCAGGATGCAGCGGCTCGGCATGGCGAACCTCGACTGGCTGGTCGTGCGGGACATGGCGATGATCGAGAGCGCCACCTGGTGGCAGGACGGTCCCGAGATCGAGACCGGCGAGATGCGCACTGAAGCCATCAAGACCGAGGTGTTCTTCCTGCCCGCCGCGGCGCACACGGAGAAGTCGGGCAGCTTCACCAACACCCAGCGGATGCTGCAGTGGCATCACGAGGCGGTGCCGCCGGCCGGCGACGCGCGCAGCGACCTGTGGTTCACCTACCACCTGGGCCGCATTATCCGGGAGAAGCTGGCCGCCTCCCACGACGAGATGGACCGGCCGGTGCTGGACCTCACCTGGGACTATCCCGTGCACGGGGCGCTGGCTGAGCCGTCGGCCGAGGCGGTGCTGGCCGAGGTCAACGGATGGGACGCCTCGGGGCAGCCGCTTTCCGGGTTCGGGCAGCTCAAGGACGACGGGTCGACGGCCTGCGGGTGCTGGATCTACTGCGGCGCCCGGGCCGGCGGGGTCAACCAGACGGACCGGCGGAAGCCGGGGTCCGCGCAGAGCTGGGTCGCGCCCGAGTGGGGCTGGGCCTGGCCGGCCAACCGGCGGATCCTGTACAACCGGGCCTCGGCCGACCTGGAGGGCAAGCCGTGGAGTCCGGGCAAGGCGCTGGTGTGGTGGGACGCCGAGGCCGGCCAGTGGACCGGGCACGACGTGCCCGACTTCCCGGCGACCCGGCCGCCCTCCTACCGGCCTGCCGAGGGCGCGACTGGCGTCGACGCGATCTCCGGGATCGACCCGTTCATCATGCAGGCGGACGGCAAGGCGTGGCTGTTCGCCCCGGCTGGGCTCGCCGACGGGCCGCTGCCCGCGCACTACGAGCCCCAGGAGTCGCCGTTCGCCAACCCGCTGTACGGCCAGCAGCGCAACCCGATCAGGCAGATCATCAGGCACAAGGAGAATCCCCTGCAGCCGAGCGGCGCCGAACCTGGCTCCTCGGTCTTCCCGTACGTGGCGACCACGTACCGGCTGACCGAGCATCACACCGCCGGCGGCATGTCCCGGACGCTGCCCTACCTGTCGGAGCTGCAGCCGGAATTCTTCTGCGAGATCTCGCCGGAGCTGGCTGCCGAGCGGGGTCTTGAGCATATGGGCTGGGCGACGATCATCACGGCCCGTACCGCCGTGGAGGCGCGGGTGCTGGTCACCTCGCGGCTGTCGCCGCTCGCGGTCGGCGGGCGGGTGCTGCATCAGGTCGGGCTGCCCTACCACTGGGGACCGAACGGGCTGGTCACCGGCGATGCCGCGAACGAGCTCGCGCACCTGTCCCTCGACCCGAACGTGCACATCCAGGAGGTCAAGGCGATGGCCTGCGACATCCGCCCGGGCCGCCGCCCGCGCGGCCCCGCGCTGCGCCGCCTGGTGCGCGAGTACGCTGACCGCGCGGGCATTACCGCCGAGACGGGTACGGAGGTCCGCGATGAGCGCTGACCCCGCCGGACGGGCTGGTCATCGCGACCACCCGCCGCGGATGGGCTTCTTCACCGACACCTCGGTCTGCATCGGCTGCAAAGCGTGCGAGGTGGCCTGCAAGGAGTGGAACCTGGTGCCCGAGGACGGGCTGAGCCTGTCCGGGATGTCGTACGACAACACGGTGGGCCTGGGCGCGTCCACCTGGCGTCACGTAGCGTTCATCGAGCAGCCCGTCTCGGTGGCCGTCGGCGCCGCTGAGGGCCTGCGCTGGCTGATGGCCAGCGACGTGTGCAAGCACTGCACGGAATCGGCCTGCCTGGACGTGTGCCCGACCGGTGCGCTGTTCCGCACGGAGTTCGGGACGGTGGTGGTCCAGGACGACGTGTGCAACGGCTGCGGCTACTGCGTTCCGGCCTGCCCGTTCGGCGTGATCGACCGGCGCGAGCAGGACGGGCAGGCGCACAAGTGCACGCTGTGCTATGACCGGCTGGGCGCCGGCCTGGAGCCGGCCTGCGCGAAGGCGTGCCCGACCGACTCCATCCAGTTCGGCGTGCTCGATGAGCTGCGCGAGCGGGCCCGGCTGCGGGTCGAGGACCTGCAGGCGGCCGGGCAGGACCAGGCGCGGCTGTACCTGGCCGATCCGGAGGATGGCATCGGCGGCGGCGGGGCGTTCTTCCTGCTGCTCGACGAGCCCGAGGTCTACGGCCTGCCGCCCGATCCGGTCGTCACCACCCGCGACCTGCCGGACATGTGGAAACACGTCGCCATCGCCGCGGCGGGGCTGGCCGCCACGGCGGTCGCGCTTGGCCTGGGCAGGCGACGGTGAGGCCCGACGTGAACGTTCCGGTCCGCCCCGGAGGGCGGCATCGCCGCCGGGGCGAGCAGCCCATGGTGCCCGACGCCGCGTTCACCTCCTACTACGGCCGCCCGGTGATCAAGGAGCCGGTGTGGCGGGTGCCTGACGTGCCCGGGTACCTGTTCCTCGGCGGCCTCGCGGGCGCCTCGTCGGTCCTGGCGGCAGGCTCTCAGCTGTCCGGGTACCGCGAACTGGCCCGGGCGGCCAAGGTCGGCGCCCTCGGCGCGATCAGCCTGTCGGCCGTCGCGCTCGTCCATGACCTGGGTCGTCCCGGGCGTTTCGCGAACATGCTGCGGGTCTTCAAGCCGAGTTCGCCGATGAGCGTCGGCTCCTGGCTGCTGGCCGGGTACGGTCCGGTCGCGGGCGCCGCCGCCGTGTCCGAGCTGACCGGGATCCTGCCGAAGGCCGGGACCGCCGCCACGCTCGGCGCGGGCCTGCTCGGCCCGGCCATCGCGACCTACACCGCCGCGCTGATCTGCGACACGGCGGTGCCGGCCTGGCACGCGGGCTACCGGGAGATGCCGTACGTGTTCGCCGGCTCGGCGGCCAGCGCGGCGGGCGGCCTCGGCCTGCTCGCGACCCGCCCGGCCGACGCGGAACCCGCCCGTAACCTGGCCGTCCTCGGCGCCGCGGTCGAGCTCATCGCCAAGCGGCAGCTGGTCGACCGCCTCGCCCGGTCCCCCGGGCAGAGCCTCGCGGAGCCGTACGAGACCGGGACGACGGGCGCCATCCTCCGGCTCGCGGAGTTCCTGACCGCGGGCGCGCTGGCGGGCGCGGTGCTCGGCCGGCGCAGCCGGGCCGTTTCCGCACTGGCCGGCGCGTCGCTGGTGGCGGCCTCGGCGATGACCAGGTTCGGGATCTTCGAGGCGGGCATGGCCTCGGCCAGGGACCCGAAGTACACGATCGTGCCGCAGCGTCGTCTCGCGGCGGAATGAACTGGTGCCCTCTGCTGTTGTGCGTTATAGTTACAGTTTAAGTGGTGCTCGCAATCGCGGGCGAACGGCCGGTCTAACGGCCTAGACCATAGCTCCGTCAGCCTCAGGGAATCCACCGGGAGCCGACGTAGAGCCAGTGACGGGAGTCTTTCCCAAATCTATTTCCAGGCGTTTTCCGCTTTCCGGTAGGGCACTTCCGCCCAGCTAGAGCACCTCAGGTGCCGTCCGCGCCGGCTAGCAGGCACCTGGACGGGCGTTAGCTCCGCCTTCGCGCCAGCCATTTTTCCGGCGTGCGCGAATTCAGCGCGGACGGCCCGCATTCACTTCTTCCTTGAAAGGAAATTCATTCATGACAGCAACAATGCTTCAATCAGCGGCGCCGCCTGGAGTTAAACAGGCCCCCGCCGCTATCGCGGTGTCCGGCATCGTCGAGATGGCGGATGGCCACGCCTTCGTGCGCACCTCCGGCTACCGGCGCGGCCCGGCCGACGTGTACGTCTCAGCCGGGCAGATCCGGCAGTACGGGCTCAGGAAGGGCGACCAGATCGAAGGCGCAGCGCGCTCCGAGACCGCCCCGCGCTCCGAGGGCGCCCGTGCCAACGGGACAGCGCGCGGCACGTTCAATCCGCTGGTCCGGGTCGACACCGTCAACGGGATGTCGCCCGAACTCGCCCGGGGCCGTCCGCACTTCGACGACCTGACCCCGCTCTACCCCCAGCAGCGCCTGCGCCTGGAGGACGGCAACACGTCGGCGACGGCGCGGATCATCGACCTGGTCGCCCCGATCGGCAAGGGCCAGCGGGGTCTGATCGTGTCCCCGCCGAAGGCCGGCAAGACGATGGTCTTGCAGGCGATCGCGGCCGCGATCGCGAACAGCCACCCGGAGGTCACGCTCATGGTGGTGCTCGTCGGCGAGCGGCCGGAAGAGGTCACCGACCTGCGCCGGTCGGTCCGCGGCGAGGTCATCTTCTCGACGTTCGACCAGGAAGCCGAGGATCACATCAGGGTCGCCGAACTGGCCATCGAACGCGCCAAGCGCCTGGTCGAGATGGGCGCCGACGTGGTCGTGCTGCTCGATTCCATCACCCGGCTGGGCCGGGCCTACAACCTGGCCGCCCCGGCCAGCAGCAGGACCCTGGCGGGCGGGGTCGCGGCCTCCGCCCTGCAGCCGCCGCGCCAGTTCCTCGGCGCCGCGCGCAACGTAGAAGACGGCGGCTCGCTCACCATCGTGTCCACCGCGCTCGTCGACACCGGCTCGCGGCTGGACGACGTGCTGTTCGAGGAGTTCAAGGGCACCGGGAACATGGAGCTGCGGCTCCGCCGCGAGCTGGCCGAGAAGCGCATCTTCCCGGCGATCGACGCGATGCCCTCCGGCACCCGCCGCGACGAGCTGCTGATGACCCCCGACGAGTATCAGGCCGTCGGCAAGCTGCGCCGCGCCCTCGGCGCCCTCGGCGCTCAGCAGGCCCTCGAACTGCTCCTGGACAAAACCAGGGACACCGCCTCCAACCTGGAGTTCCTCAGCCAGATCCAGCGGTCTCGCTAACCGGACCGCCTCCCGACGCCGGGCGACCTGCAGCACCGCTCCCCACCGATGATCCGGGCCGGGACCGGTCGTCATAACCTGCGGGGGAGCGCCGCCGGAAGGAGACCCATGCCTGCCCAGGACATTGCCATCGGTTACTACGTGAAGCCTGCGGTCATGACCGCGCCGGGAACGTACCAGCCGCTGCTGGCCGACCTGCCACGCGGCATCGCCGACCTCGCTGCGGTGGCGCACGGCCTGCTGATCCACGAGCACATCGCCGGCGCGTACGGGGTCACGCTGAGGCCGGAGCGCCGGGCCAGCGTGCACGTCCGGCCCGTGGCCGGGCTGCTCGGCCGGATGATGGCGGAGGACAGCCGGCCGCTGACCGTCGCCCGGGAACCCGCGAACCGCCTGCCCGGCAACTGCCGGCATTTCACCGTGCTCGCCGCCGCCATGTTGCGCACGCAGGGCACGCCCGCCCGGGCGCGGTGCGGGTTCGGCGGCTATTTCGGCTCCGACATGTACGAGGACCACTGGGTCTGCGAGTACTGGGATCGGGCCGCGCAGGGCTGGAAGCTGGCCGATTTCCAGATCGACGACGTCCAGCTCACGCTGTTCGACGTCGATTTCGACCTGATGGACGTGCCGCGCGGCAGGTTCCTGGTCGCGGGCGACGCGTGGCGGCTGTGCCGGGCCGGCGACGCGGACCCGGCCAAGTTCGGGCTGAGCCTCATGAACGAGGCTGGCTACTGGTGGATCGCCGCCAACCTGCTGCGCGACGTGGCCGCGCTCAACAACATGGAGATGCTGCCCTGGGACGTCTGGGGCGCCATGCCCGCCCCGGATGAGAGCATCGGCGATGAGCAGTACGCGCTCTTCGACCGGCTGGCCGAGCTCACCCGCGTCCCCGACGCCACGTTCGCCGACCTGACCGCCGCCTACACCAGCGACACTCGCCTCCGCGTCCCCAGCACCGTCTACAACGCCATCCTGAACCGCCCCGAACCGGTGCTCGACGAAGATCGTGTGTAGTTACCCCCGGTAGAGGGGGGTAACTACACACGATGTTGCTGCCATAACTGTCATGTCCGATTTCCGCCAGTAAGGGCGGCGGACGGCGGGCATGCTGGATGGCATGACACACACCTTTGAGGTTAAAGAGGCAGCAGAGGCGCCGGATACGACACGCGGAACGGGGGTGGCCGAGGCAGCGCGGACGGCTGGGACCGCTAACGGGAACAGCCTGCTCTACCAGGCCATCCCGGCCGCGGAGCTGGATGCCATCCGGGCGGCCGGGCGGGACGAGGCGGGGAACCCGCTGGAGGTGCAGGTGCACCGGGACGGCGGGGCGCCGCTGCGGTGCTGCTTGCGCGAGGCCCGGCCCGGGGAGAGGCTGCTGCTGATCGCCTACACGCCGCCGGGCACGGCGGGCGCCTACGCGGAACGCGGACCAGTCTTCATCCACGCCGGTCGCTGCGCGGGCTACCCGACGCCGGACCGGTACCCGCCGGAGCTGGCCGGCCGCCAGCAGGTCGTCAGGGCCTACGACAAGCAGGGCCGGATCGCCGGCGGCCTGCTCGCCGCGGACGGCAAGCAGGCCGAGGAGATCATCGCGGAGCTGCTGGCCAGGCCCGAGGTGGAGCTCGTACACCTGCGCAACGTCGGCTACGGCTGCTATAACTTTGCCGTCGGCGCGACCGGCTGACTAACGGCGCGGGCGCGATCAGCCGAGGCCGAGAGCGAGGGTTGCGCTGAGAACCTGGCGGACCGGGGTCATCCGGCGGGTCGCGCATCCCGGGCGGGGGTTCACCCAGGGGCTGATCGCCGACGACGGCATGGTGTGGGAGTCCACCGGACTGTACGGGGAGTCGGCGCTGTCCCGGTACCAGCTGGGCGCCCGCGAGGTGGAGCAGCGCGCGCCGCTGGCCGCCGAGCTGTTCGGCGAGGGCATCTGCCGGTTCGACGACGTCATCTGGCAGCTGACCTGGCAGGATCGCATCGCCCTGCGCTGGGACGCCCGCACGCTGGAGCTGATCGACCAGGTGCCATACAACCGCGAGGGCTGGGGCATCTGCGCCGCCGACGGATACGTCGTGACCAGCGACGGAAGCAGCGAACTCGTCCGGCGCGAGCCGTGGACCCTGGACCCGCAAGAGGTGATCCAAGTCCGCTGCGCGGGCCGCCGGGTGCTCGGCCTGAACGATCTCGCCTGGTCGGCGGGCACGATCTGGGCCAACGTGGCGGGCACGCACTACCTGGCCGGGATCGACCCGGACAGCGGCGAGGTCACCGACATCGTCAACGCCCGCGCGGCCGCCGAACGGCACCTGAGCCAGCCGCAGGCGATCATGAACGGGATCGCCGCGCTGCCCGCGCCGGGGGAGTTCCTGCTCACCGGCAAGGGCTGGCGGTCGATCCGTCACGTCCGGCTGAAGCCGGCCAGGGAAGGCGACTCCCGGCGGCGCCTGCTATCGGGCCTGAGCCGCTGACCGCCCCCGGACCCGCCGCAGGCTCGCCCGCCGGATGCTGGGCCGCAGGGGCGTGTCGGTATAGCCGCCGTCGGCCAGCCCGGCCCGCCGCTCGAACACGTTGCGGGCGCCGAAGTCGCCGGTCAGCGCCCAGGACACGGCCGCCGCCGCGAGGTAGAGGGGCACCATCAGCACCCCGCCGCAGCAGGCGTACTGGGTGGCGTGCCGCGCCTCATGCCGGAAGATCTCTGGAGCAAGCCCGTCCAGCCTGGTGACGATCACGTTGCCCAGGCAGAACGCCGGGGCGGTCGGCACCGGGAGCCGGTAGGAGGTGCCGAGGAACAATCCGTCC
>Ga0208199_1000289_pt1 | contig 20823 bp, 22 predicted proteins | sample Sb_taG_FD_187705 | JGI IMG/M metagenome (GOLD analysis project Ga0208199, IMG submission 187705) | Peat soil microbial communities from Weissenstadt, Germany - Sb_50d_1_NS metaG (SPAdes) (version 2) | ecosystem: Environmental > Terrestrial > Soil > Wetlands > Peat | place: Germany: Weissenstadt... | reverse complement strand
GCAGATGACGACGCCCCCGGTGAGGCTGGCGGGTCGGACGTCGAGGCGGGCGCGGTCGCCACCGAACCCGCTCCGGCCTGCGGCTGGACGACCCCGGTGTGCGGCGTGCGGTCGGCGCCGATCAGGGCGAAGACCGCCACGGCAGAGGCCGCCACCAGGCCGCCGCTCAGGCATGCCGAGGCCAGCGATCGCGAGATACGGTGCCGTCCCCCGCCGCCAGACGGCGGCTGGCCGGAGGCCGCCCCGGTCAGCGCGAGGTGGTTACCCGCACCGCCCGAGGAGGCGGCGGCCGAACGGTCCTGGGTAAAGCTGGAGATGATCGACTCGGCGAGCCAGCCGGGCGCGGGCTGGATCGCACCCACCTGCGCCAGCAGCTCGCGGGCGGTGGGCCGGTCGCTCGGGTGCTTGGCCAGGCAGCTCCCGATCAGCCCGCGAAGCTCACCGGGGACCTCACCCAGGCTCGCCGGGCTATTGACCAGCCGGAACATGACCGCGGCGTTGGACCCGGAACCGAACGGTCCCTGGCCCGTGGCGGCGAAGGTGAGCACCGCGCCCAGGCTGAACATGTCACTGGCCGGGCTGATCTCAGAGCCCAGGACCTGCTCGGGTGACATGAACCTGGGTGAGCCCATCATCAGGTTGCTGCCGGTGGCCGCGCTTGCCTCGACGGCCTGGGAAATGCCGAAGTCGATGACGCGCGGGCCGTCTTCAGCCAGCAGCACGTTGGACGGCTTCAGGTCGCCGTGCACCACCCCGGCGGCGTGGATCGCGCTCAGGCTCTCCGCCAGCCCGGCGGCCAGCGCCAGCACCGTGCGCACGGGCAGCGGCCCGTGCTCGCGCACCGCCTCGGTCAGCGACGGCCCGGCGACGTACGCTGTGGCCAGCCAGGGCGTCGGGCTGTCCAGGTCCGCGTCGACTACGAGCGCGGTGAACAAGCCGCTTACCTTCTGGGCCGCCGCGACCTCTCGCCGGAACCGCCCCCGGAACTCGGGATCGTTCGCCAGCTCGGTCCGGATGACCTTGACGGCGATGGGCCGCCCGCCCGCGGACATACCGAGGAACACTTGTCCCATGCCGCCGGTACCCAGCTGACCGAGCAGATGATAAGGCCCGATCTCGCGTGGGTCCTCGGGCTGCAGTCCGGCGTACCCCAATTTAAACCCCGAATGTCGGTAATGCCTCCCTTCATGGTATATCCGGCGATGCGATCCTTGGGAACCCAGTACTCGGCGTATGTGTACCGTAACGTTTGCTCAATAACGATCACCCTGCGGCAGGGCGCCCGCGGCGGGAGCGGAGCAGGCCTGCGAAGCCTCCCGAGGTCAACAGCGCCCCGGCCGCAATCGTCAGGAGCCACGGCGCGGGATTGGTGGGCAGGCGTGGCGCTGTGCCGCCAAAGCCCGCCGCGGCTCCGCCCTTCGGCATGATCTGGCTTCCCGCCGAGTCCTCCAGGGCATCGACCCTCAGTCCGGAGGAGTCGTCAAGCACCACGATGGTGTGCACCGTGTCGGGGGCCAGGCTGACCGACGTGGCGGCGTGCTCGCCCGACGCCGTGAACTGCACCGTCCGTGCGCCCGGCGAGACAGCCACGTACGACGTGGCCAGGCCGAAGGCCAGTTGCCGGGCGAGAACGTCCGGTCCGTAACTGACGGTCACCAGGTGTTCCTTGAGCGACGCCTGGACCACCCGGACCAGGGCCTTCCCCGCGGGGGTGGCGATCTGGTCCTTCAGCACCTCCACCCGCAGGCCCGGGTCGGGGCCGAGGGCGGCCACGGTGTAGGGCGTTCCCTTGGTCACCATGAAGCTCGTGATCAGGGCCGGAGGGCTCGAGGCCGGCGCGCCGAAGCCCCGCATCGCCACCGAGTACTGGCCTGGGCTGACCGCCATGTAGGCGGACACGTCGCCGTAGCTGACGTCCCGCAGCACGGTCGGGTGCGCAGGCTCGCCGAACGGGTACAGGTAGATGTCCATGGCGGGTGCCTTGGGGGACAGATGGGCAATCCGGACCCACGCGACTTGTGCGGCCGCTGGTGCCGTGGTGGCGGCCGACGCCGCGGGTGCTGCCACTGCGACGAGGGCGGCCGTGCCCCCAAGCAGCGTGGTGATCGCGGCGAGCCGGGCAAGCGTGCTACGGAGCCCCATGGTTATGTACCTCTCGTTTACCTAAAGAAATCGCCGTCAAGAGCCCCAGCGGACTCGGCGCGGCGAACTCGATGCTCAGCGCGGGTTGGCCGCCTGCGGGCTGGACGACGGCGTGGGCAGGCAGGTACGGCGGGGCCTGGGCCCGCACGATGGCCAGGGCCGCGGCAAGGTCAGCCGCCCCGTTCCTGGCGTTGCTGGTGAGGGTGACCTCCCGGAAGAGCACCTGAGCACCGGGCGAGGCGTCACCGAACGAGGTCACGCGGAAGGTGTACTGGGACGCCAGCGCCGCGAGCGTCGCCAGCAGGCGGGAATCCACCTCACCGGCCCGCAGTTGGGCGGCATCAGCCGCGGTGAACTGGATACGCCAGTTCCGCAGCAGCTGAGATCCTGCCGACCTTCTGGAAGCGAGATCCGCACGCAGGGCGGCCTGGTATGCGGCCGCTCCGCCGGGCTCGGCGGCCCGGACCTCGATCCGGGCGCCGCCCGAACCGAAGCTCGCAATCAGCGCGGGCGCGTACTCATCGGCGAGCCGGCTGCGAACCGACGGGGAGGTCACCAGCACGCTCGCTCCGAGCGGGCTGGCCGCGGCGTCCTGCAGCGGCATCAGCCGGCCCGCCGCGACGTCCTGCTCCTGCAGCGCGGCGCACATCTCGGGATAACACGCGATGATCGCGTTGCCGCTTACCTGGGCGGCGATCCAGGCTGCGGCCGCGGAGCGGGCCGCCGCCAGCGAGGATGTTCCGGGCGCGCCGGCGTTGCCTGCTGGCGAACTGCCGGCCGCGGCCGCCCGCGGGAGCGCGGAAGCGGTGCCGGGGAAGACGCCGGTGACCCGGAGCACGGCCACGGTGACGAGGGCCAGGCCCAGCAGCATGGCCGGCAGCCGCCAGCGCCAGGCGACCGGCCGCCGCTGCCACGCGCGCACACGGTACTGGTCCCGGCTGAGCCGTCCGGTGGTGCGCCGCGGTCCGAAACCGATCGCGCGCAACCGCCGCAAGGCGGACAGCTTGACGGTGGTGACCAGGACCCGGCCCCAGTTAGGCTCCGCCGGGCGGCGCGCGGCCGCGGTGCTCAGGACGATGTCCCCAGGTGGCACAGGATCCCTGTTGCCCTCACCCACACCCACCACCCCCCAGGCGCCTCAAGGCGCGAGGTACTCCCGGCCCAGCAGAGCACACAAGCAGGCCTTCCTCAACCGAAATGGCCAATTGGTAATTATTCGGTCCAAAGCGTGCCAGGCGCGGGAACGCCGGCTCAGCGGGCCACGGGGGCGTACCGGCGGCGGCGCTGGTGACGCCTGCCTCCGCTAGGCGGCTACCGCGGCCTGATGCCGGCGTGGCCGGTGCTGGACGGCGGCGTCCATGATCAGCGTCCCCTTCTGGTCGTAGACGACGGCGCCCGCGGCGCGCAGGGCGGCCTGGCTGGCGCGGTAGTGATGGCCGCAAAGCAGCAGGTCAACCGGCCCTGGGCGGGTCGTGCTGGCCGGCATCATGACCCGGACCACCGGTCTGGCCGGACAGCAGCAGGCCGACTCGCCGACGCCGACGGCCATGCCGATTTCGGCCAGCTCGTCGGCTAGCTTGGCCCGGTCGGCCCGGGTCACGGTCTTGTGGTGCCCGAACATCTGCATACGCTTACCCTCTCGCCGCAGCGAGCCGGCCAGTAGTGGCGTTATACCCGAGCGCATGAGTGCGGAGGACTCGTCTTCCCCCGGGACGTTGGTCACTACGAACCGGCGCTGCCCGCCGCGGTGACGTGGCCGGGCGCCCCGGCCTGTCACGGCTGGGCCTGCGATGTCGTGGCGCGTGTCATAGTTGATCGTGACGGCTGCCCGGGTCTTGCTCACGCCGGCCTCAGCAGACCGACATCGCAGTGACAGTTTTGGATGTCCCGGAGATACAGATGAGCTTGCCCGGCCGCCAGCAAGTGGTTCTCGATCAGATCGAGCGGGTTCTGGCGGCGGCTGATCCCCAGCTGAAATCAATGTTCGCGGCCTTCACCCGGTTCACCTCGCATGACGCCCTGCCGGAAACCGAGGTCATCTCCCGCCGGACGGTACGGGGGTGGCTGATGATGATCTCCATCATGGTGGTCGGCGTGCTGAGCCTGGCCATGCTCTTCGTCGTCGCCAACAGCAGGGCCTGCCCGGGCCTGTCGTCGGATCAGGTCGTCGCGAGCGCCGCGGTGCGGTTCGCCGGCTGCAGCAAGGCCACGAACTCCTGGAGCAAGGGCGGCCGCTGAGCGACCCTACCCGGGATGCCTGGCGCGAGCGGCTTTCTTCAGTTCTGCTACACCGTCTTCGATGCCGTGGGCCAGCACGGACAGGTCTGGGTTGGCGGCGAAGTCGCCGGTGATCCCGAAGGTGACGTCGCCGCAGTAGGTGAAGATCGAAATCCCGGTGCGCAGCGTCGTGGCGATCGGGACGTACGGGATGATCTCCACGAGCCGGCGGCCCATCCCGTAGAGCGGCTGCCGGGGGCCTGGCACATTCGTGGTGACCGTGATGATCTCCCGCTGGGGCAGCCCGAACGCGAGCCTGACCCACCACGACGCGAGCGGGAACGGGGTAAACCGGCCGAGGGAGGTCAGGGCCTCACCCGCCATCGCTTCCTTGCTCGCCTTCAAGGCCAGCAGTTCGGACCGGACGGCCGCGAGCCGCTCCACCGGGTCGGCCACATGGACGGGAAGGTCAGCCAGTACCGCCGAGACCTGGTTCTCATACACGCTCTCCTCGCCGGGCGCGCGGACAGACACCGGGACCAGCGAGCGGACCATGTGCGCTCCGGGCTCCTCGCCCCGGGCGAGCAGCAGCGCCCGGAAGCCGCCGCTGATCGCGGCCAGGACCACGTCGTTCACGGTGCCGCCAAGCTCCTGCTTGATCGCCTTGACGTCATCCAGCGACACCCGGGCCCAGGTGTAACGCCGCTGCCGGCCGATGTGCCCGCTCAGCGAGGACCCCGTGGCCGGCCACAAGGCCGGAGCCAGCTTCGCCATGGCCCGCGCGGTTTCTGCGGCCTGCCGGACGACGGCTGCCGGGTCCGTCACGGCCCTGCTCAGCGCGAGGGTTTCCCGGACCGGGAGCACGACCGCGTCCAGCGCGGCCCGGGCCGCCAGTTCGGCGGAGGAGGGCTCGGCGGTCACCGTCCGGTCGTCGGCGACGGGCGGCAAGGGTTCTTCGGAGAAGTCGAAGATCACGCGGTACAGGTCGGTGCCGGAGACTCCGTCGACCATGCAGTGATGCACCTTCGAGATCAGGGCCCAGCGGCCCTCGGGGAGTCCTTCGGCCACCCAGTACTCCCACAGCGGGTGATCGCGGTCGAGCCGCTGCGACATCACCCGGGCCATCAAATCGGCGAGCTGCTGGTCCCCGCCGGGCGCCGGCAGCGCGGTGCGCCGGACGTGATACCGGATGTCGAAGTCCGGGTCCTCCACCCAGACCGGCCGTCCGAGGCGGAACGGTACCGTGCGAAGCTTGTGGCGGTAGCGGGGTACCCGCGGCAAGCGGCCGGCCAGGTAAGCCAGAAACTCCTCATGGGAAGGTGCCGGTCCCTCGAACACCGCGATCGAGGCGATCGCCATCGACACGTGCGGGTCCCCGTCCTCCGCATCGACAAACACGGCGTCCAGCGGGTTCAGCCTGTCCATGACGGCCTCCTTACCCGGCCACGCCGGGCTCGGCGCATGCTCGAAAAGTCCTCTTTGACCAGCATGGTAGGCCGTGCGGCACTGGCTGGCCCGGGTCCGTCGTCCTGGCCGGTGAGGACCTTCGGCTCTCGGCGGCTGGCTTTGCGTCCTGTGCGTCTGGCAAGGTTGGGTCCATGACCGCAGGTGCACGGGGACCCGGGCTCGGGTAGCCGGATTTGGTGTCCCAAGGCGAGCGGGATCTGACGGTCGCGGTGACCGGCCCGACCGGAACCTTCGGGTTCGGCCTGATCCCCCTGCTCCAGGCCGACGACCGGGTGGCGCGGATCGTGGGCATCGCCCGGCGCCCGTTCGATCCGGCCGCACACGGCTGGACGAAGATGGAGTACCGCCGCGGGGATGTCCGCGACCCCGAGGCACTGCGTGGCGCGTTCGGCGGCGCCGACGTGGTGGTGCACCTGGCGTTCCTGGTGACCGGGGCCGCGTCGGGTGAGGAGATCCGGTCGATCAACGTCGAAGGCACGCTGAACGCCTTCCGCGCCGCGGCCGCGGCCGGCGCGCGCCGTTTTGTCTATGCCTCCTCGGTGGCGGCTTACGGCTTCCACCCCGACAACCCGGTCGGGATGACCGAGGAGTGGCCCGTGCGGCCCGCGGCCCGGCTGTTCTACGCGCAGGAGAAAGCCGAGCTCGAGCTGCTGCTGCGGGCCGAGGCGGACCGGTCCGCCGGGCCTGCCCTGTATCTGCTGCGCCCGCCTATCGTCCTGGGTCCGCACGCCGTGGGCGCGAAGAGCCCGCTGCCCGGCCCGCTCGCGCCGCTCGGCCGCAGCCTGGCCAGGCGAATCGGCCGGCTCCCGGTGCCGGTGCCCGTGCTGGTGCCGGTGCTGCCCCTGCAGGTCGTGCACGAGGAAGACCTGGGACACGCGTTTGTGCAGTGCATCGTGGCCGCCGGGCCGCCCGGCGCCTACAACCTCGCCGCCGAGGGAATCCTCACCGCCGCCGACGTGGCCCGCGAGTTCGGCATGCTCCCGCTGCCCCTTCCCGCAGGGCCGGCGCAGTCAGCCGCCCGGGCCGTGGCGGCGCTGCCCTTCCTGCCGCCCGCCGCGCAGTGGGTGGAGGCGGCCAGCCATCCGGCGATCATGGACACCGCCCGGGCGAGAAAGGAACTGGGCTGGACCCCGCGCTTCACCGCGCTCGAGGCCCTGCGCGACACCGTGCGGCGGGGATGATCTATATTCCTACTAGGCGTGAGAGGGTGCCTCCGGGTCCGCGGGCAGGACGTAGTCCACCTCTGCTTGTAGAACGGCGGATCGTGACGATCTCCTTGTCGGCCTGTAGCGCGGACCACAGGCTGGTGAGGGAGACGTCATGGCAACCCTTCCGGCTCGGCCAAACCTCAGCCACCTGCGCCGCCAGGCCAGGGATGTGCTGCGCGCCGCGCAGTCGGGTGACATCTCGGCAGTGGACCGCATCCGGGCGGTGTCCGATCGGCTGACCCTGGCTGCCGCGCAGCTGGCGGTGGCCCGCGAGTACGGGTTCACCAGCTGGGCCGGGCTGAAGGCCGAAGTCGAGGCGCGCACGATGAACCTGGCGCAGCAAGTGGAGGCGTTCTGCACGGCCAGCATCCGCGACTGGACCGGCCGGGCTGCCCGGATGCTGGCCGCCACCCCCGAGATCGCCGGTTACAGCTTCGCCACCGCGGTGATCCTCGGCGACGCCGGCCGCGTCCGCCGTGAGATCAAGCGCCGCCCGGACCTGGTGACCCGGCCCGATGACCGGACGGGCTGGACCGCGCTGCACACGGCCTGCGGCTCACAGTGGCATCGCCTCGACCCGGCCCGGGCGGACGGGCTGCTGACCGTGGCCCGGCTGCTCCTGGACGCCGGAGCCGATCCCCGCGCCCGGGCCGGCCAGGCCGACGGCTGGACACCACTGCGCTGCGCGGTGGCCGGCGCAGCCAACCCGCCGATCACGCGGCTGCTGCTGGAGCGCGGCGCGGTGCCTGAGGACCACGACCTGTATCTGGCCGGGTTCGCCGACGACGACCATGAGTGCCTTCGCTTGCTGCTCGGCCACACAGCTGACGTGGCGGAGATCGCCAGGACGGCGCTCTCCGCGCCGATCAGCCGCAACGACCTGGACGGGGTGCGGCTGCTGCTGGGGGCCGGAGCCGATCCCCGCCGGTACGACGACGGCAATGCTCCGCCGTGTCCTGCGGTGTACGACGCCGTCCGCTCCGCGTGTAACCCCGAACTGGTGGACCTGCTGCTGGCCCACGACGCCGATCCAGACGCCCCGGGCCCGGACCTGCGCTCGCCGTACGCCCTGGCCACCGCGCAGGGCCGGACCGAGGTGGCCGCCCTGCTGCGACGCCACGGCGCCGTCGACGACGCCACCGACATCGACCGGTTCCTGTCCGCCTGCCTGCACGCCGACCACGCCGGCGCGCACCGGCAGGTAACACGCCACCCCGAGCTGCCCGGCCGCCTCACCAGCTCCCAGCGGGCCGGGGCGATCGTGCAGGCCGCTGAGGCCGGTAACACCGCAGCCGTCAGCCTGATGCTCGACCTCGGCTTCCCCGTGGACGCTCGCGGCGGCGAGGATGGGGGCACGGCGCTACACGCCGCCGCCTACTGCGGCAGCGCCAGCACCGCCAGGCTCCTGATCGACCGCGGCGCCGACATCGAGGCACGCGACACCCACTGGGACAGCCCCCCGCTGGACTGGGCCGTCGTCGGCAGCGGGGAAAAGCCCGTGACCAACCCGCGCCCCGACTGGATCGCCACCGTCCGGATCCTCATCGAGGCCGGCGCCTCCACCCAGAGCATCACGCTGTCCCCGGATGACCCCAAGCCGCCCAGCCCGGAGGTAGCAGAACTCCTGCGCGGATACGGCATCGCATGAATCCGGCCCTCGCCATCACGACGGTCGCCGCCCAGCGGATCACCTCATCGCCGGGGCGCGGTAACTCCGTGTCGGACGGCGTGAGCGGGCCCCGCCCGTCCGGGAGCGGCTGGTCTGCGATCACCTTGGCCAGCCGGGACAGCGAGTCCTCGAGGTCCTGCGTGGTTACCACGTCGGCCAGCGCGAGGCGGACGGCGACGAGCTCGCGGGCGAGGTACTCGGTGTCGTCCTGGGTCCGCGCCGCCACCTCCCGGTCGCGCTCGATGTTGGCCCGGTCCCGGTCGTCCTGCCGGTTCTGGGCGAGCAGGATCAGCGGCGCGGCGTAGGCCGCCTGGGTCGAGAAGGCCAGGTTGAGCAGGATGAACGGGTACGGATCCCAATGCTTGACCGCGCCGATGGTGTTGAGGATGAGCCAGCCGACCACCAAAACCGTCTGGCCGACTATGAATCGCCCGGTGCCGAGGAACCGCGCCATCGCCTCCGCAAACCGCCCGAACGCGTCGGCGTCGTATCGGGCACCCATCTGCGGGGAGCCGCGCGGAACGGATAGATCGGCCCGCTCACCGAGGCGGCGAAGGGAAATCCGCGTCACGTCAGCCTCCCGTCCCCCGCCAGCCCGGAGGCAGCAGGCGGTCCAGTACATCGTCCACGGTAACCGCGCCCAGCAGGCGGCCGTCCTCGTCGCATACCGCCACGCTGACCAGGTTGTAGGCGGCGAACCGGGCCGCTAGCTCGTGCTCGGGCAGATCAGGCCGGACGAAGACACTCGCCTTGTCGACGCAGTGGCCGACCAGGGCGGAGGGCGGCCGGCGCAGCAGCCGCTGGAACCCCACGCTGCCGAGGTAGCGGCCGGTCGGCGTCACCATAGGCGGCTCGCACACGTACACCTGCGCGGCCGCGATGACCGGCATGTCCGGGTCCCTGATGCGGGCCAGTACCTCAGCGACCGGCGTCTCCGGTGTGACGATGAGGGGCTGGGAGGTCATCAGACCGCCCGCCGTCGTCGCGTCGTAACGCAGCAGCCGCCGCAGGTCCGCAGCCTGGACGGACTCCATCGCCGTCAGCAGGCGTTCGCGCTGCTCGGCCGGCATCTCCGCGAGCAGGTCCGCAGCGTCATCGGGCTGCATCTCTTCCACCACGTCGGCGCTGCGCTCAAGCCCGAGGCTGGCCAGTAGCCGGACCTGGTCCTGTTCGGGCATCTCCTCCAGCAGGTCGGCCAGTTCCTCGTCGTCGAGGGCGGCCGCGATCTGGCTGCGCCGACTGGGGGGCATGCCCTCGACAGCGGTGGCCAGGTCGGCCGGCCTCAACTCGCGCAGGCCGACCAGCTGCTCGACCAGCGGGTCCGTCTGGAAGAGCTCCGGATACCGGTCCCAGGGCACGATCGTCGGGCCGCGGTTCAACAGGCTCCGGCCATGCGAGATGGCCAACGCGGAGACCTCCCAGCCGACCCGCCGCTGCTCGTCGGGGCTAATGGCGACATCGACGACGGTCCCGTCCTCGACGTGCCGGCCGAACAGCTCGGAAGCCAGGATCTCTCCGGTCCGCTGGGTGAAACGCTCCAGGTCGATGGCTCCGCCGGGCAGGTGGGCGCCGTCGATGGAGATCTCGGCGATCTGGCCGAGGTTGACGAAGATGCGGCGCCGCTGCAATGTCACCACCAGCCCCAGCGCGCGCGGCGGGTCCTTCCCGGCGGGCAGGATCACGACGTCGCGGATCCGGCCAATGGTCAGGCCCTCGCCGTCCAGCAGCGGACGGCCGTTCAGCCGGGAGGTGAAAATCTGGCCGCCGGTCATCGTCCAGGCACTCTCCTCCCTCGGCTGACCGATCTGCACCATTATCGTTTCCGCCGTCTGGACTAGGCGGGCGGGAGTGCGTTCAAGCCGACCTCGGTCTTGGTGCGCCCGGTGGCGCGTCACCTGCCTGCCCGGGAGATGTGTACCTGGTGCAGGCAGGTGACGCGAGATTGGTCTTAGCCTCCTGCCCCGCACACAGGCCAGGCGCCGATGCCCTGGCCGGCCAGCACCCGCTGAGCCACGGCGATCTGCTGAGCCGCGGAAGCCTGGTTGGCCGACGAGGCGTACTGGCCGCCGCCGTAGCCAAGCCAGGTCTGCTCAGTGAACTGCAGTCCGCCGTAGAAGCCGTTGCCGGTGTTGGCGCTCCAGTTCCCGCCGGACTCACACGATGCGATGGCCGACCAGTTGGCCCCGCCCGAGGAGGCCGGGGCCGCGGTGGAGACCGGCCCGGCAGCGGGCGCAGCCGCCTGCGGGACGCTCACCGCCGCCACCGGGGCCGGCACGGCCGGCATGGCGGCCTGCGCGGCGTGGGCCATCCACGCCGGCACCTGGCCGCTAGTCGGCAGCCGTAGCCGCTGGCCTGCGGCGATCACGTTCGGGTTAGGCACTTGATGGCGGTTGGCCCACCACACAGCGGGCCAGTCGGCCGCCTTGCCGTAGGCCTGGGCTGCGATCGCGGACAGCGTGTCGCCCTGCTTAACGGTGTAGCTGGCCTGGGCGTGATGCGCTGCCGGGTGCAGCGAAATCGTGACCGCCAGCAGGGCCTTGGCCGTGCCGGCGGCAGCGATAATGAACATGTCGGGATTCCTCCTAAGGGTTGTCCGACAAAAGGTCCCGGCCGCGTGCTGCGAACACCTGGCCGGGACCGCCTTGGCTAGCCGGTGAGACCTGTGAAGGCCACCTCCTGCCTACGCTGGGTGAGGGCACGTTCGGATCTCATGGAGCCTTCTCCTCTGGCTGTAAATCCGCTAGCCACTCAGTGAGGATAAACACACCCAAGTTCCATACTCAACGCGAACAGGGCAAAATCGCCCTATTTACGGCGAAAACATTCATAACCGAGCGTACCGATACGGTTATATACCGCATACGGGAGCACGCGTCTAAATGAATATCTTGTCCGTCACGTCGGCGCCGGTGATGATCACCGGGCGCAGCTCGTGACCGTAGATCGTCTCGGTCGTCCTCGAACTGTAATGCCCGGTCAGCCGGGCAATCTCCGCGACCGCGACACCCGATTCGGACATGACCGAGACGAACATGTGCCGCAATTCCCGCGGCGCCCACACGCCCTCGATAGCCGCCTTTTGCACCGGGCCCGGTCGGCGATGGCATCGACCTTGCCCGCGAGGCGTGCGCGGGAGCGGTCATGCTGTTCGGCAGTGCTCCACTTGACGCTGAGGATGTGGGCGAGCCCGCGGTCCCGGGCCTGCAGGGCCATGAACAGCACCCGGGGTCGGGTCTCCCATGCTGCGTCAAGAGCTGCGGCCCGTGATTCGCCTGTAGTGGTGTGCGATTTGATCTCGTGTCTCTTGCGCTCCGAACGTTCCTGCGAACTCGTCTGTGCTGTACTCCACCGCTGCATCGAGCGGATTGTTGAGCCAGAGGCTGAAGAGCCGACGTTGGGCGGCAGTGACCGTGCGGGTATGCGTCGCGGTACGTTCAAGCAGACTTTCGGTGGCGCCGACGAGAAGGCCGGGCTCGGTGATGACGTTGGCGATGCTGTGCGGCGGTAGCTGGTCGAGTTTGTAGGTATCACCGGTAAGGATCATCTCGCGTGCCTTGCTGAGGCCGACGAAACCGGGCAGCAGGGCCGCGTCTATGACGGACGGCACTCCGACCTTGATCTCGGGCAGCCCGAAGGCTGCCGTCGTGGTGACCACGCGGAGGTCGCAGGCAAGGGCCAGTTCGAACGCTCCGCCCAGGCAGTATCCGCTGACCGCGGCGACGGTGACGACCGGCGACCGCCGGATGGCTTGCATGATCTCGGCGAGCTGGCCGATGAATGTCTTCGCGCCTGCACAGTCCATACCGACGAACGTCTCAATGTTCATCCCCACACTGAACGCCGCCGACCCGGCGCCCGTGAAGACGAGACCCATGACGCCTGGATCGAGATTCACGATGATGTCCCGGAGTCCAGGCAGGTCTTCGGCATGCAGCACGTTCAGCTTGTCGGGACGGTCGAAGGTGACCCACATGAAGGGCCCGTGACGATCAACTGCGATGTATCTCATAAGCTACTCCGATCCGCGGCCGTCGCGGAGCCGACGTCGCTGACGGCCCCGCCGGGGATTTTCCACTCGCGGTGGGCGCCCCCTGGGACCTGTGCCCGCGGCAGCATCCAGGCGCGGCATCAGCCTGTTACCCGGGCGACTGTTTCCACATCGCGGCGGAGCTCGTGCCGGTAGATCGAACCTTCGCCGCACCCAGGCCGCTCGGCCCTGATTTCGCGCCTGGCCGCTGAGACGGGCCCCTCCTGTCCCTGCCGAGGCTAGACCTTCGGCGCGGCCGGATCGTTCTCATCGCCGACGAAGTGGATGTCGAACGGCTTGTTGGTGATGAACAGGAACGTGCAGTCCTCCTCCTGGGTCGCGCCGTGCTCCATGATCCCGCCTTCGGGGAACCACACGAAGCTCCCGGCCGGGTACTGACCCTGGTGGGTGCTGAGGGTGCCTTCGAGGACGTAGACGCCATGGGCGCAGGGGTGGCTGTGCCACGGGTTGGTGAAGCCCGCTCGGTAGACCATCTTGAGGATCATCATTCCGGTATCCGGGTCGCTCATCAGTGGAACGTGCTCCAGGTTCGCCCCGATATACGCGACGGGGAACAGCTCCCAAGTGGCGGTGTTGGTGTCGACGACGGTCAACTCGACGGGTTTCATAGCTTCGGTCACGGTGGCTCCAGTCGGTGGCGTGGTCGCGGCTAGTGGATATCCTGCCCAGCGGGATCCGGAAATATGGATGCCCTGCGGATCACCGGGTCCGGGAGCAGCCGCCGGGGATTCCAGATCAGTCGCCGCTTTGCGCCTGGGATGAACTCACGTCGTGGTGGAGATGAAGATCCGGTCCATCACGTCGGCGCCGGTGGTGATGACCGGGCGGAGCTCGTGCCGGTAGATGGTATCGGTCGTCCTCGAGCTGGCGTGTCCGGCCAGCCGGGCGATCTCCTCCACGGCCACTCCCGATTCGGACATGACCGAGACGAACGTGTGCCGTAGTTCCCTGGGGCGCCGCGGCGAGCAGCGCCGCGGCCGCTGGCACGTGACACGACTAAGGTTGGCTCACATGGCAGGCAGACGGGATCCTGACTCCGCCATCTTCCTTAGCTCCCGATCGTCCAGCTCGCGGCCACCGCGTCTAGGGCGGCCCTCCGAGCCGTCACTCCGTGATGGCTTCGCCAGCCCAGACCCAGCGTCCACCCACCAGGAAATTGGCGGCTGCCACGAAGACGGGGGAAATCAGGCGCCGGCGGGCTGGGCGGCGCTGGTGTAGTGGTCCGGCCGATAATTCAGGCAGCACGAGACGACATCGCCGCCGCCGCAGCGCATCAGGAACTTGGCCGCGACCATGACGGGGCGATCACAGTAACGAGCATGAACCGAGGCCAATGAATGACACGACCACCAGAATCTACTGCACGTCGTTACGGCAAGGTTTTTGATGAGATAGCGGCTGAGTACGACCGCCACCGTCCGGCTTATCCTGACGAACTCGTCGACCAAGCTTGCCGGGTCGCAGGGATCGGGAGCGGTGATCATGTGCTTGAGGTCGGATGTGGAAGCGGCCAACTGACGCGCGGCCTTGTCGCTCGGGGCCTGCACGTCACAGCACTCGAACCCGGCAAGAGCCTCATAGCACTGGCCAGGCAGAACCTGGAAGGTGCTGGCGAGGTGGAATTTGTGAACGCTCAGTTTGAGAATGCATTGCTTCCCCGCGAGCAGTTTCAGGCCGTGTTCTCTGCGTCCGCGTTTCACTGGGTCGACCCTAAGGTCAGCTGGCAGAAGACCGCTGACGTACTTGTTCCCGGTGGAACGCTCGCCCTCGTGCAATACTGCGGACTTGAGGAGCCGCGTAGCAAGCGAGATCAGGAAGCAGCACTCGCTGCCATGAGAAAGGTCGCCCCGGACATTGCCGCTAATTGGCCGACCTACAGGGATCTGGACGCCACGCTCGCTGGGATGGAGCAACGCCGTGGCAACGTCTCAGAGGTATGGGCCTGGCTCGGCAGCTACGACATAGGGCAAGATTATGCCGGCCGCTTGTTCGGTGATGTTCAGGTGGCAGTCATGCCAAAGCTCATCGAGCACACTCCTGACGAGCTCAATGCGCTCGTTCGTACGATGTCGTTTTACGCTCGGCTTTCACCGGACCAACGTCAAGCCCTTGAGCGTGAACACGAGGCCATTTATGAACGACTCGGGCGACCGATTCGCGCTAGCACGGTCACGGCTCTCGTCACGGCACGGCGCAGCACCGAGAGAGATGATCACCGCACATCGCCTCAGGGCACGCCGCACTGATTCCATCCTCCCCGCCGCTCGATGGCCCTACCCAACAGACAAGGCGGCGCCGCTGGCTGGACGGCCCGGCTCAGAAGCAATTCGCCGACCTGACTCCAGCCGTGCGGGCATCGCTGGCGGCGTTCATCGATGCGGTCGTGATCGTGGACCCGGCGCAGGGGTGTGTTGTCCTGCGGGCGAGCCATGGACATGCGTGGGTTCCTGGTTTGGTTTCTTTGCGCTACCGGTCAGGCGGGAGGCGGCGAGCAGGTCTCATTCGGGAGTGGTCTTCGCCGGGACGGGCACCGGCTGCGGTCCTCAGTCCGATGTAAGCTCGGGCCCTATTTTTATTTCCTTCCGCCCCTTCGGCGGGCCGTCGTACTTGAACATGTTCAGCTGCACCGGTTTGCCGGTCAGCTCCTCCAGCTCGGCGCGGAGCCGGTCCAACTCCGCACCGCCATGGCCGGACACCACGCCCGGCCGGGCAGCCTGGATACCAACCCGGACGTGGTCCAGGTCCCCGCTGACCGCTATCGTGGCTACCCCGGCCGCCCGTGGTATCTGCCGGTGTATCGCGTCAGCGATCTCCTCGATGCGCAGGTCCTGGACCGTCACGATCTCCGACCCGGCGGCGACCCCGGCCTCCCCGGCCCCGGCCATCTCGATGTGGTCGGCCAGCAGCCGGTTCGCCATGTCCCGCTGGCCCGGCTCATCAGCCGCGGCATAGGCCCGGGCCGTCTCGTCGGTCAGCTCCAGGTCCACGTAGGGATTCAGGTGTACCCGCAATGCCACCGGCGGCTGGCCAGGGTCACGCCCGGCGATGACCATCCGGCGGGCGGTGGTGTAGTTCTCCCCGGTCTCAGCCATCCGGGCCCGGACCTGCTTCTTGAACGCGCTGTCGTCAGTCACGCCATGTCCTTCGCGGCGATGCTGCCCCGTGCCCTGATCGCCTGGCTCGGCAGTGACCGATCTTGCCGACAGCGCGAACCAGCGGCCCTTGTCCTCACCGCCGCCACGGGCGCGGGCCGCGGACAGCTCGGAGTGCGGCAGGCGCTCCTGCCACCACCTAAGCTACCCGGCATCCCCGCCACCTCAAACCAGGACATCCCGCACCGCTCACGAGCCGGTTCACCCGACCTTTACTCCTGGCATACTTGCGAGCGCCCGGACCACTGCTGAGCCGATGGGAGCATGATGCCTGCCCGATTCCAGCTCGTCGTCGACTGCAAGGACCCCGAGCTGCTTGCCCGCTTCTGGGCGGCTGCCCTGGGATACGTGCTTGAACCGCCCCCCGAAGGGTTCGCTACCTGGGACGACTGGCGGCGCGACATCGGGCTTCCCGAGAGCGAGCTGGGAATCGGCGCGGACAGCATCATCGATCCCCGCGGTGACGGCCCCCGCATCTGGTTCCATGTGATGCCGGGCGCCAAGGTGGTCAAGAACCGCCTCCACCTCGACATCCACGTCAGCGGCAGCCGTTCGGATCCGCTCGCCACCCGCATGCAGCGAGTCGACGCCGAGGCCAGGCGGCTGACGGATCTCGGGGCCACGCTCACCGGAGCCCTGAGCGAGGACGGCCTCGATCACTACGCGGTGGGGATGAAGGACCCCGAGGGCAACGAGTTCGACATCAACTGACGCCTTCGCCCGCCGCGGCTCCTCGTGCCGGAGCTGCTATTGCAGTGCCATCCACTTGTCAGGCTTCGCCAGTGGCGCGAACCCCGCCCTGGCATAGACCGCGTCGGCGTCCTCCGTGCCCAGCAATATGCGTCGCAGGCCGCAGGGTTCATGGCAGCAGGTGCAGCTTCCTGGTGATCTTGTCCACCCGGTTGCGAGGGCCGACCAGGCTGAAGGCGCAGACGTTCAGGTCTGCCGGACCGGTGCTGGCGAACTCCGCGAGGTAGTGATCGTAGACCCGGTGCGCCTGCACGGCGGCCGGCATGTCGACGAGCAGCACGTATTTGGCCTCTGACCTGTGGGCCACCGACAAAACCCCTTTGACCTGCGGTTCCGGGACGGTTTGCAGGTGCGGTTCCCGTGTTAAGCGGGCTGATCTCCCGGTGTTTTGTCTGGTTCGGGTGATTCGCTGAGGATGAGCCCGGCGGCCTGGCGGGAGATCTGTTCCATCTCGGCGATCAGGCGGTGCAGTTCGCGCTGGTTGGCGATCCATTCGGCGTAGCGGGCGGCCTGGCCGGCGGTGAGCCGGGTGGTCACGGTCTTGCCGGCGACTTTGCGGGTGAGCTGGTAGTAGGGTCCGTGCGGCTGGGGCGGTTCGGCCTGGCAGCGGCAGCCGGGCTTGCCGCAGCGGGTGTAGCGGCGGGTCAGGCTCCCGGAGACGGCGAAGCCGACCTGGCCGAGGCGGGCGGCCAGCGCCTGGTGGCGGCGGCGCAGCTGGGGCAGGTCTTCGGCCATGTGGTGATTGTCCCGCGTGTCTGCGTGGTTCGGGGCCTGCCAGTATCTAGGCTGTCATTAGATGCTGGGCGGAGGCGGGCGGCGATGACGGCGGCGGCCAGACCGTGGCAGGACGCGCTGCTGGGCGCTGCGGTGATGGCGCCGCGGGAGCTGCCGCGGGCCCGGTCGGTGCTCGCGCTGCTGGCGAGGTTCGCGGCAGGCCAGGGGATCGCGGCTGCGCCGGAGTGGCTGCTGGACTATGACGTGGTCGAGGCGTTCTGCGTGCGTGGCTGCGCGGGGCGGGCTTCCTCTACCCGTGGTACGTACCGGTCGGCGCTGTACCAGCTGGCCCGCCAGGTGCACGGCCCGCCGGGGCAGCGGGCGACGCCATTTCCGGGCGCCAGGGCACCGGTTCCGTACTCCGCGCTGGAGCGGGCGGAGCTGGCCGCGGTCGCGGCCGCCCAGCGTGATGCGGCGAAACGTTCTTCGGCCCTGGCGATGGTGGTATTCGGCATCGGGGCGGGACTGCGGCCCGGCGAGCTGGCGGCGCTGCGCGGCAGCGACATCAGCCGGCGCGGCCGCCAGGTGGTGGTTCATGTCAGCGCGGGCGCCGGCCGGGTGGTGCCGGTCTCCGCGCGCTATGCCGCACGGGCAGCCGGACTGGCCCGCCTCGCGGGCGGCGGGTTCGTGTTCCGCCCTGGCCCGGCGGACCGCGGCTATAAGAATTTCGTCAACGGCTTCGCCGGGAGCCTGGTAGCAGGCCCGGCCGCGCCGCGGCTATCGATGAGCCGGGCACGGTCCGCCTTCATCTGTGACCACCTGGCCGCGGGCGCCCCGGTCGGCGTGCTGCTGGCTATCAGCGGGATCGCCGAGGCCGGGTCGCTGGCCCGCTACGCCCGCCACGTCCCGGGAATCAGCTCCTCCAAGGGCGCCCTGCGGGCGCGCTGGCGCGCGGAGCGCACGCGATGAGCGGCGACGGCCTGACCCTGCCGCCCGCCGCCGGCGGCGTCAGCGACGAGACGGCGGCCTTCGCCGCCGAGCTCACCGGCCGCTCCGGCAAGGCCCCGGTCATCGAGGCCGCGCTGGCCCGCGCCACCGGCCGCCCCCGCCCGCTGCCGGTGCGCGCGGTGCTCGCCGCGCTTGCGTGCCTGGCCCTGGATGACCGGCCGCTGTTCCTCACCGAGGCCACCCGGCTGCTGTTCTGCCAGCTATCGGAGACCTCCCGCGGGCTGCCCGGCGTCCCCGGCACCGTCACCACCGAGCGGGCCTTCCTGGCCGCCTGCCGGCGGGTCCGCTACTGCTTCGGCGCCATCTGCCCGGTCATGGACCCCTCGGCGCTGCCGAAGAACCGGCGGCTGAGCGAAGCGGACCTCAAGGCCCGCACCAGGCTGGTGACCCCCGGCCAGGCCGAGGCTGCCCGCGGCCGGCTGGAGGCGTTCATCAACGCGCTGCTAGAGGCCAGCATCTCCGCCCTTACCGGCGAAGAACTCGCCGCCTGCGATGGCTGCACCGGCCTGGACGCCACCCCGGTCCCGCTGTTCTCCCGCGGCCCGTCCAAGCGCACCGGGCTGTGCGCCAGCGATCCCGACGGCGGCTGGTACGTCCGGGAAGGCGATCACCGCGAGCGTGAGGACGACAAGGGCAAGCCGCTGCGGAAGATCGCCTGGGCGCTGGAGGCCACCATCGCCACCATGGCCCGGCCGCCCGGCGCGCCGCCCGCGCATCCGGATCTCGCCACCGGCCTGGCGCTGGCCCGGCCCGGCGAAGACCCCGGCGGCACCGGCGCCCGGGTCCTGGCCTCTGTCGCCGCCCGCGGGCACAAGGCCAGCTGGCTCGGCTACGACCGCGCCTATACCCAGGCCCTCCCCGGGCGCTTCCACCTCCCCGCACGTGCCCTGGGCTACCAGCCCGTCATGGACTACCGCGCCGACCAGCTCGGCATCCAGGCCAACACCGGCGGAGCCATCCTCGTGGAAGGAACCTGGTACTGCCCCGCCCTGCCCGGGCCGCTCATCACCGCCACCACCAGCCTGCGCGACCACGCCATCACCCGCGAGGTCTATGACCAGCAGATCACCGCCCGCTGCCCCTACCAGCTCAAGCACAAAGACGGCCCCGACGCCGACGGATACCAGCGGCTGTCCTGCCCGGCCGCCGGAAAGCACCCACAGCTGATCTGCCCGCTGCGCCGGGCCTCGCTATCACCCCGCGACGGGCGCGCCAAGGCACTCCAGCCACCGGCCGAACCGCCGAAGATCTGCACCCAGACAGCGATCACCATCGCCCCCGGCACCGGCGCCCGCTACCGCCAGGACCTGCCCTACGGCTCACCAGCCTGGCACGCGGCCTACGCCACCTTGCGCAACACCATCGAAGGCCTCAACGGGCTCATCAAAGACCCTGCCCACGAAGCCCTCGCCCAGCCCGCCCGGCGCCGCGTCCGCGGCATCGCCGCCCAGTCGGTCTTCACCGCGCTGCTGCTGATGGCCGCCAACATCCGCAAGATCCGCGCCTGGCGGGCCCTCACCGCCCGCGGCAAGGCCAGCATCGCCCGGCGGGCACGGCGGCGGCGGGCCAGCCTGCGCGACTACCTCCCCGACGGCTGACCGCCACCAGCAGCCCTTGCCACCTTGATCACCTTCAGCCAGGCGCGTCAGCCGCGCCCCAGGCCGGCCAGCAAGCCCGCCGACGCTCCCCGGCCGGGCCACAGCAGCCAGCGCCGTTGTCAGAGCCCGGCGCCATACTAAAAATCACGTCACCGCCAGAGTTCTGTCGGTATGAGACCGGCAGTTCTGTCGGTGACCCCTGGGCGCGCTCGGAGGGACTCGAACCCCCAACCTTCTGATCCGTAGATCAATGGAGCATGTCCGGTCGGTGCGCCGGAATCCGTATGGGCAGGTCAGCGTCCTGCCCGCAGTCCGGCATAGACGCCATTGTCCGGTCCCGTCCAGTCAGTCCGTGAGAAAGCTGTGAGAGGGTCTCACTGGGATCGCCGGAGCCAGTGACCTATTCCGCGTCAGTTCTGGGTGTCAATGCTTGCGGGATGCACTTGCGCCTGGCTGCGCCGCCACCGACGGGGCGAGATGAAGACGGTCCCCAAAGTGGCGCCCACGATGTACCACACGACGAAGCTGAAAGGGCTGAAGCTACGCAGTAGCGCTGCGACGACGGCGAGTCCTGTCAGTCCTCCAAGTACCGCGCGTGCCCAATGAAAGAGCAGGTATTGCCATAGGGGCCGCCGACTCATCCACGCCCACTCCTTATCACGAAGCAGCCATCGCCAGAAGGGTCGCTGGCTCATCCCCACCCACTCCTACATCAGGTCATGACGCACAGGCTGCTATACAGAGGCCGACATCTGACCCTTTGATACACGTTGACGGCAGCCGGTTCCTCGGCCGTGTCGGTGCCGGTTCGGCCAGCTCATCTCGGGGCATTCGCCCGAAGTGCGTAGGC
>Ga0208199_1000282_pt1 | contig 21099 bp, 20 predicted proteins | sample Sb_taG_FD_187705 | JGI IMG/M metagenome (GOLD analysis project Ga0208199, IMG submission 187705) | Peat soil microbial communities from Weissenstadt, Germany - Sb_50d_1_NS metaG (SPAdes) (version 2) | ecosystem: Environmental > Terrestrial > Soil > Wetlands > Peat | place: Germany: Weissenstadt... | reverse complement strand
CTTTACGCTGGGTGGCGTGTCAGTGCGGCCGCGCACGTGTTACGCGCACCGGCGAGGCCTACGAAGCGCTCCAGCAATCTACCCCCGTAGGGCGTCCGGCAGTTTTACGGGTGGTCCCTGCCCCTGCTTGGTAGCGCATTGAGACGACGCACACGCCCGAAGGGATTGATCGTGAACTGGCAGGAGATGCTCGACGGAACGGTCAACGGCTCATTCCAGCACCCTGCCTTGCGGCGATTGACCCTTCCCAACTTCAGTGGCTGGGAGTCTGGCCGGGTTTGGGGGGACTGGGATTTCGACCCAGAGATCTGCAACCCTGACGGGACATTGTTTGGCGGCTACTTGGCGGCCCTTGCCGACGCGACCGCCGGCCACGCAATGGCCACCACCCTCGGCAACGAGGAGGGATTTGCCACGGCGGACCTACACATCTCCTACCATCGTCCGGTGCGGGATGGCCGGCTGCGGTTCGAGGGCGTCGTCCTGAGCCGGGGCCGCCAGATTGGCCACGTTGAGGTGCAGTTCACCACCCACGACGGTGATCTTGTGGCCACAGCGCATGCCACCGAGGTCGTGACCGCAGGCCCACGCCGGCGAGGTCTTGGGGACACCAGAGTCTTGGGGACACGAGCAGTGACTGATCCTTGACGCCAGCAGAGCTACCGTGGTTGTCGTCCTCCTTGGAGGACCGTTCTAGCCAACCGACACCTCCTCACGAGTGGCGTCATGGTCAGCCGGTTGGAACGCTGCTATCGGCGAGGATTGATGGCTCCTGCATGGATCGATACGCCTGGGAGGGACGACCGCTGGATTGGGCTGGCAGTTGCAGCAGGAGTCGGTAGGCGGTGACGGTCCCGCTGTTGAAGTAGTGGACACATCCCCACAGGTAGATCCTGAATCGCCGGTAGACGTATTCGCCCCAGCGGCTGACCACTTCGTCGCGAGCTCGATCGAGGTTCTCGGCCCAGTGCTGGGTTGTGAGCAGGTAGCTGTGACGGTCGTTTTTGAGGTACAGCACCTCGAATGGGCTCTTGCCAACCTCGTTGAGGTAGGAGGCCAAGTGCATCGGGGTGGTGTTGCCCGGCCAGATGTGCGAGCGGACAAAGGCGCTGAACGGGTACTTCCTGCGGGAGGCGCAGGCGTCGAGGAAGACGCGGCCACCTGGGCGAAGCAGGCGTCGATACTGGGCCAGGGTGGCTGCGTAGTCGGGGAGGTGTTCGGTGACGCCGAGGTTCACGATGGCGTCGTAGGGTTCGTCGGTCGTGTGCTCCAGGAAGTGCTCGAGGAGCACCTGGCAAGGAAGCTGCTCGCGTGCGATAAGGTCGCGAACATAGCGCTCGGACTCGGCTGAGATGGTCAACGAGGTGACCTGGATGCCTTGGCGCCCGGCATGGGCGGTGAATGCGCCCCAACCGGCACCGATGTCGAGCACGCGCCACCCAGGCCGCATCCCGCAGTCGGTGATCGCGGTGTCCAGCTTCCGCTGGATCGCCGCTTCCAGTGATTCATCATCGCGGCTGAAGTATCCGTGTGAGTAGCAGCGGGCCTGCTTGTCGAGGAAGAGCAGATAGAAATCCGACTCGAGGTCGTAGTGCTGGCTGATCCAGCGCTCATCACATTTGACCTGCCCGAAGACGCGGGGCTGCACGTAGGTCGCCCACAGGTAGCCGAGCCCGTAGGTGGTGAACAGGTAGGCCAGCCGACGCTGGTCCCTCAACTCGGTTCTGAGGTCGAGCGCCGCGACCACGTCGCCGTTGAGATCGATGTCGCCGTTCAAATAGGCTTCCCCGATGCGGTTCTCGTTCAGGGATCCGAGGGCGGCAACGCCGGCCTGGTTGCGAACGAGAATCTGGAAGGCGGGCTCACCCTGACCGAAGAGACGCGATGGGCGGCCGGGCAGCTGAAGCTCAAAAGCGGCGCCGGTGAACAGTCGGTCAAAGGTCCCCATGACCTTGTCTTCAGGCAAGCGGCGGCTCAAGAGCGGATGATCTTTCATTCGCAGTCCTCATAATCCTCTGGCCTGGCGCCGATGCCGCCAGTCTGGTGTCTGACAGGGTGCCTGCCGCTCAGCCGGTCGGCGTCGATCGCCAGGGCAGGCATCGTTGGCCCTCGAAGACTCGCTCCGATCCTTGCTATCGGACCACCGCGGGAGGGCAACGTTCGTCGGGCAACCTCGGGAGCATGGCCGAGGAGGATCCGTTGCGGCGGAGTTCGCACGTCATGGACCAACCCGACGGTGGAAAGCCCATAGAGTAGGTAGTAGCTGAGGTCGACCTCCCACCAGAAGAATCCCTGCCGGGCGGAGGTGGGATAGTAGTGATGATTGTTGTGCCAGCCTTCGCCGTTGGTCATCAGGGCCACGAGGAGTGAGTTGCGGCTCGTGTCGCTCGTCGCGTACCGACGCCGACCGAACAGGTGGGCGATTGAATTTACGGCAAACGTTGCGTGCCACAGCAGGACGGTCGACAGGAAGAAGCCAAAAAGGACCCCGCGGTATCCGCCCACGAGAGCGCAGACAATCAGGAGTACCGCAGGTCCAAGCCAATGCTGGCGATCCAGAAATCGAAGTTCCGGGTATTTGGCCAGATCCCGGATGTCCTTGTAGTCCACTGTCTTGTATTTGTCGCATAGGAACCAGCCGACGTGGCTCCACCAGAAGCCTCGCTGTGGTGAGTGGATGTCACGGTCGGTATCGGCATAGAGATGGTGCTTGCGATGATGGGCGGCCCACCAAAGCGGGCCCTTCTGGACCGCGGTCGTGCCCCCGAGGGCGAGCAAGAACTGCATCGTCCGTCCGGTCTTGAACGAGCGGTGCGAAAAGTAACGATGATACCCGGCGGTGATGAAGAACATCCGCACGAAGTAGAGCACACCGCATAGCAGCAGTGAGGCCCTGTCTACACCAATAAGCAGGGCAGCGACGGCCAGCGCATGGAAACCAAAGAACGGCATCGAGCTTAGCCAGTTGATCTTCTCTCCCGGGTCCGGACTTGCGTACTTCATGGCGTTCTATACTTTCGTTCGGAAATGCAGCAAGCATTTCGTGAGGCAGGCGCTCTGTTCGTAAGTACTCGGAAATCCTGTGATGGGGCTGATGGCGTCGACGGGTCCGGGGGCTGTGACACGCCGGCGTGTGGTGCGTGATTTGCGAGGGCTGATGGACGCTGTCACGAGGCTGAGGATGGGTCCGGTGCATAGCTCAGCTCCGCATCCACGGCAGCGCGGCCGCGATACGCGGGACTGCCGCTTGTACCGCCGCCTCGCCGGCCTCGATATAGCGTCGGCCGATGCTGAACCGCCGGAGCCCGAGGCCAGGCACCCCCTCGCACTCCGGTGCGATCACGATGGTGCCAGGCGACCTCTGGCCCCGTATGGTCGCCTGCATCAGGTCGACCGAGCGCCGGATCGTCTCGATTGCCGATGGCCCTCGCCCCAGGCGCTCTTGGGCCTCGGCATCATCGTGGGCCGCCGGTCGAGGCCGCCCGAGCCGCACGGCCACGACCTTATCGGCGCCCATCGCCGTCGCCGCACTGCTCGGGACCGGATTGACGATGCCGCCGTCGACCGCGCTGTACGGTCCGATGCCCACGGCCGGATGGATCCCAGGGATCGCACTACTGCCAAGCACAGCCAGCCACAGAAGACCACGGCGGAAAACAATCTCGCGGCCGGTCTCCAGATCGGCCGCGATCACCGCCAACGGGAGCGGGAGCTCCTCGATCCGGGTCTCCAGGCAGATCTCCCGGATCTTGGCCGCCAAGGCGACATTGGACAGCAAGCTCCGCCGCGACAGGGTCGGCCGGAAGAAGACGCTGTCGAGCGTATCCAGGAACCGAGTCGACTCCTCAGCGCTGTACCCCATGGCATACAGCCCGGCCACCGCCGCGCCAATGCTGGTGCCGGCCAGGTAGTCCGGCTCCAGCCCAATCCGCGCGAGCCCTCGCAGGATGCCGATGTGGGCGTAGCCCCGGTAGCTGCCAGCGCCCAACGCGAGGCCGACCTTGAGCCCGGCGAGGTCGCGGGCGACCCAGCCGAGCGCGGCACCAGCCGGTGTAGAGGGGGGCAGGACGCCACGTGCCAGCTCGGCACGATCGGTGTGCGACAGCGACGGGATCGAAACCATCCCGCTGGCGTCCGGGCCTCGCCGTACCGGCCCATCGACCCACGCGCGAACGGCCAGTCGCCGCTCCGGCATCCTCGGCGTGCCGGAGCGTCCCACCAGCTCCACCACGGGTGCCCCACCCGGGACCAGGTCATGGCTGGCGACACGCAGGAGGACGTGCGCCGCGTCGGCATCGACTGAATTCGTGAGCGCGACCCGCTCGCGGGTATGCCAGGCGACGCTGGCAGCGAGGGCGGGCGCGAGGTCTGGGGGAGCACCGCGGTCGATCAAGAGCGTCAGCCGGCCCGGCCGATCGCCCACCTCGCGCCGGGTGGAGGCGGCCCCGGTAATGATTGCTATCCGCGCCATCGCGACCTCCGTTCACCCCGGTCCCGGCAGGCGGGGGCCGCCGGCAACCGTTCATCGTCCCGATGGCAGCACGACGCCGTGCGCCAGCACCGGATCGCCGGTCTCGGACCGCCGCAAACCGCAACCAGGGTCGGCCGAGCCGTCGTCCTACATCACGGAGTGGGCTGGCATCGCACCTGATACACCCGGCCCGACCTGGTCCCGCCGGGAAATAGCCCGGCAGGCCGGCGTGGTGACTGACAAGGGCAGCCGTGGAGACTGCTTCATGCGTCCGCGGTCGCCATCGATCCGGCGCCTGAGCATGCTTACCGGATTGGCACATCCCATCTCGGCCAGATAGGCCCCTGCGCCTCGCAGGCGCTTACGCAAGGTAGTCGTGCGCCAGGCGAATGGCGATCGACCCGTCGCCGACGGCTGACGCAACGCGCTTCACCGAGCCGTGCCGGACGTCGCCGACGGCGAACACACCGGGTGTGCTGGTTTCGAGCAGGTAGGGTTCCCGTTGCAGGGTCCAGCGTTCAGCCAGGTCCGGGCCGGTCAGGATGTAGCCCCATTGGTCGCGCCCGACCGCCTCCGGCAGCCAGCCGGTGTATGGCTGCGCGCCGATCAGGACGAACAGCCCGTACTCATGCGTTCATCGCCTCTGGCGGCATGTGGTCCAGGTGACTTCGTTCCAGAGGACCGCGGGCAGGGGCTTCTGCGGGGATGGTGTCGATCCGGGCAGTGTCCGGGATGGTGAGGACGAAGTCGGCGCCGAACGCCGCGGCGGGGCTGAACGCTCCGGGCACGGATCGCGCGAGAGTTTCCTCTATGACTCGGATGCTGGCGGCGGCGGTAAAGGCGTAGGACTCGCCGGTTTGCAGCCACGCTTCGGCGGTGGTGCCGTCCGGGCCGGCGGCTCGCGCCCACCCGAATGACCGGTAGGCCGGGGGTCCCGCCGCGCCGGTATCGGAGGCCCGGGGATCGACGGCAGGATCGTCTGGTACGGGGGAGTACGCGGTGATGTCGGGGGCCCCGGTGGCCTGGAAGGCTGCTTCCAGGTCCCCCGTGGGGAAGGGCATGATGCGGCAGGGCCCGCCGGGCAGGATGATCGTTATGATGCCTGAGCCGAGCGGCTGGGGGTGCAGGTGGCCTGCCCGGCGGGTCCAGCCCCCGTAGGGGAGGTTGTCCCGTATGGATGCCGCGATGCCGGGTCCTTGCCGGGCGGTGGCGGCCCGGGCGGCAACTTCGAGGTGCTGGGCGCCGCCGACTGCGTCGCTGACGTAACGGGCTAGGCAGTTGGTGGCGACCACGCCGAACCCGGCTCCGGGGATGATCGTGACGCCGGCTCGCTGGGCGCGCTGGTCCAGGTCATAGAGGGTGCGGAAGACCTGAAGCTCGTTGCCGATGTCGATGTAGTGCACTCCTGCGGCCAGGCAGGCTTGCGCGAGCGGGGCTGCCGTGTGCAAGAACGGCCCGGCGGCGTTAAGGACCAGGTCCACCTCCGCCATCGAGGCGTTCAGTACGGCCGGGTCGTCCAGGACCAGAGCCAGGTAGGGCAGGTCGAGTTCCTCGGCCAGCGCGGCGATGGCGGGCGCGCTCCGGCCTGCGAGCAGGGGCCGGTGACCGCGCAGGTGCGCGTGCCGGGCGATCAGCGCGCCGGTGTGGCCGGCGGCGCCGTAGAGCATCCAGGACCGTGCCCCGTTCATGGCCGCTTCTGTCGTGGCTGCCCGCTGCCGGAGGTGACGTCCTGCTGCATCCTTGGCTCCCGGATTCCGAGGAGGAGGTCCCGGAACTTGCCGGGTTCTTCCAGATGCGGCGTGTGCGCTGAGTTGTCGAACCAGACCAGGCGCTTGCCCGGGGCCTGCAGCGTGCTTGCGTACCGCTGCGCCGCCGTGCCGGGCGCCACCTGGTCATGGCGGCCTTGCACCATGACGACGGGCACGTCGAGGCGGGGCAGGGTGCGGGCCAGGTCCATGCTGGCGAGCTCGGGCAGCAGCGCGGCCTGTGTCGTGCTGATACCGCGGACGGTCCGGAGGATGTCCGCGGCCGAGTAATCGGGTGAGCGCACCAGGCTGGCGACCAGTCCGCGCGCCAGGGTGGCGTAGGTTTCGCCGGTCGTGACCCCGCCGAAGTTGGTGGCCCAGCGGACCCGGGTGGCGAACTGTTTCGAGCGCAGGTGGGGGGGCGGCCCGATGGCCTCGAGCTGCCGGGTCGCGCGCCGGTGGCCGCGCTGGCGGGCGGTGCTGAGCGCGAAGTCGTAGGCACCGCTGCCGGCGGCGGCACCATCAATGTCCATTCCCACCGCCACCAGCGTCGCGACCAGGTCCGGGCGCTGTCCGGCGGCGTACGCTCCCAGCGTCGCTCCGAAAGAGAAACCGGCGACGTATGTCTTCCCGCCGAAGCGGTGCCGGAGGAATTCCAGGAGCGACACGGTGTCGCCCGTCATCGCCTCCAGGCTGATGCCGACCCGGTCCTTTCGCCTGCGCAACGAGCGGCCGCAGCCGCGCTGGTCCCAGTAGACGACGGTGAAGGCCTGTTCCAGGCCGAGGAGGTGCCCGAAACGGGGCGCTTCGTTGATCATCGGCAGGCCGGGACCTTGCTGGATCAGCAGCAGCACCGGGTTGGCCGCGTCCGCCCCGCGAACCCGGATCCACTGCGTGGTGCCGCCGGCCTGGATTGCCTCGAGCGTATCGATTGCCATCATGGCTACGCTGTTGCCACCCTCGGAGCCTGGCCGGTGGCCTGGGCGAGGTGGCTCGCCGCTCCCGGGTCATGAGCGGGCAGGATCACCAGGCCCGGATACTGCTGGCGCATGGTGTTGATCATGGCGGTGGCCTCCCGCAGGCGGCGTCGGCTGCCGACCCCGGGGACGTGGCCGGCCTCGAGCAGGTGCGCGTCGTAGGTCAGGTCGCCGACCATGCCGGGGTCGGTGACCGAGGCCCGGTCCTGCCCGGTGTCGAATAGCACCAGGCCGTCGCGGTGGTCGATGACGTAAGCGTTGATGGGCCGGGGCCCGGTCCAGCGCCGGGAGGCGAGCAGCCACCAGGCGGTCGGCCGCCAGGTCGACGCGAGGTGGTCGGGGCGGATCTGCACCTGGCCGGTGCTCACTACCGACACCCGCAGGATCGGGTCGGTCACGTTCATCTCAGTGTTCCTCCGGGATAGATTCCGGGTGGCTTCAGCCCGCTCCTCGGATCCGGCTGTCCCAGTGGTCGTAGTAGGGGCGTACGCCGAAGGCCTTGGCCAGCGCCCACAGCGGGGGGAGCATGAGGTTCTGGGCCCAGATGGGCGGTGAGGTGACCCGGCTTTCGTGGCGGAAGTACCAGAAGGTGGCACCGAGCTGGAGCGGGTTCTTCGGCGCGCCCCTGGGCGTGGTCTTGCCGTCGGCCACCAGGCCGGCGAGGGCCTCGTGCCACTCCTTGGTGTGCAGGGCCGGGCGGAGCTCGACGACGCCGTCGATCTCGCCTGGTCCGGGGTTTCCCTCGGAGTGCGGGACACCCGCTGGGACGACGACCGTCTCGCCCGCTCCGGCCACGAGCTCCGCACCGTTAAGGGTGAAGTGGGCCTCGCCCGCCAAGATGGTGAAGCGCTCTTCCTGGCGGGGATGGATGTGCTCGGTGATCACGCCGCCGGGAACGCTGCGCCAGGTGAAGCGGACGAGCTGTCCGTCGCTGTCCTCGGCGAGGGCGGTGTAGGTGATCCACTCGCCGGTGGCGGGGTTGAAGAAGGGCCGGAACCCGGTCACGGGGCTGTCAGCCTGAGGCATGCTCATCGGGCCTTCGCGCTGAGCCGGGCTCGGCCCGGCGGGCGAGCGGGCCGCAGGCCCGCGAGGTCGTGGAAGCCGGCCGCGGCGGTGCCCAGGAGCACGACGCCGGCGGCTAGGCCCGTGGTCACGGCGAGCGCGGAGCCCGACATCGTGGCGACGAGGATGACCGGCCCGATGGTCAGCGCCCAGCCGACCACGCGGTACCGGGGGATATGGACCAGGTGGTCGAGCCAGAGCAGCAGCGGCCCGATCGTGATCACGATCGACGGCAGCACCCAGTCAGAGCGGCCCACAGCGATAACGACGACGGGCAGCACGAAAGCCGCCACCAGCTCGATCACGGTCGCCACGGTCACCGACCGCTCGATCCGCCTGGCCTCCGGGTCGGTCGGCCGGGGGGTCAGGCCAGCCGTGACCCTGATCGCATAGGAAAACACGCCGATCACGGCGACGGCAGACGCGGCGAGCAGGACTTCTCCGGCGAGTCCGCCGATGGCCAGGCTCGCCCGCGCCAGCCAGAAGGCGGCGAAGGCGGCCTGGATGAACCCGCCGATGCGCCGCACCCGCCTGGACCACGCCGCGGCCGGAGTCAGGTCAGCGGCGTTCAGAGCCGCCGGCTTCGGTGTCACGGGGATCAATGGAGTTGTCATGGCGTTTACCGCCTCCGGTCTGGTGGTCATGGCGTGCTCGGCCGGGTCCGGTACCAGGCGACGGTCGCGGCAATGGCGGCAGCCAGCGGCGTGCCGGCCACCCCGAATGTGGCCTGGTATTTGCTGGTGTCCAGGACGAACGGCTCGTCGAACTCATACGACATCTCGGCCAGTTCCCGCAGCATCGGGTTGACCAGTCCCAGGACGCGCACGGCCAGCTTGGGCACCGACCGGATGCCGACCCGGTGCCCGACCTCGGCGGCCACCAGATCCAGCAGCGCCCGGGTCGTGACGGTGGGCGGGCCGGGCAGGTGCCACACCTGCCCGGCCGCGCGGGCGTCGGTGCCGAGGGTGGCCAGGCCCGCGGCGATGTCGGGGACGTAGCTGTAGGTGTGCGGCAGGTCAGGGTTACCGATGAAGTCGGCGCGCTTGCCGGCCAGGGCGTTGCCGAAGACCCGCTCGCCGAGCGTGGAGCCCTGGGTGACGCCCGGGCCGAAGAAGTCTGACGCCCGGCCGATCGCGACGCGGACCTGGCCGGCGTTGGCGGCGGCCAGCAGCTCGGCGGTCATGGCCGCCCGGGTGCGGCCCTTGACCGTCGTCGCGGCCAGCGGGAGGTCCTCAGTCATGGGCTTGCCGCCAGTCGGGCCGTAGCCGTACAGGTTCTCCAGGCACACCAGCAGCGCGCCGTTGCGCTCGGCGGCGGCCAGCACCCCCCGCTGCAACGGCGGGAAGCGCTCCGGCCACTGCGTATAGGGAGCGTTCAGGCACTGGTACACGACCGCAGCGCCCTTCGCGGCGTCGCTGGCCGCGTCAGGGTCGGTCGCGTCCGCCGCACGCCAGTCGATCCCGTCCGCCAGCTCCGGCGGCCGGTGCCGCGACACCACCCGGACCGTCAGGCCTTGTCCCGCGAGCACGGCGGCGAGCGCATGCCCGACCTGCCCCGTGCCGAAGACCACGTGCCGCCGGTCCTCACCCATTAGTGACTCCTGCGCGGCGACAGCCTCGGCGAGACCCATGCCCGCGGAACCGCCCGGCATCACAGCAGCCCCCGGGTTCAGGCCACACCGGGCGTGAAGTGCCGACCGCATGCCAGCGGCCGTGGTGACCTAGTGGCACCATGTCGTGGCACCGCAGGATGACCGGTGCGGAGACGCAGATCGCGACCCGCAAGCAAGAAGGTGCTGCCATATTCCACCTCGGCTTGGATGCGCGCTAGGCGCCGCCGAGGTCCAGAGCAGCCGGAATCTTGATGTCGTTTACACGCAGATAAACGAGCATTACTTCCTGTTCGCACGCTACGCCCGATCCGCCGGGCAAACAAGGGAGCCGGGAGATGGGGTACTCGTTGCGGCACTCCATCGGCAGAAAATCAAAGATCGACACTCATGTACCTCATCGCGGCGGAAGAGCATTTCTGCGGTCTGGCGAAGCCGGGTGCGGACTGCCTTCGGCCGGGGATTACTCGCGCTCGATCCTGCGCAGCCCGTGCGCGGGGGTCCACCACTCAACGACGAGCATCGTGGCCTTCTCGTTGAGGTGGGTGTGTACGACCTCGGCGATGTCGGCGTAGAAGCGGTCGCCGTCGGATCCCTCGGTAAGCGGCCCGGCACAGGTCGCCCGCCCGGAGATCTTCGCCTCACCCGGCCACTGCGCTTCCGCGCCCTCGACTGGGTCGATCGTTGCGCTGTGCAGTGCGAACCGCGGATCCCGGCCCAGATCCGCGCCCTTGCGCGCGTTCGGCATCGAGCCGAAGGCGAGCTCGCCGTCCTCGAAGGCCACCTCGATCCCGGAGATCCGCGGCGACCCGTCGGCTCGCACGGTGGCAATCGTCTTGTGCCTGTGCCTGTCGAAGAGCTCCCGCACGCGCTGCGCGAACTCAGGTTCCGCGCGCTCGACGTCCTTCCAAGCCGTCATGCGCCCAATATCGCACAGGCGGCCGGGGGCGAGCTCGCCGGGATGAGCAAGACTCTTAGGCGCAAGTATCCGGTGCGCCGCGTCCGGGCATCGACCCGGTGTGGCCGGCGTAGGCGCGGGCGACGGCGTAGCCGAAGTTCCGCTTACGGCCCATGATCAAGCTATGACGACGAGTGTGCGATTCGATCGGCTGGAGACCGATCGGCTCATCATGCGACGCTGGCAGGAGTCCGACCGGGCACCGTTCGCCGAGCTGAACGCCGACCCTGAAACCATGCGGTTCTTCCCGAACCTGCTGGACCGCGCGGCCAGCGACGCGCTGATCGAGATGATCGAGACGCGTTTCGACCGGCAGGGGTTCGGATTCTGGGCCCTGGAGGTGGCCGCGACCGGCACGTTCATCGGGTTCACCGGTCTCAACCCGCTGCCGGACGGCGTGCCCGGCGCCGGCGGCGTGGAGGTCGGCTGGCGGCTGGCCAGGCACGCCTGGCACCACGGCTACGCCACCGAGGCGGCCCGGGCCGCGCTCGGCGTCGCCTTCGACAACATGGGCCTGCCCGAGATCTGGTCCATGACCGCGGTCCTCAACGAACCGTCCCAGGCCGTCATGCGCCGGCTGGGGCTGACGGAGACGACCCGGTTCGACCACCCCCGGATTCCGCCGGGCGATCCGCTCCGACCGCAGGTGGCCTATCACGGCGCCCGCCCGGCCTAGCGCCGCCCGCCGCGTCCAAACTCCCACGATCATGGGCCAAAGCTGGCGATAGGCGCGCCTCAGCGGATCAGTCGCAGGACTGGACGGCGTCACAGCATGCGCAAAGGGTTAGTGTCCGAGAGGGACTTGGACTCGCATGCCTGTGACCTGCGGCGTTGCGCATATGACTCAAGCTGGAAACGTATAAGTGCAGGTCAGGGACATGCGCTAAGTGTCCGAGGGGCGACACGCACCTTACGTACATGATCAACATCGTCCTGACCAAGGAATTTACGCTTGCTGCCGCCGGTGCGCGATGACCAGCACCCACCGCATTATCAGATGATCAACCAGCTGGCCGTGATCTGCGTCGCGGCGATCCCTCGGGCGGCCGCGAGTACAGCGAGTATGTGCTCTTGGTAGGTGGCTTCAAGTTCATCCTGTCCGCGGTGGGCGTGAGGCCAACGGCCGGCCCGGCCCTTGACCCCTGCTAAGCGCCACCGTATGGTTTAACCATGGTTACCGATAAACCAGACAACTTCGATGACGAGGTGTCGCCGATCGCGTTCTACCTGGACCGGGGGCTGGGGGTGCCGACCTACCTGCAGTTGGTGCACCAGGTCGACTATGCGCTGCGGCTCGGCTTCCTGCGTGCGGGTGACCAGTTGCCGAGGATCAAGGACGTGACCCGCTCGCTGGCGGTGAACCCGGACACGGTGATGAAGGCATACCGCGAGCTGGAGTTGCGCGGCATCGCGGCCGGCCGCCCCGGCGTCGGCACGTTCATCACGCAGGCACCAGCCGTCGTCGGCCTCAAGCAGATGGCCGCCCTGCAGAAGAAGCTCACCACGTGGCTGGCCGAGGCGGCCGAGGCCGGAGTGGACGAGCTTGGCATGAAGGCGCTGTTCACGGCGGCGCTGCGGGATTTTAGCGGCGGGGGCGCCGCGTCCCGCCTTCCCGGCCGCGCCGAAGCGCGCCGGGAAGGCGGGGCGGCATGAACGTCATCGAGACGGACGGCCTCGGCAAGCGTTACCGGCAGACCTGGGCCCTGCGAGACTGCCGTCTCACCGTTCCGGCCGGCCACGTGGCTGCCCTGGTCGGACACAATGGCGCAGGCAAGACCACCCTGCTGCGCATCCTGGCCGGTGTAGTGACCCCGACGGCGGGCACGGCCACCGTACTTGGCTTTACACCTGGCAGCCAGCAGGCCCGCGACGCGGTGTCCGCCATCGACCAGACGGTGCCGCTCTACCGCCACCTGCGGGTCCGCGACCAGCTCGCCGCCGCACGGGAACTCAACGACCAGTGGGACACCGATCTCGCCGTACAACGGTTGTCCTCGTTGAACCTGATGACGTCCGGCAAGGTCGGCAAGCTCTCTGGCGGCCAGCAAGCCCAGCTCGCGCTCACCCTCGCCCTCGCCCGCCGCCCCCGGCTGCTGTTGCTGGACGAGCCGCTGGCCAGCCTGGACCCGTTGGCCCGGCAGGAGGTGCTGGGCTGGCTGATGACCTGCGTGGCCGAGGACGGCCTGTCCGTCGTGTTCTCCTCGCACGTCATCGCGGAACTTGAGCGCGTCGCCACGTACCTGGTGGTGCTGTCCCAGGGACGGGTACAGGTCGCCGCGACGGTCGACAGCCTGCTCGACTCGCATCTGGCGCTGACCGGCCCGGCCGCCGACGCCGGCCAGCTGGCCGGCCAGGTGCCCGTCATTACCGCACAACGGACCGGGCGCCAGGCCCAGGTGCTGGCCAGGACCGACACGGCGCCGCCCGGCTGGGCGGCCCGCCCGGTCACGATGGAGGAACTCGTGCTCGGTTACCTACGGGAGTCGGCCGCCCGCGTGTTGCCCCGACTGGAGGCGGCGCGATGACCGCGCGGGCCATCAAGGCGATCAATGTGCCGAGGATGGCGCGGGTCACCTGGTACAAGCACCGGGCCTCGGTACTCGGAATCCCCGGCATGTTCCTGCTGGCCGCCGCGCTGCTGTTCATCGACGGTGTGCTGCAGCGCCACTGGATCAGCTCGCACCACTTCACCTACTGCCTGGCCTATGCGGACCATTCCACCTCGAGCCGGTGCCTGACGGAGAACGCGCCGTACACGCTGGGGATCTTCGCGGAGTTCGTCAACTACTGGCGGACGGAAGGCACCGTGGTGGCGGTATTCCTGCTGGCCGCGGCGGCAGGCTTGTTCGCCGGAGTGCCGTGGGTGGCCCGCGAGTTCGACGGCGGCGGCTTCCGGTTCACCTGGACCCAGAGCGTCAGTCCGCGTCGCTGGCTGCTCGGCACGTTCGGACCACTCACCCTGCTCGCCGCGGCAACCGCCGCGATCTGCGGTGTCGCCGCGCACTGGTGGTTCCAGGTGGCGCAGTTCCGGCTTGACGGCGGAACCACCCCGTGGGGCTGGGAATCACTCGAAATGACCCCGCTGTCCATGGTGAGCTGGACACTGCTGGCTATGGCGCTCGCCCTGCTGCTCGGTGTGACGATCCGCCGTGTGCTGCCAGCCATGATCACCTTCGCCGTGATCTTCGGCGGGTGCCTGGTGCTCGCCCAGACCTGGCTGTCCACGTTCCTGTTCAGCGTCGGCGACATCCCGTTGCGGGTCAACTACGTCAACCCCGAGTACCCCAGCGGCAGCTACGTCGCGCAGACGTGGTTCGCCCGTCCGGGCGGCCCCAAGCTCAACCCGATGACCGTGTACGCGCAGCTGCCAAACGTCCCGCAGCCGCAGCAGGTTCGCTGGCTCACGCAGCATCATCTCACCGAATGGATCGCCTACCAGCCGCACAGCCACCTGGTCTGGCTCGCGCTCGCCCGCAACGGCATCCTCGTCGCGATCGCCGCCCTCGCCGTCCTCGCCTCGGTCTGGTGGCTCCGCAAGCACCCGGCCGAATGAAATCCGGCTCAGCAGACGCTCTACGGAGATAACACGGATCACAATCGGCACCATGGATGTGCACCTCGCAGAGCCAGGCACCGAGGTCAGGCATCCGGCGTCATCCTGGCGCACCAACTTTTCGGCGTGACCAGCGACGTGCGCGCGGGCCCTGGCCGGGAAAGCCGGCTCCGGCATAAATAGTCTGAGCTGTGCTCGCGCCAGAGCAGTCTGGTATCGGGTACGAAGCGGTCCCGTAGTGACGCCACTGCGGAGGGAATGTACGTAGGGCAGTGTCCGGGAGGGACTTGAACCCGCATGCCTGTGACCTGCGATGTTGCACATCTGACTGATGCTTGGAATGAATATGACCAGGTCAGAGACTTGCATGTGTGTCCGAGGGGCGAATACACCAAAAGGCCAATACGTCGCACCGCTCCTGACCAGCGAATTCGCGCTTGACGCTGTGGCAGGTGGGCGGTGAGCGGGACCGACTGCACCAAAAAGCCCATGCCTGTCCAAGACGATGTTCTCGCTGTTCAGCGGTAATGCGCAATGACTACAGCCGATCGCGTCATCAGGTCATCGACGCGCCGCGCATGTACGCCTACTGGCCGTGGCCCGGGACCTCGGTGAAATCAGGCGCCACGAGATTCCGGGCCTCCTCAAGGGCGTACTGGGCGTCACTGACGAGAATCCGCTCTTGTTCGATGCGCAGGTATTTTCCGCCGGTGAGCTCCAGCGCGGCGAGTGCGCTGGCTTCCGCCAGGGTCAGCGTCGAGTCGGGTTGGTCGTACCGGTCGAGGTCTTCTTCGACGCCCAGCGGCCGGTAGGCCTCGATGGCTCCCGACGCCATTAGCAGTGATCTGAGCCGTGAGATCATGCTGCGGGCGCGGGAGAGGAGGGTGAAGCCGTGTCGGTCGAGGTCTCCCCAGTACCAGCAGTGGTCGTGGCGGATCCATGGCAGGCGGCTGAGGACGTCGAGGTGATTGCCTAGGGAGTGGATGACCACCAGCCCAGCCGTGTCGCTCCAGGCGAGGGCGGGTTCCTTGTTCTCCACGATAAGGATTGCGTCGGGGCGGATCTGGAGCCCGGCTAGCTCGTCCACCGGGGCGCTGATCTGTCTCAGGCCACCGACAGCGGCCCGCAGGACAGGATCGGCAAGGATCACGCTGATCTCGCGGGGCAGCGGCCGCAGCCCGAGGGCATCTAGGTCGTCGGCGGGGATGTCGACGGGGTCGGCGTCCCCGGTCGACTCGGTGGACTCACTGGAGTCGGTGGGGGTGCCAAGGCAGGCGAGGACCATGCCGCGGTGCCGGGCGAGCCACTTGGTGTGCATGCCAGGCACCGGCACGCTTCGCGCGGTCAGCCCGGAGCGCGGATGGGCCCGGAACCAGGCAGTGGCGGCGAGCAAGGTGGTGAAGTCGTAACTGTCGAGATCGACGATGCGTGCCAACCAGGGCCGCACCGCCTGACCGGCCTGGTGGTCGCGGAGCTGATCCCACCGGGTGCGGGCCCGCTGCCAGTGCCCGGCGGTGTCCGCATTGAGGCCCGCCAGGGCGGGAATGTCCGGGATGTCGAGGTGGGTGTGGATGGGCTGGGCGCCGAACTTGGTGCGGATGGTGCGGGTGCGCAGACTAACCTCGGGATGCTGCACGGCCCACTCCCGCCAGCGGATAAGCCAGGCGGAGACGTCACTGGCGTGGGTTGTGATCGCGGCGCTGGAGGGCGGCTCGAGCGCCACCGTGTACGCGCCTGAATCGGTGCCCAAGAGCGCGCCGCGCCACACGCTGCGGTACCGGTTCTGCGCCTTCCCCAGAACGTACTCGGGTTCGCGCATCACGCCGCGCCCTGGTCGAACTGAAGGGCCTCCTGAATGGTCATCGAATAGATCCGCACGCCATCGGGGTTGTCCGGGTCGGTGCTGATGTAGGCGACTAGGTCGACGAAGTCCTCGAACGCGGTGGCCTTCTCACGGGGAGCACCGACGATCAGCTGGAATCCCAGCTCCTGCAGAGCTCGCAGCGCGCGTCCGGTGTAGTCGCTGTCGGCCTTGACGAACCCCTCGTCAAGGACGACACAGCCGTACGTCGGCGGAGTCTGGCCGCCTTCACCGAGGCGGTAGCGCAGCGCGGCGCCGAGGATGAACGCGATCAGCTCCTGCCCTTCGCCGCCGCTCATCCCGGACACCCCTTCGTGCACGATCGGCTTGCCCGAGCCGGGCGTCTCGATAGCACGGAACGTGACGTGCTCACGAGCGTCGAACACGCTTCGTCGCCAGGACTCGCCTGACCGAGACGAGTCGGTCAGGCGCTCCAGGCTCTTGCGCAGCTTCCTGAAGGAGGCCTCGACCTTGGTTTCGTCGTTGAACAGGTCCTCTCCCAGCGGGTTGTCCCTGGTGAAGGTCAGCACCACCCTCCTGAACTCCTGCAAGTTGCTGCCGAGGTGATCGACTGGCTCGATCGCCAGGTGAGAGCCGTTCCTGAAGGGCACCCCGGCCAGTACGGCATTGATCGGGCCGAGGCCGCGGGTGATCTCCTTCCGGTCGACGTCGATCTGCCGCAGCAGGGTGCGCAGTCCCTGGTTGAGGTCGGCGTCGACCTTCGCCAGCCAGTTCTTGCGGGCCCGGGGAAGGTCATCGGTGACCAGCTGCTGATGGATATGCTCCAGCGTCGGCAGCGACTCGATGGTGTCGTCGACTTCCCGGTGCGTGCGGTCGTTGATGTTGCGGTAGGCCTGGATTATCACCAGCAGGGTGCGCTCGTGGGTGGCGCGGGCCGCGTCGTGGGCCGCGATCTGGTCCTCCAGGACACGCGCGGCTTCGTGGTAGCTGGCCTGCACGGCGGCGTCGGTTTTGGCGTCGACGTCGCGCCCGGTGAGGTCGACGCGTTCCAAGGCGGGCGCCGCGAACGGAAGTGACGCCGCTGCGGCCTGCTCGTCTGCGGTGAGCGGATCGTGTGCGTCGATGACGTCGTTCGCGCTGTCCTGGGCTCGCTGGACGGCGCCCCAAAGCAGGTTGAGGTGCTGGACGCGGTCCTGGCATTTAGTGGCCGCGCCCTCGGCGCCGGTCACCTGCTGCCGAGCCAGCTTGTAGGCGTCGCGCCTGACCTGCTGCTCGGGGGTGTCGACCCGGTCCAGGGCATCAGCCAGGGTGGCCAGGCGCCGCGTCGTCGGCTCGAGGTCGAGGTCGGTCCAGGACAGGTCTTTCTGGATCTGCTCGAGCTCGCCGATCCGGGCCTGTCCCGTCCGCGTGGTGCCGCGGGCGATTTCCACCCGTCGGCTGATGTCGTCGAACTGCCGCTGAAGACCCGCGAGGTCATCGTCCAGTTCGGCACGCAAGGCGCTGTTGTCGCGGCCGACCCACCGGTACCGGCGCGGGGTGTCCGCCTTGATCACGCGCCGGTTGGGAGCAGTGCGCAGGCCGGCTCGGGTCACCCGGCCGACCACGCCGTCAGGGCGGGGGCCTTCAAGGTCGGTGTCCTTCTCGACGCACAGGTAGGTGAAGCGCTGCAGTTCCTCGCTGAGCCACCCTTGGTAGGGGCCGGCCGTGATGTCTAGCATGGCCGCGACTGTCCCGGCCTGATGGGTACGCACCGGCCGGTGCGCGACACCCGGCACCAAAGCCGTGTCGCCGCCGAGGGTGGATTTGCCACGGCCGGAAGGTCCGAGGATGGCCGTACTGCCGCGCCCGGCCCGCATGACCTGCAAGCCGCAGTAGCCTCCCCAGTTGAGGATCTGGACCTGCTCGATGCGGTATTGCTCGGCGGAGACCGTGGTCATGGCAAGTCTCCCTCGCCGTCGCCATCAGCGTCTTCGTCACTGTCGAACGCACCCTCACCGGCGTCGCCATCCGGCGACGGTGACGATTCGCGACCGGCGGCCTGGCGGAAGGCTCCCTCGAGACGGTGCATCTCGTCGACACCGACGAGGGGGACGATCACCGGTGAGATGGTGAACAGGTAGTCCACGGCCGGGTCGGGCTCCAGGATCTGCCAGGGTTTGATCAGCGCGTTGATGGCGGCGTCGACCCGGCGTGAGAAGCGGGCGTCGTCGCCGTCTCCGTCCTCGCGGTAGGCGCGCAGGAACTCGCCGATCTGATCGCGCGTGATCATCACTGGCCCGTCGTCGGGGTCGGCGAACGCGTACTCGCGCCGCAGGAAGATCAGCACGAACGAGGCGTCTCTGGTCAGGGCCTTCTCACGGCGCAGCATGCGGGGGACGTCGTCGCCGTCCTGCTGCCGCTTGAACGCAACTTCGGCTTCGTGGTCGACGATCAGGTCGAGGTACACCTCGTCCAGACGGTCACGTAGGTCGTTCTCGTAGGTCAGGATCCCTTCCCACGCACCGCGGTGCCGGGTCCGGGAAACGTACCGATTCATCAGCAGGGACACCAGGGCACGCCGACCCGGTTCCGGGAGCCGGTTACCGGCCGGGTCGTCAAGGTGCTCAGGTTCGACCTCGCCGCCCATCCCGGCGTCGTCGCTGGTTCCTGGCCGTGGCCTGCTCATTACCTTCACCCCGTGCGGATTGCGATGGGCTCGTGGAAAGACAGGTGCGGCAGCAGCACCGTCAGCTCGTGTTCGCGCTTTCCGCCCAGCGTCACCTGTTCGGCCACCTCCGGGTCAATCGTGCCGTACTGAACGGCCAGGTCGAGCATTGTCACCAGCGACCCCAGACGCTGGAACTCGGCTGGCGTGCGCTCGAACACCTCTGCGGCGGTGACCACGCCATGCTCAGTCACCAGGTCGTTGATGCGCTTGGCGACGGCTTTGGGGCTCGTGCCCGCCGCCAGGCGGAGCGCGGCGCGCTCCCCGGCGGGCAGCTGACCGCCACCGGCGGTGACCTTTACCGTCACGTTCTGCGGGCCAGCGTCGCGCCACAGCTGCATCTGCGAGACGTCCTCGACCCCGAGCACGCCGACGCCAAGGACATCGGCGTCGAGCTCGCGGCCGCGGCTGTGCGGATCGGCGGTCACCCACTCGGCCGCCGCTTCGAGCGCCATCGACGACAGGGACAGCAGCCGCGCATGCTGCCCGTGCGCGGCCCTGGTGAGCACGCGCCGCAAGGACGCGGTCCAGCGCATGTAAGCTCCCTGCACGTCCAGCTCGGCACCCATCAGCGTGGAAAACATCGTTTCCAGGGATTGCCGCTGGGCCGAGGTCATATGCTCCCGCGCGAACGGCGCGATCAGGATCTGCTCCAGGTCGCGCTGGATCGTCGCGGACTCATCTGATGAGGACAGCATCCGCGCGAACCGCCGGTAGGCGACGCCCTCAGGGGTGTTCGCCAGAAGGTCGTTCTCGTGCAGGTAGGACTCCACCATGTCGGCCTTCGGGGTTTCCGCCAGAGCTTCCCTGGCGATCACCTTGTGCCGGTCCTCGACCATCGACCGCAGCTGCCGGAAGTCCGCCGGAAGGCTGCGCGTCATCGTCAGCACCTCGTGCAGCTGCTCTCTCAGCTGCGTGACCGTTGCGGTGCCGGCCCGGCCCTCGAGCACCTCCTGCTTGCGTCGCTGCAGTTCGGCGAGCTCCTCGTCGATGCGCCGCGCCTGCGCCATCCGGTCTGGACTGGTCATGTCAGCCAGGCGCCGTACCGCGTGCGCGATGCTGCCCAGCCTGGCTCCCGAGACCGTGCTTTCCCCCTCGGCGATCTCCCGCACGAACCGCAGCGCTCGCAACGAGTACGGGGAGAGGCGGTAGCGAGCGCCGGAATCGCTCATCTCGGTATCGAGCCACCGCTGCTTGACCCACCAGGCGCAGCGCGCGCTCGGTGAGCGATCTCCCTGCCACTCCTTGTCGTCCCTGGCTTCCTGCAACGCCTCGGCGACGCGCTCATGGAGCCACTCCGCCGACACCGATCCCTCAACCGGCTCGAGGTGCTCGGCGAACAGGGGGAGTACCCAGTCCCGGCTGTAGGCTCCCAGCAGGGTCAGCGTGGGATTCGCTGTCGAGATCTCACCCAGCCGTCGCGCCTCGCCCGGCCCTGGATGACTCATCGTAGGCGGGCTTGGGAGCCGGCGTGGACCGGGGGCGCCTCGGTCAAGAACCACGGCCCCGAGGCCGGATTGATGTCTACGTGGGTGCTCTGGCTCCTACTCATGTGACAAGCATGCCCGCCGCCACTGACATTCTCATTCTGCCCAGAGCCGCGTATGCGCCAGGGCGGCCCAGTTGAGAATCCCCGTCTGAATGTAAGGCTTAGGGCAGCGGCCGTAATTCGTATCGACGAAATTGATCTTCAAAATCCTGTCCACGGCACATTCGCATGTCGGGCCGTGATGGCGATGTCCGAGAGCGAGGCGATCCCGGGTCCCTCTGCGGCCAATGTTTACGTGTCGGCCTTAACGTATTGCACGACGATGACGACCTGCCCATCCGGGCTCTCCGTGACTGTGTACCAGATGGTCAAGCTGTCCAATGGAAGATGGAGACGGTAGGCACCTGGCAGCGGGTCTGCTTCAGGAAACGGGTCGGCAAGAGCTGGGATTGGTTCCTCGAGCAGGTGGAAGATCACCTTATGGGCGGCGTTCCGGAGTGGCTGCGGCAGTCCTTCAAGCTCGTCCCAGGTTCTGTCCGGGAAGCGAAGGACCCGGTCACTCACTGATTCCCCACGCCTCCGTCAGTTCCTCGCGAGTGAAAGTACGGCCTTCCCCAGAGTCTGACCGGATGCGCTTCAGCGCCTCACGATCCCCAGCCTCACGCCGCAGGCGGCGGTTCTCAGCCCGGAGCGCGTCCAGCTCAGCCCG